>Ga0134103_1002071_pt1 | contig 16423 bp, 15 predicted proteins | sample 14_taG_2_FD_94445 | JGI IMG/M metagenome (GOLD analysis project Ga0134103, IMG submission 94445) | Switchgrass degrading microbial communities from high solid loading bioreactors in New Hampshire, USA - 14_58_20_212_A1 metaG | ecosystem: Engineered > Bioreactor > Semi-continuous > Anaerobic >...
AGCGCGGCATAAATCACAAGCGGTCGAGTGAAACGAAACTCACGCGGCATATTTCCCTCACACAGGTGCGGTCGATTGAACTGGGTAACGGAAGTCCCGGCAAAACGGCGCTATTGTAGCGCATGATATGCTCTTGATCACCCACCGGCTGCCCGTCGCTCGACTTGCACCGAACAGAACTGTGCGCTCGTAGGTCGGTCGCTGCTGTTATAATGAAAGACAAAGTCCGTCTATGGATGCGGGGCAGGGTGCGCCATGGCCGAAAAGAACCCGAACGACACTGACCAGCGTGAAACATCTATACTCCGGCCTGATAGCGCGCGCGGAACGCCGCTACCGGCTGGCGCCGCCCCTGGCGCCAAGACCGGGCACCTTCCGGCGCCGTGGCGGCTGCTGGTCCAGATCGGCGAGCAGAGCCAGACGACGGTCGGGCTGGAAGTGAAGGGCGAGCTGATTCTGGGGCGCGTGGATCCGATGGCGGACGTGCAGCCCGATCTCGACCTGACGCCCTACGGTGGGCAGGAAGCGGGCGTCTCGCGGCGACATATTGCGATCACGCGGGACGACGAGAACCGGGTGCTTTACGTAGAAGACCTCAACAGCACGAACGGCACGCGGCTCAACGGCTTCTGGCTGGATGCAGGGCGACGCTATCGGCTGCGGGATGGCGATCGCCTCGACCTGGGCGATCTCACGATCACGCTGCGCTTCGCCCGATCTCCTTATCCCTCGTATTAAGCGAACAAGCAGTTAAAAAGCAGCAGAAGAACAGCCAACCGTTTGGGCTGCCTTCCGCTGCTTTTGGCTGCATTAAGGCTGCGGTTCGCTCACAGCACAAGCTGCATCTCGATCTGCCGCAGGCTGACGGTGTAACCCAGCGCTTCGAAAGCAGGCAGGACCGGGTCGTTGTCCGCGATGTTGAACGCGTTGGCGCGCGCGAGCGGGAAGGCGCGGTGCAACGCGGCGAGCAGACACACCGCGGCGCTGGGAGCGGCTTCGGGCGTGGCGGCGAGATCGATCAGGCGGATCGCGGAGTCGTCGGCGTAGCCAAGCGCGCAGGCGGCCGGGCGCTCGACCGGCTCACCTTCCAGCGCCCAGCCGAGCAGAGACGGCGCCATACCTTCGAGCGATCGCTTGCCGCGCTGCCAGCAGTTCGGGATCGGGTGATAATCGTCGTACTGCTCGACAATGTCGAACGGGTCCTGCTCGCGGAGCGGGCAATCCGGCAGGATATCCGGCACGTCTTCTGGTTCGCGGTCGAGCATCAGAAGATAACGCCGGTGTGTAAAGCCGAGGCTGTCGTAGAGCCGCCACGCGGGGCGATTGTCCTCAATCACCTCAAGGTCGATGCGCTCCAGTCCGCGCGCCCGCGCCTGGGCGATCAGGTGCTCCATCATCATCCGCCCGGTGCCGTTTCGCCGATGCTCCGGGACGACGCCCATCCCACCGATCCACGCCGCCCGGTCCCGCACGCCGAGCAAGCCAGTGCCTACGATCTGCCCATCCTCAATCGCGGCGACCGATGCCTCAGGCGCGATGTCGTCGCGCTCGAACAGCGCGCGAAAGGCAGGCTGTGTCATCCGGATTGGCACAAAATAATCGGAATACGCAGCGTTGAAGGCCTCGGTGAATTCTCCGAAATCGACTTCGGAAAGCGGGCGCAAGTGAACGGTCATCGGCACGGCTCCTATGGGGTGAGATCTTGGCTGCCCATTTTCGCACGGCGATTCGTCTGGCGCAACGCATAGTTCGGACTGAGGGGGCAGAATCCCCCGGCAAAATAGTTGCGCCAGCGCAGAGAACGGGTATAGTGTCAGGCAGAAACGGGATGCGTACAGGGGCAGACGGACCATGAGAGCACAGCGGCTGACACGCAGCCTGACCGATCGCGTGCTGGGGGGCGTGTGCGGTGGGATCGCCGCGCTGATCGGGATCAATGCCTGGTGGGTGCGCGCCGCGTTTGCTGCGGTGGTGGGCTTTACGCTCGGCACGGGCGCGCTGATCTATCTGGCGCTGTGGCTGCTGATCCCGCCGCAGCGGCTGGCGTCGATCCCGACTGGCCGCGACCACGTCCAGATGCGCGCGGTTCAGCGAGAAACGGTTATTCTGCTTGGCGTGGCCGTGATCGCGATCGGGCTGATTGTGTTGGCGCGCAACCTCGGCGTGCTGATTACGAGCGAAGGGGACATCTTCGCCCCGGTGGTTGTGATTGCGTTCGGGCTGGTGTTTCTGGTGAAGCAGCTTCGGAGGACCGCATGATCGCCGCGCGCCGCAATTTCCTCTGGCCTCTGCTCATTCTCGCTCTGGGTGTGGTCTGGCTGTTCGTCACAACCGACGCCGTGCCGGATGCGTTCGCGGATTTGTTGCAGCGTGCGTGGCCCGCGCTGTTGGTGCTGATCGGGCTGGAAGCGCTGCTCGGGCGGCGCCAGCTTGCGATCGGCGCACGTCGCCTGCCTGCGAGCGCGCTGATTGTGCTGGTGGTGGTCGTGGCGCTGGGCGTGATCGTCGCGCTGGCCTACCAGAAGCAGGCGGACTCGGTTCGCGCCGAAAACGTGCAGACCTTCGAGCAGCCGCTGGGCGAGGATATCCGCGCGCTCGAGGTAACGGCGCAGCTAGAGCGCACCGCTATCACGGTCGGACCTGGCGAAGCGGGCGTGCAGACAATCGCCGCGCGCTACGCGGGGAGTCGCGGCCATACCGTGACGATGGAGTGGGCCGCTCAGGCGCAGACGGGCACGCTGGCTGTCGTCGAGACGAATGGTGGGTCGATCCCGCGCCTGGAGGATTACGGGCGCGCGACGTTCGAGCTGTCGTTGCCAGATAAGACGCCGATTGCGCTGCTGCGTGTCGAGTCCGAAGCGGGTGACGCCGAGCTTGACTTGCGCGCGCTGCAGATTCAGCGGCTCGAATCGGCGCTGTCGGATGGCTCGCTGGTGGTAACACTCCCATCTGGCGAGGCGCTCAACGGGCGGCTGGAGGTGCGCGGCGGCAATCTGGAGCTGCGCGTCCCGGCGGGGATCCCGATGACGGTCAGTCTGGCGGAGGGCAGTGGCGAACCGTCGTACATTTACGACGATCTGCGCTATGACCTGCTGCGCGACGGCACGCTGAAACTCGAAAACGCGACCGAATTTCAAATCGGCCTGACGGTGTGGCTGGAAAGTGGCGCGACGCTGCGCGTAGTCGATATTGAGTAGCATTTTGAAACGTATTTTCCGCCGCTGCGCAGGCTCGAAAATCGTAGGAAAACAGGCGGGGAGGCGGCCAGTTGGGGAAGTTGACTTTGCTTTTGACATCTCCTATACTGGCATAAACTGAGGTTACCCGCTTATGAGCTACTTTCGCATACAACAGGTTTTAGAGACCCGCAAAAGCACGCTGGGGAGACGCCGGTGTGCTTTTTTGCTATTCAGATAGGAATTGATCGAAATGCTCGCCCGTTTTGAGTTCCACTTCAGTCCGCTTGCAGTGCCGTACTAGCCAGGAGATGAGGAGGTTCGACATGGATTATGGGATGATTGGCAAGATCGAGAAGGCGAAACGCTACGCAGAAGAGCGCGATCGGATCAAGTTCACCTCGTTTACCGTTACCCTCCAGGGTGAGAACAACCCCCACACCGTCACCTTCGAGAATAATGAGTGGAACTGCGATTGCAGCTTCTTCAAATCGCGTGGCGTGTGCAGCCACTCGATGGCTCTCGAGCGTGTTTTGGAAGGGATGTTGCCTGAGTCTGCGATGACCAGCAACTAGCTTCTACCTCGAGCATCCCAGTCGAAGCGAAATAGTGAGCGGCGCGGTAGGTGCGCCGCTCATAATTTGCTAAAAGATCGTAAAAAGCCGTAAAAAATCCGTTGTTCCCCCGCGTAGGGTAGGGAAAAGCCGGTTTTCAGGTGTAGAGTAAGGTGTGGCTTTCTGGTAGAATGCGACCGCTCCCGGTGATGATCGAAAGGGCTTTCGGCAGTTGACGAAACAGGCGATGACAGGGCTGGCGCGCCGCTGGTTGGCATTGGCCGTGGGCGTGATCGTCAGCGCTGTGTTTCTGTACATCGGACTGCGCGGCCTGCAACTGTCGGAAGTGTGGGAAGGCGTGCGCGACGCGCGGATCGGCTGGCTGATCCCCGGTGTCGCGGTCTACTTCCTGGCGGTCTGGGGGCGGACGTGGCGCTGGCACTACCTGTTGCGCTCATTGCAGCCGATCCCCTTGCGGCGGCTCTTTCCGGTCGTCGTGATCGGCTACATGGGGAACAACGTCTATCCTTTTCGCGCCGGGGAAGTGATCCGCGCGTACGTGCTGCGGCGAAACGAAGGGGTAAACATCCCCGCCAGCTTGGCAACCATCGTGGTCGAGCGCATCTTCGACGGGCTGGTGATGCTGCTGTTCGTATTCGTCGCGCTGCCATTTGCTGATTTTCGGCAGGACTGGCTGCGGGACGTCGTGTTTTTCTCGACGATCCTGTTTTGGGGCGCGTTTCTCGCGTTTTTGGCGATGGCGCTCCGCCCGGCGCGGATGCGCGCGATCTATACGTGGGTGTTCGAGCGCCTGCTGCCGGGGAAGGTTGGCGCGGCAGGGATCCGGATGGCGGATCATTTCATGCTCGGCCTGGAGAACCTGCGCAGCCCGCGCGACCTGCTGATGATCCTCGTTTCGTCGGTTTTCATCTGGCTGACCGAGACGACGAAGTACTGGTTTGTGATGCACGCGTTTGATTTCGAGGTGAGCTTCTTCGTGCTGATGGTGATGACCGCCGTGGTGAACCTCGCAACAACGCTGCCGTCTTCGCCCGGCTATGTCGGCACGTTTGACACCCCCGGCATCAAGACGCTGACCGCGTACGGCGTGCCGGAGTCGATCGCCGCGTCGTATACGCTGGTGTTGCACGCGGCGCTGTGGCTGCCGATTACGCTGCTCGGGTTCTATTACCTGTGGCGCCAGGGCCTGAGCTGGCGGGACTTCCGCCGCGCTGAAGAACTCGCCGCGCAGCAAGTAGACGAGCTGGGGTTGCCTGCGCGCGAGCAAGAGGTGATCGCATGAGTGAGCGACGAGTCGCCATTATCGGGGCGGGCGCTGCCGGGCTGGCCGCTGCATATGACCTGACGCGGGCCGGATACACGGTGGACGTGTTCGAAGCGTCCGACTCGGTCGGCGGGCTGGCGGCGGGCTTCCGCGACGAGGGCTGGGACTGGACGCTTGAAAAGTTCTATCACCACTGGTTCGCGAACGACGACGCCATCCTCGGGTTGATCGAGGAGCTTGGCGCGCGGGACAAGGTGCTGTTTCCGCGCCCGATCACCTCGCTATGGCTGGATGGGCGCATCTACCAGATGGATCGCCCGAATATCGTGGTGGCGAACCTGCGCCTGCCCATTTCGTGGCTCGCGAAGATCCGCTATGGGCTGGCCGGGCTGTACCTCAAGCTGACGAAACGCTGGCAGCCGATGGAACGTGTCACGGCGGAACGCTGGCTGCGGCGCTGGATGGGTAATGAAGCGTACGAGCGGTTGTGGCGTGCTCTGCTGATTGGCAAGTTCGGCGCGTGGTACGACAAGGTCAACATGGCCTGGTTCTGGGCGCGCGTCTACAAGCGCACGCCCCATCTCGGCACGTTCGAGGGCGGGTTCCAGGCGTTTCTGGATCTGCTGGCGGATTGCGTGCGCCAGCAAGGCGCAGCGATTCACCTGAGCACCCCCGCAACCGCGATCCGGCCGCTGGAAAGCGGGCGCTGGGTCATCGAGGCGGGCGGCACGACGCACGAATACGACGCCGTGATCAGCACGTCCGCGCCGCAAATCCTGCGGCGGTTGGTGCCGGAGCTACCGCAGAGCTACGCCGCTCAGCTTGACGCGTTGAAGTATATGGGCGCCGTGGTGGTTATTCTGGCGCTGAACCGGCAGCTTCTGACCGACGGCACGTATTGGCTGAGCCTGCCAGCCGATCAGGCGGACAAATCCCGCTCGGAGTTCCCGTTCCTGGCGCTGGTAGAGCACACGAACTATATGGATCGCGCCCATTACGGCGGCGACCACCTTGTTTACTGTGGCGATTATGTTCCCCCCGACCACGAATATTTCGAGCTTAGCGAGGACGAACTCGCGGAGCGTTTTATCAAGGTTCTGCCTACTTTTAACCCGGCTTTTTCGCCGGACTGGATCCGCAAGAAGTGGGTTTTTAGGACGCGCTACGCGCAACCGGTGCCGTTTGTAAACCACTCGCAGGCGCTGCCGGATGTGCGTACGCCGCTGCGCGGCCTGTACCTGGCGAGCATGAGCCAGGTGTACCCCTGGGACCGTGGGACGAATTACGCGGTCGAGATGGGGCGGCGTGTTGCCGGGCTGCTGCGGCAGGACATCGAGGGCTAACGCCCGCCAGCGTGCAGGCGGGGCGTGGGGATTTATCGGTTATCTATTTGCCGGGGCATGAGCCGAAGGCTACAAGTGCGACAAGAGGGGTAGAAAGACCAATATGAAAAACATCACCGTCGTTGGGGTTGGCTATGTCGGGTTGGTGACGGCCGTGTGCTTCGCCGACCTGGGCAATCGCGTCGTCGCGCTCGACATCAACGAAGAGCGTATCGAAAACCTGAAGAAGGGCATCCTGCCGATCTATGAGCCCGGGCTGGCGGAAGTGCTGGCGCGCAACGTCAAGGCGAAGCGGTTGTCGTTCACGACCTCGTACGCCGAGGCGCTGAAGGAAGCTGAATTTGTGTTCATCGCGGTGGGCACGCCCGAGGGCGTCGACGGTGAAGCGGATCTGCAGTACGTCCGCATGGCCGCCGAGGCGATCGCCGAGAACATGGATCACCCGCTGATTATCATCAACAAGTCCACCGTGCCGGTCGGCACCGGTGACTGGGTAGCGGGGATCGTCCGCCAGAAGCAGCCGAAGCCGATCGACTTCTCGGTTGTGAGCTGCCCGGAGTTCCTGCGCGAGGGCTCGGCGCTGGCCGACTTCATGAACCCCGACCGCACCGTGCTCGGCTCGGAAGATACGGAAGCCGCCGAGCGGGTGGCGCAGCTCCACCTGCCGCTGCGCGCGCCGATTGTGGTGACGGACCTGCGCACCGCCGAGATGATCAAGTACGCCTCGAACGCCTTCCTGGCGACGCGCATCAGCTTCATCAACGAGATCGCGAACATCTGCGAGGCGCTCGGCGCGGACGTGAAGGAAGTCGCGCGCGGCATGGGCTACGACAAGCGTATCGGCCACCACTTCCTCGAAGCGGGCATTGGCTATGGCGGCTCGTGCTTCCCGAAGGACGTCAAGGCGCTGGCATACATGGCGCAGATTCATGGCAAGCACCCGCAGCTTCTCGAAGCGGTGATGGAGATCAACGCTTACCAGCGCAAGCTCGTCATTCTAAAGGTCCACGAGCTGCTGGATGGCGTGAAGGACAAGACGATCGCGCTGCTCGGCCTGGCGTTCAAGCAGGACACCGACGACATGCGCGAGGCGCCCGCGATCACCATTGCGGAATACCTGCACGATCGCGGCGCGCACGTGCGCGGGTATGATCCGGTCGCGATGGACACCGCCAAGCGGGTGCTGCCGTTCGTCGAGATGTGCGGCGACTCGTACGAGCTGGCGCGGGATGCAGACGCGCTGATCGTACTGACCCCCTGGAACGAGTTCAAGCAGCTCGACATGGAGAAGATCAAGTCCGCGATGCGCAATCCGGTGCTGATCGACGGGCGGAACCTGTACGACCCGGCGCAGATGCAGCAGATCGGCTTTGCGTACCGGGGCATTGGTCGCGGCTTCGACGGCGCGGGCAAGAACGGCAAGCGCAACGGCGGCAAGTAACCTCGTCGCACCCCAACAGCTTTTCCTCGCAGGCAGGGATGCCACGACACGGCATCCCTGCTACACTTATCCCCAGGGTTTCGCACCAATAGAGAGGAACGCAATGCCCGGCCTTACAGCGTGCGGTGCATCGGTGAGTTGCGCGGGGCGGTGGTGAGATGCTTCGCGTGGGAGTTGACCTGATCGAAGTCGAGCGAATCGAGCGGGCGCTGGCGCGGCATGGCGAGCGGTTTTACGCGCGCTTTTTCACCGAGCGCGAGCGCGAGCAGTGCGGCGGCGATCCGGCCCGGCTGGCGGCGCGCTTCGCGGCGAAGGAAGCAGCGGCGAAGGCGCTTGGCTGCGGGATCGGGCCGGTGCGCTGGGTGGAGATCGAGATCGAGCTGGAGGGGAACGGGCGGCCCCGGCTGGTGTTGCACGGCGCCGCGCGAGACCGGGCGGCGATGCTCGGGTGGAGGACGGTGGAAGTCAGTCTGAGCCACACGAAGGATCACGCGATCGCGTTTGTAGTGGCGCTCGCGCCGTTGCAGCCGCAGGGATAATTGGCAGTCTGCCGCGCAGGCGGGTATATTTTTCACGACAACTGAATAGCTGCGTTTCAGGTGATCGTCCGCCCGGATGCGGCGATCAAGCAGGGGGAAGCCGGTCAAAGTCCGGCGCTGTCCCGCAACTGTAGTGCCTGCGCCTCGCGCGCTGGCAGAGCCAGGATACCCGCCTGAAACTATGCCGGAAACATCTCTCGTGGATTGGGGGTGGTGCATGCTTCGAGTTTGAATCTGTCGCGCCTTCCCTGGAAGGCGTTTTTTGTTTCTTTCCGGGTGAGCAGCAAAAGGAGCAGCGAATGATAAGGCGATTGATTTCGGGGCTGGTAGTTGCCGGTCTGGCGCTGGCGATCGGCGGCAGCACGCGCGCGCAGGAAACGGACGACACGCTGAGCGCGGCGCTCGACTATTTGCGGACGGTGCAGGGCGAGGACGGCGGCTTCTCGAACGGATTCGCGCCTGAGAGCGATCTTGGCGCGACGGCCGATGCGGTGGTCGCGATCGCGGCGGCGGGCGAGGATGTTGCGGAGTACGCGGCGGGCGACGATCAGACGCCGCTCGATGCGCTGGGCGCGCTGATCGAAGCGGGCGTCGCGGATGAGAACGCCGGGCAGCTTGCGAAGGTGATCACCGCGCTGGTCGCCGCCGGGGAAGACCCGTCCGATTTCAACGGGCGAGATCTGGTGAGCGACCTGCTGGCGCTGCAAGGCGAGGAGGGCACGTTCGGCATGGGCGCATTCGATCACTGCTTGAGCGTGATCGCGTTGCAGAATGCGGGCGAGCCGTTGCCGGACGGCGCGCTTGACGCGTTTCTGGCCGCGCAGAACGACGACGGCGGCTGGGGCTTCATCGCAGATCAGGCGTCCGACACAAACACGACGGGATTGTGCCTGCAGGCGCTGGCCCGTGAAGACGCCGAGGACGCCGTTAGCAGCGGGCTGGACTATCTGGCGAGCATCCAGAACGAGGACGGCGGCTGGCCCTATCAAAGTCCGAGCGACTTCGGCACGACCAGCGACGCCAGCTCGACTGCGCTCGTGGTGCAGGCGCTGATCGCGCTTGAGGAAGATCTGACCGAGTGGAACAATCCGCAGGACTTCCTGACAGGGCTGCAAGAGGAAAGCGGCGCGTTCCGCTATCAGGATGAGATGCCGGGCGACAACATCCTGGCGACCATCGGCGCGATTCCCGCGCTGGCGGGCGTTCCACTCAACCACTGGGCGCCGGAGTCGGTAGCGGAATAATCGGTTAGCTAGACAGCACCACAGCAGTGGTACAAATTCGTTGACAGAAGCGGAGCCAGCGCGCTCCGCTTTTTGCGCGATCCGCCGCCGCAAGATGGGACGGTCGACACTTGTGAGCGCCCTAGGTGGCGACTACAATGGGCGAAAGAATTTTCCACCGACTACTGCGAGACAGGATTTTCTTCAATGACTCAAGCCATTCCCAAGACGATGAAAGCGGTGATTAAACCAGCGCCGGGTCCCGGACTGGAGCTGGTCGAGCTGCCGGTGCCGGAGATTGGGCCGGGCGAAGTGCTGGTGCGGGTGCGCGCCGCGTCGATTTGCGGCACGGATTTACACATTTACCGCTGGGATGAATGGGCGCAAAACCGCATCAAGCCGCCGCTGGTTGTGGGGCATGAAATTACGGGCGAGGTCGCGGCGGTGGCGCCGGACGTGACCAGCGTGCGCGTCGGGGAGCCGGTGTCGCTCGAAAGCCATGTGGTCTGTAACGAGTGCCTGTACTGCCGCACCGGGCGTGAGCACATTTGCGAGAACACGAAGATCATCGGCGTCGATCGTGACGGCGGTTTCGCGGAATACATCGCCATTCCGGCGCAGAATGTGTGGCCGAACGCGCCCGATCTGCCGTTGCGGATCGCGGTGCTGGAAGAAAATTTTGGAAACGCCGTGCACACTGCCATGGCGCAGGACCTCTCCGCAAAATATGTGCTGGTGACAGGCTGCGGCCCGGTCGGCATCATGGCGATCGCGGTGGCGAAGGCGGCAGGCGCGCGCAAGGTGTTCGCGACGGACATCAGCGATTACCGGCTGGCGATGGCGAAGCAAGCCGGGGCCGATGAGACGTTCAACGTGGGCGAGGTGGACGTGGTCGCGGCGATCATGGAAGCGACCTGCGACGAGGGCGTGGACGTGCTGCTCGAAATGTCCGGCGCGCCGAGCGCGATCAACGAGGGCTTCTGCGTGCTGAAGTATGGCGGCGAGGCGGCGCTACTCGGCTTGACGCCGGGCCCGTTCACCTTCGACCTGAACCAGCACATCGTCTTCAAGGGCGCGATCGTGCGGGGGATCGTCGGGCGGCGGCTGTGGGATACGTGGTACAAGACGCGCGGGCTGCTCGAGTCCGGCGCGGTCGATCTCAGCGCGCTGGTGACGCACGAGTTTGAGCTGGAAGACTTTGACGAGGCGTATCACGTCTTCATGAGCGGCGAGAGCGGCAAGATCATGTTCCACCTCTAGCAGGGCAGGGCGCGTCAGCCAGCCGAGTCTAAATCATCGAGTAATGCATCGACCTCGTCCGGATTGAACCGGTCGAGGTCGTGTTGCGTTGGCTCCAGCGGGATCGGCGTTGCTTCCAGGTCGTAGGCCGGGGTGATGACCTCGTAGCCCTCAGCCCATGCCCACTCGGCCAGCGCTTCGATGTCGTCAACGGTCGGTTGCGCGCCCGCAAGATATGCTCCGCGCGCAATGGGGACTTTTTCCGGCTCGGTCCCATCGCCCCAGTAGAGTGTAAGATAGCCTTCGTCGTCAATGGCGATATAAGCTGGCTCACGCATGGGAACTCACTCGAACAGGTCGCGATGGACGCGTTCTTCCGTCTCGTCGTCCAGGCGACGATACCACGGGTGCTCGGCGCCCAACGCCAGGAAGTAGTCGCGTACGAAGATGAAGCGGGTAGGCGAGGTGTCCCACAGATACGTCGCGGGCTTGGACTGATCCAGCGGCCAGAGCCACTGGCGCTCGTTACGGACCGAGTGCACAAAATAGCGCACTGTCTCGGCCAGGTCTTCTCCGGGGTTGGTGCTGACGTCCCGCGAATCAACCGGCAGCGTTTCCCAGGGGCCGGGGCGTTGCAGCCGCCCCTGCTGGCGTGGATGGCGCCATTCCCCGTCGACCATCCGCCAGTCGAGGCCAGGGCGCGTGCAAAACTGCTTCTCGTACGGCCAGCCGCGATATTCATTCGAGGCGTGCGTCGCTTCGTGCAGGAAGATGCGATAGACGACCGAAACGTCTTCGCCCGGATCGCCGATCCGCAGCCAACCGTGACCGAATCCCCCCGCGCCCTGCGCCGTATCCAGCCAGATATGCAGCGGATGATCGAGGAACGGCCCGTAGAAGCGCGGCCCCAGCAGGGCGAGCGTTTCGTCCAGCAGGGAAAGCTCCTCGGCGCGCCAGGGGCGGGCGGTTGGTTGCTCCTCGACGCCCACCGCGCGGACGCCGTACGTGCGCGCCAGATGCTCGACGGTGACAGCCACTCGCTCATCACGCGCGGGCTCCGCCCGCCTGAACAGCCGTGCCAGCCGGTCCCAGATAGTGCCGCTCTGAGAGTTCATCGCCTCGCCTTTCGCAGTCGTTCTCCGCAGACTATAGGCGGATCCCCTGTTCTGCGCCATCCTACTTTGGTCTCTCTGCACATGGGTCGCAACGAATTGCGCCGATCTGCCAAAATTATACAATCCAGTGGTGGTCAAACGGAGAGTCAAGGCCATGCCGGATACTTCAACCGGGGATTATTCCGAACATTCGCGGCTCGTGCTGGTGCCGGTAGCTAACCCGCAGACGGCGCCGGGCTTGCTGCATCTTGCGTGGAGCCTGGCCGATCGCGCTGAGGGGCACGTCATCGCGCTGTATGTCGAACAAGGCGACACCGAGCGCGACGATGACGCGGTCGAGGCGCTGACCGCGGTGATCGAGGCGGAGCGCGCGCAAGGGCTGGATGTCGAGCTGGTGGCGCGCTCGGCGCCGACCATTGCGCGCGGGATCCTCGACGTGGCGCGCGAGCAGGGCGTCTCGCTGATCGTGCTTGGCTTCCAGGCGATGGGGCACGGCAAGGGGACGGTCGGCCCGGTGGTCGAGTCGGTGGCGCGGACGACGCCGTGCGATCTAATCGTCTTTCGCGGATCGCGCGGTCACCGGCTGGAACTGGAACACATTCACCGCATTGTGATGCCGCTCAACGGCAGCGACAACGCGCGGGTTGCGGCGCGGGTCGGCGTGGAACTGGCGGAGCGCTACGAGGCCGAGCCGGTCGCCGTGTACGTCGAAGATGATCCGCACATGCCGGACTGGCACGGTCTGGGGCGCATCGAGGCGTCGCTGTCACGCTTGCCAGCGGACCGGGCGCGGATCGTGCGGCGCTCGGTGTTGCACGCGCGAGATGTGGGCTATGGCGTGCTGTCGCGCCTGACGCCGAATGATGTGCTGGTGCTCGGCTATTCGGAGCGCAGCCCGCTTGACCGCTGGATCTTCGGAAACATCGTGCAGCGGATGCTGGCGCAAGCGCCCGGCCCGGTGATCGTCGTCAAGCAGGCGATCGACATGGATATGAGCGCGATTGAGCGGGTGGGGCGGCGGCTGTTGTCGCAGTTTTCGCCACGGCTGACCCCAGCCGAGCGCACGGAGGTCCGCCGCCACGCGGTTGAACTGAGCGTGCGTGGGATCAACTTCTACGTGCTGATGATCCTGTCGTCGTTCCTGACGAGCCTCGGCTTGCTGCAAAACAGCGCGACGGTCATCATTGGGGCGATGATCTTTGCGCCGCTGATGTGGCCGCTGATGGCCTTTTCGGTCGGGCTGCTGCAGGGGCAGCTTCGCTTGATGCGCAACTCGGCGGTCACCGCGATTACGGGCGTGCTTATTGGCCTGGGCGTCGCAATTGCGATAGGGTTGGTGTTTCCGATCGACGTGCCTACCAGCCAGATGCAGGTGCTCGGTGAGCCGTCCTTGCTCGACATGGCGATCGCGCTGGCGGCGGGTGCCGTCGGTGCATATGCGATGGCGCGGCGAGATATCCCATCGGCGCTGGCAGGCGTCGCGGTCGCAACTGCGCTGGAGCCGCCGCTGTGCACGATGGGGCTGGCGATCGCATTTGACAATCAGGAACTGGCGCAGGGCGCAGCGCTGCTGCTGGCAACCAACCTTGTCAGCATTGCGCTGGCGGGCGCGGGCGTCTTCCTGTGGCTGGGGATCCGGCCCGCGCGCCAGATGGCGAATCTGGTGAACTGGCTTGTTTCGCTGGTGGTGCTGGTGGCGCTGGCCGTGCCGCTTGCCAGCGCGTTTCTCGAAGTGGTGCGCCTGGAGCAGCAGACGAGCACGATCCGCAACGTGCTGAGCGCGGAGTTCGCGCCGGGGCAGGTGGTCGATCTACGGCTGGTGACGACCGGCACGCCGTATGAAGTGCATGCCACGATCCGCAGCGTTGAGTGGCTGACGCCGGTCGACGTGCAGGACGCGCAAGAAGCGCTGAGCGAAGCGCTCGGCCAGGAAGTGTCGCTTGAGTTGACTAACGTGCGCGCGATCGAGCCGTAGAGGATCGCGCCGTCCGGAGATCGCATGTCCATTTATCGCAGCCTGACCATCGAGCGTCTGACGGCTGTCATTCTGTTCCTACTCATCTTTGCGATGGCAGTGCGCGTGCCCCTCGATACCGATACGTGGTGGCACCTGCGCACCGGCGAACTGATCCTCGAGACGCGGGGCGTCCCGCAGACTGACACCTTCTCGCATACCCGCGCCGGAGCGCCGTGGCTGGACCACAGTTGGGGCGCGCAGGTGATCCTGACCGGCATTTATCGCCTGTTTGGCGGCAGCGGCGAAATCGGCGACAGCGGGAACGTTGGGTTGGCGTTGTACACGGCTGCGCTGGCCACCGCGAGCATGGCGCTCGTGTACCGGATGTGCGACGGCACCGCGTACCTGCGCGCGTTTGTGGTGGTGCTCGGTGCGGCGACGGCAGCGGTGTTCTGGTCCCCCCGCCCACAGATGTTTTCGTTTTTCTTCGGCGCGCTCACCCTGTATTTGCTGTATCGCTTCAAATACGAAGACGAAGACCGGCTGTGGGCGATCCCGCCGGTGATGATCCTCTGGGCGAACTTGCACGGCGGCTTTGCCATCGGGTTCATCTTTCTGCTCGGGATGATCGTCGGGGAAGCGCTCGGCGCGGTGCTGGATCCGCACGATCCTCGCGCGACGGGGTGGGCAGGCGTGCGGCGGCTGGCGGTCATCACCGTTGTGTCGGCGGTGGCGGTCATCGTGAACCCGTACGGCTGGCGGATTTTGACGGTGCCGTTCGACACGGTCGGTATCGGCGTGTTGCAGGATTTCATCCAGGAATGGGCGTCGCCCGACTTTCACCGGCCGCAGGTGTGGCCGTTCGCCGCGCTGCTGATTGGGTTGCTGGCGGCGGTGGGGATCGGAGACCGGCGGCTGGACTGGTCGGATCTGGTGCTGTGCGGCGGCACGGCGCTGATGGCGCTGATGGCCGGGCGGAATATTGCGGTGTTTGCGCTGGTGGCGACGCCGGTGTTGTCGCGTCACATCCACGACTGGCTGACGGCGCGCGGCTGGCAGGTCCGCCCGCTGCGGCAGGTGTCCGGGGCGAAACTCGCGTTGAATTGGGTGCTGCTGGCGCTGGTGCTGGTCGGCGTGCTGGCGAAGGCGGCGGTGGCGCTCAACCCAAATACGATGCGCGAGGCCCAGCGCGAAGCGTTTCCAGTAGAACTGGCGCAACATCTACAGAGCGCACCGCCTGAAGGTAAGCTGTTTAACAGCTACAACTGGGGCGGCTATCTGCTGTTTGCCGCGCCGGATGTGCCAGTCTACACCGACGGGCGCACCGATCTCTACGGTGATACTGTGCTGCGCGACTATCTCTCGGTCGCGTTTTTGCGGGAAGGCTGGGATGCCATACTCGACGAGCAGGAGATCGTGGCGGTCGCGATCGAAGCGGATAGCGTGCTGGCGCAGATGCTCCGCGAGCGGCCCGAGCAGTGGCGTGAGCAGCGCTTTGACGATGGTCGCTCGGCTCTGTTCGAGCGCGTGAGGTTCGCTGATGAATAACAAGTCAATTGCAGTCCTGTCCCCACATGGGCTGATAAGCGATTTTCGCCTGCTCGTGCTCATGTTTATCACACTGCGTATCACGCTCGCCATGGTTTACCAGCCGAGTGTGATCGATCGTTTTGGCGAGACGGGCGAGCTGGTTCCCATTGAGCGCGGCCTGACTGCGCTCGGCGACTTTGGATACTACTTCCAGTTCGCCCGGCTGAGTGACGAAGAGCTGCTGCCGTATCGGGACTACTGGTACGAGTTCCCGCCAGTGTGGAGCACGGTGTTTATTGGCCTGTACCGGCTGCTGGCGATTCGCGGACCGGTTGACTATTCGCCCTGGGCGACCTCATTGGGGCTGATTCTGGTAGCGGCTGATGTCGGAGTTCTGGTTCTCCTGAGGCGGCTGGCATGCCGTTTACACGGTGATGGGACCGGCAATGCGATGGCGTGGGCGTATGCGCTGCTGGCCGCGCCGCTGATCTTGACGTGGTGGACGTTTGAAACACTCGTTGCGCTGGCGATCCTCGCGGCGCTGGTGGCATTGGTGGAAGGTCGCTTTGATCGATCCGCTGGGGCGATCGTCGTGGGTGCGTTGACCAAGTATGTGCCGCTGGTGGTGCTTCCGGCGGTGTGGCGCTTCTTTCCCTGGCGGCGCGCGCTGCGTTACACGCTGATCGTGGGGGTGCTCGTCGGGCTTGGGCTGGGGATGGTGATCGCGTGGGGCGGGGAACTCGGCACGGCGTCGATAACAGCGCAATACCGCAAAGCGTCGTATGAGACTGTCTGGGCGTTGATCGATGGGAACTGGCGCACCGGAATCTTTCCCGGCCCTGAGGCGCATTTTGATCCGGCAGTTGCGTCTAAACCGCTTGGCAATCCGGCGGTGATACCTGGACCGGTTCGGCTGATCCCTTTCGCAGCTATCGGACTGTGGATCTTCACACGGCGGCTGCGGCAGGACGCGTACGGGGTCGTGGCGTTTGTGTCGGTGACGATCGTGCTGTTTTTCCTC
>Ga0134103_1002086_pt1 | contig 16364 bp, 12 predicted proteins | sample 14_taG_2_FD_94445 | JGI IMG/M metagenome (GOLD analysis project Ga0134103, IMG submission 94445) | Switchgrass degrading microbial communities from high solid loading bioreactors in New Hampshire, USA - 14_58_20_212_A1 metaG | ecosystem: Engineered > Bioreactor > Semi-continuous > Anaerobic >...
GGCTCGGTGCTGGCGCACGAGCTCGCGCACGCCTGGGTCGCGCTGCGGAACGGCATCCCGGTGCGCTCGATCACGCTGTTCATCTTCGGCGGCGTGGCGCAGATCGAGCGCGAGCCGCACACGCCCGGCGCCGAGTTCCGCATCGCGATCGCCGGTCCGGTGATGAGCCTGGCGCTGGCCGGTCTGTTCTACGGGCTGTACCAGATCGACCAGCCCGTCGCGTACCTCGCCGCGCCGAGCATCTACCTGGCGCGCATCAACCTGATCCTCGGGCTGTTCAACATGATCCCCGGCTTTCCGCTGGATGGGGGTCGCGTGCTGCGCGCCATCGTCTGGAAGTTCACCGGCAACCTGCGTCGCGCGACGCGCATCGCGGCGGGCGTGGGGCAGCTTGTGGCGTTCGGATTTATGGCGTGGGGCGTGTTGATGTTATTGAGCGGGCAGTTGTTCAACGGGCTGTGGATCATGTTCATCGGCTGGTTCCTGCAAAACGCCGCGGTAAGCGTCGTCGCTCAGTCAGACATCCGCGAAGCTTTGCAGGGCGTCACTGTCGGGGAGTTGATGAGCCGCGACTGCCTGCTGATCCCGCGCGACCAGCCGCTGAGCGACCTGGTGCACAACCGCATCCTGCGCGGCGGCAACCGCTGTTTTATGGTTGGCAGCGGCGATCATATGGACGGGATGCTGACGCTGCGCGACGTCGCCGCCGTGCCGCAAAGCGAGTGGGATCGCCTGACCGCAGGTGAGGTGATGATCCCGTGGAGCGACCTGTCTCGCGTCGCCCCGCGCACTGACCTATACGAAGCGCTGCGCCAGATGGACGAGAAGAACGTCGCGCAGCTTCCGGTGGTCGAGGGGAACCAGCTTGTCGGCGTGCTGACGCGCGAGCAGGTGCTACGCTACGTGCGAATGCGCTCGCAACTCGGCGTGTAACCGGCGTCTCGGTTGCGGAATCCCCGGCGGTTTCATATAATCCAGGCTCAATACCGCGCCAGTGGTGGGGCCGCCACAGCATGTCCGTCGTAGATGATGTCAAGTCTCGACTCGACCTGGTCGAAGTCATATCTGGCTATGTGAATCTGCAAAAAGCGGGTCACAACTACAAGGCGCTGTGTCCCTTCCACCAGGAGCGCACCCCCTCGTTCGTCGTCTTTCCGGATACTCAAACCTGGCGCTGCTTCGGCGCTTGCGGCGAAGGCGGCGACGTGTTCTCCTTCGTCATGAAGGCCGAAGGGTGGGATTTTTCCGAGGCGCTGCGCGAGCTGGCCAAGCGCGCGGGCGTCGAGCTTAAGCCACTCACTCCACAGCAGGTCGACCAGCAGGAAGCCGCCGAGCGCCTGCTCCGCATCGTGCAGGAAGCAGCCGATTTCTATCACGATCGCCTGTTGAACGGGCGCGACGCCGAGATCGCCCGCGAATACCTGCGCAAGCGTGGCCTGAGCCAGGAGACGATCGAAGCATTCCAGATCGGCTATGCTCCGAACGACTGGCGCGCGGCGATGCAGCACCTTCAAATGCTCGGCTACGCGACCGAGGACATCCTCGAAGCCGGGATCGCGACCCACAACGAGGAAAAAAACACCACCTACGACCGGTTTCGCCACCGGCTGATGATCCCGATCCGCGATGGGCGCGGGCAGACGGTCGGGTTTGGGGCGCGCGCCCTCGACCCGAACGAGCGCGCGAAATACATCAACTCACCGCAGGGGCCGCTGTTCGACAAAAGCTCGATCCTGTTCGGCCTGGACCGCGCGCGCCGCGCGATCCGCGAGACGGAAACGGCGGTCATCGTCGAAGGCTACATGGACGTCATGCAGGCGCACCAGGCGGGGTTTGAGAACGTCGTCGCCCAGATGGGAACCGCGCTGACTGAGTCCCAGCTTCGCCAGCTTGACAAGTACGCCAGCCGTCTGGTGCTGGCGCTGGACCCCGACGCCGCGGGGCAAAACGCCATGATGCGCGGCCTGGACGTCGCCCGCCAGACGCTCGACGGCGAGCAGACGGTCACTTTTGATCCGCGTGGCATGATGCGTTACACTGGCATTCTGGAGATGGATATTCGCGTGATCACGTTGCCCGAGGGCCAAGACCCGGACGACCTGATCCGCGAAGACCCGGATGCCTGGCGCGCGCTCATCGAGCGGGCGATGCCGGTGGCGGATTTCGTGATCCGCCAGGGGACGGCGCACCTGAGCGCGAACGCATCCATCCAAGAGCGGGAAGCGGCCGCCCGGGAGCTGTTGCCGATTCTGACGGCAACCGAGAGCGATCTTCAACGCAGCGGCAACATCCAGGCGCTGGCGCGAGAGCTTCGCCTGGACGAGCGTGTACTGATCGCGTGGACGCAGCGCCGCCAGCAAACCGGACGGCGCGTCCGCCCGACCCTGCGCGAGCAGCGGCGGCTGGCCGATAAGCCCATCCCGCCGCAAGTGTCGAGCGCGCCGCCGGGGCAGTCAGAGCGGCGCGAGGGCTTTTGCCTGAGCTTGCTGCTTCAGCAACCCGCGTGGCTTTTTCTGGCAAACCGGCGCCTGCGCGAGCTTAAGAACGGTAGGGGCGATCTTGGGAATGCGCTGGGGCCGCTGTGCGCCGAGGACTTTGGCCGCGCAGACTATCAGGCGCTGTTTCGGGCGATCGAGGGATGGCTGTACGAGGATGCAGAACCGCTGCTGACCTACCTGTACCGCACGCTGCCATCGGAGCTACTCGCGTTGGTGGAAGAGCTTCGCCAGTCCGAGCTCGAGCGCCTCGAAAAGCAGCTTCCAGGTATGCTCGCGGTCGATCTGAAATCGCATATAAAGGAAAGGGCGCGGATTAACGCGCTGCCAGAGATCACCGAGGAGCTATTCATCCAGGAAGCGCTTGCACTGCGCCTCAGCCGGTTGGAACGTGAGCACCGCGAGTTGTTCTTCTTGCAAGCGGAAGCGGAACGTGACGGGAACCCAATGGCAAGCCAGTTCGTCGCCGCCAGCGCGACACACGCCCAGGCGCTCAGCATTTTGACGCGGGCGCTCCAGCAAATGCGAAGCCTGTTACGCGACGGATAACCACAAAAGGCATCCCACAGGCGTTTGACGCAACGCCAGGAGACCATGGCCCAGCAGGCACACAAGAAAAACGAGCAAGAAGCGCTCAAGGCGCTGATCGAAAAGGGGCGCCGCGAAAAACAACTAGACGAGAGCGAGGTGCTGGGGCTGTTTGAAGACCCGGACAGCGCCGAAGCTCGCGCGTTGCTTGAAGAACTTGAAGAATTGGGAGTCGAGATTATTACGGACAACCACGAACCTAGTTTTGGTCTTGAACAGGACGATTCGATCGAGTCGGAGCTAGACCTGAGCGACTACGATGCGGAAGGCTCCGGCGAGACAACCCGCGTCGAATCCGGCGCGCTGGCCGATGACCCGGTGCGGATGTATCTCAAAGAGATCGGCCAGGTTCAATTACTCGATCCGAACCGTGAGACATGGCTCGCCTCGCAGATCGCGGCGGCGAACCTGCTAGACGCGCTCAGCCGCGAGTTGATGGGCGATGCCGATAGCGAGATCGAGCCCGCGCCGAGCGATGTGCTGGTCAGGGTGTACCATCACATGCTCGAGCACTGGGCGAAGATGGTCTCCACGCTCAACAAGCTGAACATCGAGCCGCCGGAGCCCATTCGCCTGCTCGAAGAGGTCCAGAACCTGCGCCGCAACTGGAACACCGGCCAGGAAACGTCTTACGTCCGCGACTTTCTCGAGAAGGGGAACTGGGGCCGCGACGACCAGTGGAATCGCGTCGCGCACGACCTGTTTGAAGTCTTCCAATCGCTCTACCTGCTCCCGGCGTCGCTTCAGGACTGGCTGCGGGATGCCTGCGAGGCGCAGGGGCGCTGGCCTGATGCGGCGCTGTGCGAGGCGCGCATTGCCGAGCACCGCGACCAGATCGACAGCGAGGGCGAGGAAGAATTCACGCAGATCAACGAGCGCGGCGTTCAGGCGACCGAGGCCCTCACCCGCGCCAACCTGCGGCTCGTCGTCAGCGTGGCGAAGCGTTACATGGGTCGGGGGATCAACTTCCTCGATCTGATCCAGGAAGGCAACATCGGCCTGCTGCGTGCGGTCGAGAAATTCGATCACACCAAGGGCTTTAAATTCAGCACCTATGCGACCTGGTGGATCCGCCAGGCCATCAGCCGCGCCATCGCAGACCAGGCGCGCACGATCCGCATCCCCGTGCACATGGTCGAGACGATCAACCGTCTGATGCGCATCCAGCGCGAGCTGATTCAGGAGCTTGGCTCCGAGCCGACCGCCGAGCAGATCGCGATCGAGATGGAGTTTCTGACGCCTGAGGAAACCGCCGAGATCCGCGCCGTGTGGGAAGCCGACGAAAAGCTCGACCCCTCGCTGGCGCGCAAGCTCCGCCGCGCGGCCAACAAGGTGCGCCGGATTCTCCGCATCTCCCAAGAGCCGATGTCGCTTGAGATGCCGGTCGGGCAGGAAGACTCCAGCCTGCTAGGCGACTTCATCGAAGACGACAAGATCCTCGGGCCGGTCGACGCCGCCGCCCGCCAGCTTCTCAAAGAGCAGATTCGCGGCGCGCTGCTGGTCCTCAATCAGCGCGAGCGCGAGGTGCTGGAAATGCGCTTCGGCCTGACTGACGGGCAGGAGCACACGCTGGAAGAAGTCGGGCGGCATTTCGGCGTGACGCGCGAGCGTATCCGCCAGATTGAGGCGAAAGCCCTGCGCAAGCTGCGCCACCCGAACCGGAGCCACCCGCTGCGCGACTACCTCGAGCTGTGAGCGCTCGAGCCGTGTGCAGGAGCGGAGCCTGCGTTCGCCATGCTGCCGATTGAGCGCCCCACTTACTGCCCGGAGTGCGGGGAGCGGCTTGTCCCACGCACCATAGGCGGGCGGGAGCGGTTAAGCTGCCCGATGTGCGGCTACGTTCACTACGTCAACCCCGTGCCGGGCGTCGGCGTGGTGATCGAGATGGATGGCGGCGTCGTGCTGGTCAAGCGCGGCGGGCGCGTGAAATCGGGCCGGTGGGCGCTTGTCTCCGGATACATCGAAGCCGACGAAAGCGTCGAAGAAGCCGCCGTGCGCGAAAGCCTGGAAGAAACCGGCCTGCACGTCGAGCTGATCGACCTGCTGGGGATCTACTCGTTCCCCGAAGGGCCGCCCGCCAGCGGGATCATCGTCTTCTATCGCGCGCGCCCCATCGGCGGAGAGCTACGCGCGGGCGATGACGCAGAGGACGTGAAGGTCTTTGCGCCCGACGAACTGCCGCCGATGCCGTTCCGCACGCACCGCCAGGCCCTTAACCGCTGGCTAGCGGTGCGCGGAGAGCCGGGCCCATCGCAACCGGTCACACCCGGCGGCGATGGTTTCATCATCCGCGAGGCCGAGCATAGCGACGTCGACGCAGTGATGGAGCTTCTGCATCTGGTCGAGGCGAACAAGTCGCTGACCGAGGCAGACTGGCAGGCGGCAGTCCAGCGGTTCAACGAGCGCCAGACGATCGTCGTCTTCGTCGCAGAGTCGACCACCCTGCCGCGCCGCGTTATCGGATTTGTCGCGCTGTCGCTGGTGCAAACGCTGACCGGCGGGCGCGGCTGGATCGACGACATGGCGGTCGCGCTGGATTACCGGGGCGAGGGGATCGGCGCGGCATTGCTCGAAGCGGCGCTGCGCCACGCGAACCGGCTCTCACTCTCGCACCTGTACGTCAACATCGAACGGGGCAGCCCGGCGGCGCGCGCCTTTGCCGAGGCCGCCGGTTTGCAGCAAAGCTCAGTCTCGTACCTGCACATCCGCTGACGCGCCGCGCTCCGGCCACACACGAGACATCGCCCGGCATGAACTGTCCGCGCTCCCTGATCACGCTTCTGCTCGCCGCGCTGCTGACGCTGCTGGCTGCCTGCGAAAAAGCCGGTCCCGCGCCGACCGCCACGCCCGACCAAGCGGCTGCCGAAACTGCCGCCGCGCTATTCGCGCAGCCGACACGCGCCGCACACGCCTCTCCCACGCCGGAGCCTGCGCCAAACATCGAGCTCGCCATCAACCGCACGCTCGCGCAAATGGAGCAGGCTGTCCTGGCGGGGGATCGCGACGCCTACCTGGCGCACGTCTGGACCGACGACGCGACCTTTCTTGTCGAGCAGCAACGGTGGGCGCAGGATTGGGTCGATCACCCGCTGTCCGCGTTCGATCTGTCGATCAGCGCGCTCGACGCGCCCGAAGGCGCGAGCGAGGCCCGCGCCCGCCTGACGATCACCTGGACGCAGCGCGATCAGGATTCATCCGGCGGCGCGACGCTATCGGTCGTCTTCTACCGCGACGGCGATCGCTGGCTCTACGGCGGCGAAGACTGGCACACGATGGAATTCGATCGCGCTCGCCTGTATTACTTCTCCGGTCCGCTGGTGAACAATCGCCTCGAAGCCGAGCTCATGGCCGAAGACCTGCCAAATGTGATCGCGCGCCTGTCCCGCGTGCTGGCAATCGAGCCGGATGCGCCGGTTAAGATCAAGCTGTACGAAAGCGCGGCGACGCTGCAGACCGTCACACGCCTGTCCATGCCCGATCTCGCGGTGTGGACGCAGCCCGGCGAGGCGATCAAGCTCCCCCTGGGGCCGAGCAGCACCGCGCCTCGCCCGCCGGACGTGGCGCGCGAGGTTGCGCGCTGGTTGCTCTATTGCCTGGACGCGAAGGCGCAGCGAAGCGGCGGCGAAGAAATGCTCATCCCCTGGTGGCTTGTTGAAGGCTTCGTCGAGTATGGCGCGGCGCAGTTCCGGCCGGTCAGCCAGCAGAACCAGATGATCAAGCGCATTGCGGCGCTGGCCGCCGCGCCGAACACCGCCGAGCAGCGGCTTTTCACGTGGGACGAGCTATCTGATCGGGAGACGTTCGCCGCCGCGCAGCCCACCCTGAACGCGGCAGAAGCGTTCGGATTGGCACGCGACCAGAGCGCCACGCTGGTATATTTCATCGGCGAACGGTTTGGCATCCAGGCGCGTCATCAGTGGCTCGAAGCCATATCCAGGGGCCAATGGCTTGACAAGGCGACCGAAGATCACCTGGGGCAGTCGTTCGCCGCGCTGGACGAGGCATGGCGCGCGTGGCTGCGCGAACAGGAATGATGAGCGTTCGAGAGATGTCTGGGTTGCGCACGCGCCCGATCGTCGGGCTGTTGTTGATTTTCGTGCTTGCATTAGGGCTGCGGCTGGGCTATGCCGCGCTGCGCTGGAGTGACGACTTTGCCGCGTTCGACACCGGCGATTATGCGCTGTACCGCATCGGCGGCGAGCATATTTTGGCGGAAGGCGACTTCACCAACAGCCTGTTTCTGATCCGCCCGCCACTGTTCGCATTGCTGGTCGCGCTGCTGGGCGTGCGCGATGGCGCGATTCTGCTGGCAAACGCGGCGATTGGCGCGACGCTCGCCCCGCTGACGGTCGTGCTCGCGCGCCAGTTGGGGATGGGCGCGCAGCTTGCCTTGCTCGCCGGGCTGATCATCGCGCTCGATCCGGCCAGCGTGGTCTATTCGAGCTTCCTGGGGCCGGAACCACTGGCGAATGTTACTCTGCTGTTGATGCTAATCGCGCTGCTGGCGAGCATCCGCCAGCCCAACACCGCGCGCCAACTTGCAACGGGCGCGCTCGCGGGCGTTGCGCTGACGCTCTCGGTGCTCTCGCGTCCGGCGCCGTTCCTGATCTGGACCGGCCTGAGCGTCTGGCTGTTGCTCATAAGCCGCCGCCATTGGCGCACTGTGCTGGCCTATACGCTGGTCAGCGCGATAGGGATCAGCGCGTGGATCGCGCATAACGCCTGCGTCTTCGACAATCCGACCGTTTCCACCGTCAGCGCCTACAGCCTGCTGTACTACCGCGCCGCCTCGGTCGAGCATTGGGCGACGGGGCATGATATGGATACGGTCTACACCGATCTGGCGCGGCGCGTCGAGGCGCGTATGGGCCGCGACACGTCGCAGGTCGATACCAGCACGCGCCATCACCACTACACCGGCCCGGCGGAGCTAACCAGCGCCATGAACGCGGTCGCGTTCGAGACGTTCGCGGACCACCCGCTCGAATACCTCTACACGCTGCCGATTGGCGTGGCGCGGATGTTCGGCTTCACGAACGTCCTGCCGCGTTGGACGCTCCCATTCGAGGTTGCATGGAACGCCGCGTTGATGCTCGGCGCCGCGAGCGGGCTGTGGATCGCATACCGGCAGAAGCGCTGGCTTCTGTTCTGGAGCGTTCTGCTGGTGGCAGCATATTTCACAGTCGGGACGCTGTTCGTGCAAACGTCCGGGCTGGACACGCGCATGCGAACCATGTTCGCGCCGCATCTCGCGGTAGTTTGCGCGCTGGCGATCGGTGCGCTGCTGGCCCGGCGATCGCGCAGTTCTGCCGTCTGATCGCTGCACATTTCACCGCCAAGATGATACAATAGGCGACATTCCCGGTTAGCCACCCGATCCGCAGGACGTGATGACGACGCAGCGGCTGTATTATTCCGACTCCTATACCACCGTGTTCGACGCCCGGTGCATCGAGCGCACCGCCGTGAACAGCGCCCCGGCTGTCGTCCTTGACCGCAGCTACTTCTACCCGACCAGCGGCGGCCAGCCGCACGACACCGGCACGCTGAACGGCATCCCGGTGATCGACGTGGTCGTGCGCGAGGGCGATGGCGCGGTCTTGCACGTGCTGGAGCGGCCGCTCGACGCCGACGAGGTCCACGGCGAGATCGACTGGGCGCGGCGCTTCGACTACATGCAGCACCACACCGGCCAGCACATCCTCTCGCAGGCGTTCGTGCGCCTGGCCGAAGCCGAGACGGTCGGCTTCCACATGAGCGCGGACAGCATCACCATCGACCTCGACACGCCCGCTCTCGACGCGGCGCTGATCGAGCGGGTCGAGACGCTCGCCAACCAGATCGTGTTTGAAAACCGGCCGGTGCGCGCCTGGTTTCCAGACGAGGCGGAGTTGGCAGAGTTGGTGCTTCGCAAAACGCCCGAGGTCGAGGGGCGGTTGCGCGTAGTCGAGGTGGCCGATTTTGACCTGAACGCCTGCGGCGGGACGCACGTCGCGCGGACCGGTTCGGTCGGCATGATCAAGATTCTGAAGACCGAGCGGCGCGGCGACACCCTGCGCGTCGAGTTCCGCTGTGGCGGGCGCGCGCTGGCCGAATTCCGCAGCCGCCACGCCGTGCTGAGCGACCTGTCCGCAGCGCTGACGACCGGCTATACCGACGTGCCCGCCGTAGTCGAAAAGCTGCGCGAGGAAAACCAGTCACTGCGCAAAGAGCTGCGCGCCGCGCGATCCGCGCTGCTGGATCTGGAAGCCGAACGTCTGCGCGCTGCCACGCCGCACAATGGGGAGTATGCGCTGGTGCGATATATTGCCGACGACGGCGATCCGCAGAGGGCGCGCGAGCTGGTTCAGAAGCTGATCGCCTATTCGCAGACGATCGTGCTGTGTGGCGTGCCGGGCGACAAAGCGCAGCTTATCGTCGCGCGCTCGGAAGACCTGCCGCAGGATATGGTGCCAGTGTTGCGCGCCGGGCTGTCGGCGCTGGGCGTAGAGCGCGGTGGCGGCCGTCCCTCGTTCGCGCAGGGTGGCGGCGCACCGGCCACGCTTGAGACGCTCGGTGCAGCGCTGGACGCGGCAGCAGCCGCTTTGCGTTCTGAAGCGCTCTGACCATATCGGTGAGAAGGAAAGACCGTGCAAGAGCTAGCCCCTGGAATTTTCGTCGAAACCGGCTTTCGCCGCATTAACGTAGGCGCCATCCTGACCGGCGAAGGCTGGGTCCTGATCGATACGCCGCCCTATCCCGACGACGCTAACCGCTGGCGCGAGATGCTGCAAAGCATCAGCGAAGCACCGATCTGCGCGATCGTGACGACTGACTGCCACCGCGACCGGTTCCTGGGCAACTCGTGGTTTGATACGCGCGTGCTCGTCGCGCACAGCGAGTCAATCAGCCACATTCGCAGCCTGCCCACGGCCTTCGTCGAGAACGCGATCGAGTCGCTGGTCAGCGATTCCGTTGAGCGGAGCCGGTTTGGCAGCGTGCGCCTGCGCCTGCCGAATGTCGGGTTCACGCGGCGGATGCAGCTTCGCTACGGCGGCATGGAAATCCCGCTGCTCGCCATGCCCGGCCCCACCGCCGGGAGCCTGTGGGTTCACCTGCCAGAGCATGGCATCCTGTTCACCGGCGATAGCATCATTGTGGACCAGCACCTCTACATTTCCAGCCCGACGACAAAGGAATGGCTGGAGAACATGACGAATCTGCGGCGGTCGCGCTTCGCGGCAGATGTGATCGTCCCCGGTCGCGGTCCCCTGACCGACAAGTCCGCTACCGAGCCGATCTCGAACTATCTGCGGCTGGCGCGGCGGCGCGTCCACAGCCTGTACCGGGCAGGGCGTCCGCGTGCGGATACGTCCAGCCTTGTGCCCGAGCTGCTGCCGATGTTCCCGTACGCACCCGCCGAAATCGAGCGGGTGCAGCGGCGGATCAAGGCCGGGCTGGATCGCATTTACGAAGAATTTAAGCTGGGCGACAGGCTGGGGGAAAGCGGCGGGCGATGATCGATTCCGCCGCTATTTTTCATATTTTTTTCAACCTTTCGGAACGGACGTTGCATTAATCGCATGCTACAATCGAGGATATGGTGCGGCGCACGCGAGCGCCCGAACAACCGATAAAGATTGAACGGACCCCGCAGGGGGCATTATGCAAACCACGATATTATTTGTTGAAGACAACCGCGACCTTCGTAAAAATGCTGCGCTCGTGCTGGAGCTTGAAGGCTACAAGGTCCAAGTCGCGCGCGACGGTCGTGAAGCGCTTGACTACCTCGAAAATGGCCTGATCCCCGATCTAATCGTTAGCGATATTATGATGCCGCGCATGGACGGCTACGCATTCTTCGAGGCCGTCCGCCAGATCCCATACCTTAAAGCGGTGCCGTTCATCTTTTTGACAGCGCGCGGCTCCCGGCGAGACATCTCCACCGGGCGGATGCTCGGCGCGGATGATTACCTCGTCAAACCATTCGACCCGGAAGATTTTTTGATCGCCGTACAGAACAAGCTCAAGCGCACGGCGGACATCCGCGCGCAGGCGGTCGAGGGGCTTAACGACGCGCGCCGCCTGCTGATCCAGCTTCTCTCGCACGAGCTACGCACTCCGCTGACCTACGTAACGGGCGGGTTCGCGTTGCTGGCCGAAGAACTTGAGACGCAGCAGGTCGCCGGACCCAGCGACGACATCCGCATCAGTCTGGAACTGATCCAGAGCGGAACCATGCGCCTCAACCGGCTGGCCGAGCAGATGGTCCTCTACTCGCAGATCATCAGCGGCAGCGCGGCGCAACACGTCGCGGAAATGAGTGACGTGCTCGAGCTGGATTACCTGATCAGCGACGCCCTGACCTCGCTTCAGAAGTACATCAAAAGCCGCCAGATCGACGTTCACGTTCACAACGCCAGCGGGGCGCTGCCCGTGATGGGCGTGAAGGACCTGCTGGTCAACGCTCTGAGTGAGGTTATCCGCAACGCCGCGCAATACTCGCACGAGGGCAGCGAGGTCGACATTATCCTGCGCCAGCAGGACGACCGCGCCGTGGTCGAGGTGGTGGACCACGGAATCGGCATCAGCGAGCAGGATCAGGCGGATATCTGGAACGTGATGACGCAGTCCGACCGCGATCGCAACGAGCAGCAAGGCGTCGGAATGGGGCTGCCGATCGCGCGCGGGCTGATCGAAGCGCACGGCGGCGAGATCGCGCTGACAAGCGTTGAAGGCGAAGGCACGCAGGTGACGATCAGCCTGCCGCTCGCCGATGACGAGAGCTAAAAACAGCAATACAGCAGCAATAGAATGGCGGTAAAGCAGCGAAAAGTAGCAAGCTGTATTTGGCTGCATTTCGCTGCGTTTTGCTATTTCTAGCCGCGCTTCCTCACACGCCCAGCGACGCGCCGCCGTCAATCAGGATCGTCTGCCCGCGAATCATCGCGGCTTCCGGCGTGCAGAGAAACGCCACCACCCCCGCGATATCCTCAGACTCCAGCACACGCCCGGCGGGCGTGCGCGCCAGCGCATAGGCAAAGCGCTCCTCGAACTGCTCGCGCATGCCGGGGAAGTGTTGCAAGGCGTCGGTGCGGACCATCCCCGCCGACACTGCGTTCACGACGATCCCCATCGGCGCCAGCTCGACCGCCAGATAGCGGGTGACCGCTTCAAGCGCCGCCTTCGACGCGCCGACCACGACGTACTCCGGCAGAACGCGGTGCGCGCCGATGCTGGACAGGTTGACGATCGCGCCGCCACCGCGCGCCTGCATCAGCGGCGCGGCCCGCTGCGCTAGGAACAGGGCCGCCCGCGCGTTGATGTTGAGTGTCCAATCCCACCCTTTGACGCGCTGTTCCATCACCGGGCGGTTGTAGCCGGACGCCGCATTGTGGATCAGGATGTCCGGCCCGCCGAACTCGCGCGCCGTATCCACCAGCCGGTCGATATCGTCCGGATCGCCCACGTCCGCCTTGACGACGATCGCGCGCCGTCCCAGCGCCTCGATGTCGGCGGCGGTTTGCTCGGCGGGATCGCGGTTGCGGAAATAGTTGACGACCACGTCCGCGCCTTCCTGGGCAAAGCGTAGCGCGATCGCCCGCCCGATCCCGCGCCCGCTGCCCGTCACCAGGGCGACTTTCCCGGCGAATCGCTGCGTCTGCATACTCGCTCCTTATCCCGGTTTGTCCAACGGCTCGATCGCGACCTCGTCCAGCGCCAGCCACTGCTCGCGGATCACCGGCTGCACGCCGAACCTGATCCGCCCCTGCGGCGTGACGATCGCGTACTGGTTGTCCATCCATGCAATGAAGCCGAGCGGCCCGCGCGGGGATGTGCTCGCCCGGTGGACCGTCTGCCCATCCACGCGGAACGTCACACCGCGCGCCTGCCATTCCAGCTCGTAGACGTGCGGCGCGTCGAGGTCCACAGGAAGCACCGCCTCGGACACGCCGATCGCCCGCTGCGCGACCGGCCACAGCCGCCGGTACAGCGCGGGGACGCGCATCAGCAGAAAGCCAACCGGCGCCAGCGGCAGCATCGCCACCGCCAGCGGGCGCCCTGCGTCGAGCGTCGCGGCCTTCCAGCCGAAGCCGGGCACGTCCTTCGCCAGAGCCATGTTGTGCGGCGGCGCGCCGAAAAAGAACCACACCGCGCGCGGCAGGCGGATCCGCGCGTGCCCTACCGGGACGAACGGCTCGTTCCAGAAGCCGAACCCCGCCGTGCCGGCCAGCTCCGCTCCCGGTGCAGATGCCCACGCCCGAACGCTCAGGCGCAGCGGCGGCCGCCAGCGGAATAGATCGCCGCGCGGCCGCGTGTAATCGGTGATCTGTGCGTCGCTGTAGCCTTCCGCGACCGGCGGCACGACGCACCGCAGCGCCCCGTCCTGCTGGTCGAGCAGCCCGGCGCCGTAGGTGCGCGGCTGCCACACGACGGAGAGAATTTCCCCGTCGAACGAGTCGCGCAGCGCGGCACGCGGGGCAGAAGCGCTCATACTGTGCTGCGCTCGACCGATTGCAGGAACTCGCTGAGTGTGACGCGGAAAGTGTCTCGTTGTTCGATGTGGATCGCGTGCCCGCAGTCGAACACCACCAGCCGCCCGTTCGGGGTGCGCTCAACGAACGCCTGCCCCAGCGCGACCGGGTTGAGCGCATCGTCCCGGCCAAGCATCAGCAGCAGCGGGCAGGCGATCCGGTCCGCCGCGCTATAGCTCACGTCGCCGCCGCTGTCGATGATCTGTTTCATGGCGGTCACCCAGCCGAGCACCATCCGGTCGATGTGCTCCGGCCCGTGAAGGGCACGAGTTGCCTCGTCCACCCAGGTCGCGGGCCAGTTCCGCTGCACACGCGGGCGTAGCTCTGGCGTAAAGTGGCCAACCGCGCCCCACGCCGCGACCGATCGCGCGAGGTCTGGCCGGATGATCGGTACCAGAAGCGCCGTCTCGCCGCCGTCGCTGAAGCCGACGATATGCGCCTGTGGCACGTTCAGCGCGTCGAGGAACGCCGCGACGTCTTCGGCATCCCGCCGGTAGAAGTCGCGCGGGTAATCGCGCGGCTTCGGACCAGAGCGCCCGTACCCGCGCCGCGACAGCGCCAGCACGCGATAATCCGTCCGCAGCCACTCGATCTCGTCGCAGAAATACTCCCACGTCCCCAGCCAGCCGTGGATCAGCACCAGCGCCGGACGGTCCCCGCCCGTGTCGGTATAATCAATCGTCGCCCCGTTGACCGCAATCATTGGCATGATGCACGCTCGCTCCTCGTGCGCACCCGGTTCCCAACCCGCGCCGGAAAATCGTGTACAATCATACCACAGCGTCGAGGCACAAGAGGCTTACCTGTGAAGACATCTGCCGGGAAACAAGCATCGCACTCGCTGCGCTTCTACCAGCGCTGGTGGATCCTCGCCAATGCCGCGTCAGACGGATTGCTGTCGCATCTCTGGCAGGCGATCGTGCGCTTCTCGAAGCACGGCACGCGCGAGGCGGCGGCCCTGTCGTATTACGCCGTGTTCTCGATCTTCCCGCTGCTTCTACTGCTGATTATCGTGATCGGGACGATACTTGGCCCCGCAGCGGCGCGCAACCAGATCGACAGTGTGCTGCGCCTGTTTCTACCTGCGAACACGGCAAATTTCCTGCAAGAGAACATCGCGCAGGCGCTCCAGCAGCGCGGATCGTTTGGGATTGTGGCGGGGGTGTCGCTGCTGTGGTCGTCGCTCGGGCTGTTCTCAAATCTATCGTCTGCGCTCAGCCGCACGTTCCGCGACGAGAACCCGCGCAACACCTGGCACCAGCGCGCGATCGGGCTGTCGATGATGATCGCGCTGTCCGCGCTGTTGATCGCCTCGCTCGCCACGACCTTCATCTTTGCGATGCTCGACTTCCTGTTCTTTTTCCAGCGCGCGTCATGGATCTCGCTAGGCAGCGTGATCATCCCGCTCAGCCTGAGCGTGGCGATCTTCGCGTTCCTGTACCGCTTCATCCCGCGCCAGCGCGTCCGCTGGGATGCGATCTGGGTGGCGGCGTTCCTCGGCGGCGGGGCGTGGGAGCTGGCAAAGCGGCTGTTTACGTGGTATCTGGACAACCTCGCCTCGTACAGCCTGGTGTACGGTTCGGTCGCCACGATGATCGTGCTAATGTTCTGGACGTATCTCAGCGGGCTGATCGTGCTGCTGGGCGCGGAAGTTTGCGTCTCGCTGGACGACTGGATGACACGCCGCTCTGTGCAGGATCTCCGCATCCCCTCACCCGACCTGACCGGCGAGGCCGCGCCCCCGGCGTGATCGTTTCCCTGACGGTCATTGGCGTCGAGTGCGTGTACTACAGCCCTTAGTCGCTAAATGCAAAGTGACGTTTCGAAAGCAATGAACGTATTTCGTTAGCGTGCAGAACCTCACCCCTGGCCCCTCTCCATAAATGGAGAGGGGAAAAGGGGCGGGGGGTTAAGGGGTGAGGATTCCCGGCGGGCGTATCGGCAGCTTACCACTCAGGAAGACCACCTGCCTCACACACAAAAAACGGGCGCACGCCACGCGGCATGCGCCCTTTCAGTCTCGTTACCTCAGCGTGCGGCATCAGTTAGCGCACCGCTCCAGCACATAGACCAGGCCCGGCTCCGATGGGTCGTATGGCCGGTCAGCGAAGGCGTTGAACCGCCCGCAGACCATCAGCCCCGCCTGCTCGAACAGGCCTTCCATGTCGCAGTGCGACGGCCACCACGTCTTGCGCCAGAACTCCTCGCGCTCGTGGCCGGGACCGAAGACGACCATCTGCATCTCGGCGATCCGCCGCCGGGCGTCGTACCGCTGGCGATAGATCGCCGCGCCGCCGTTCCACTCGTCCCAGTGCTGGGAGCGCCCCGGTAGCTCCGGCAGCCAGTCGCTCGTCCCGAACAGCAGCCGTCCGCCCGGCCGCAGCACGCTCGACAGCCGCTTCAACACGGCGAGCGTCTCATCCCGGTCGGCGAACCACGTGATCAGGTTGCCCCAGAACTGCGCCACCGCGTCGAACGGCCCGCGCAGCGGCAGCCGCGCCACGTCAGCCTGCACCCAGTTCACCTGCACTCCCCGCCGCCGCGCATGATGGCGCGCCAGCGTCAGAAGCTCGTGCGAGAGATCCAGCCCGGTGACATTCAGCCCGTAGGACGCCAGTTCGAGGCTGTGACGCCCCCAGCCGCACGCCAGGTCAAGCACCCGATCCCCGGCGCGCAGACCAAGCTGCGCCACCGCGAACTGGACTTCCGATTCCGTATGGTGTGTCCACGCGCCTGGTGTTTCTCCATTCAGCATCCGGCGAACCCA
>Ga0134103_1002091_pt1 | contig 16342 bp, 13 predicted proteins | sample 14_taG_2_FD_94445 | JGI IMG/M metagenome (GOLD analysis project Ga0134103, IMG submission 94445) | Switchgrass degrading microbial communities from high solid loading bioreactors in New Hampshire, USA - 14_58_20_212_A1 metaG | ecosystem: Engineered > Bioreactor > Semi-continuous > Anaerobic >...
ATTATTGGAGAAAACACCCCAGTTATGGCAATAGAATTAACCTTTCCTTTTATTTTTTTGCATGCTTCTTTTATCGCACTTTCATCAAGAGGAGCTATATCTCTTCCATCGTACTCTTTCCCTCCTCGAATTATAAATATGTTTTCTTCACCTCCGATAGCCATCTTCAAATCATCAGGCCATCCAGTTAGAGGAGGAATAGCAGTTGTGGCTGGCGCTCCTAATCTAAAGATCCCGACATTATTCAAGTTTCTTCTTTCTATAATCGCGTTGGTAGTATGAGTTGTTCCTAGTGATACAAGTGCAATTTCAGCAACTTCAGCTTTATGAGAATTTAAAAGAATATCTAATGCGTGTATAATTCCCGATGTAACATCTTCACTAGTTAGAGCTTTCGCCTTAGCGAGAACATCCTTACCCCTTAACATAACCCCGTCTGTAAAAGTTCCTCCTACATCAAATCCAATTCTAACGTTTTTTACCATAAGACTTCCTCCTATCATAGTATGCTACAAATTGGCATTACCTACTTAATTTATTTACTATTGAGGTACATCATTTAATTGAATTCTTCTGTTATATAAAGACGATACGAAATAATATATTAGAGAGCCAGATAATAGTCCTGTGATAGCTGGTATAAATATAACATCAAAATATGACATAAATCCGCCAATAATTATCGAAATAATACCAGGCAGATAAATCATTTGAGATTTAGGCTTGAATTTTCTGTGTGATATAAAATAGTACTCTGTAATTATTGCTCCAGCAACTGGCGGAATCAAAATTGCTATTAACCCAAGAAATGATAGAAAATAATTAACTATGCCTGTTATAGCAAGAATACTACCAATTACAGCAGATAATAAAGTATAGAAAACTCTGCTTCCGCCAAATAATTTTTTTAAAGCCAGTCCAGAACTATATGCTGCAGTTATACAAGTTGTCCATTGGAGCATGAATATTAATATCAATGCCATGCCTGGCATATCCAATTTAACCATGACATCAACTATGTTCCAAGTTTGTTCCACCCCAAGTTTTGCCGATGTCAATGCCATAACCATTCCACCAAGCCCTAGCAATATAGATGCCGGGAATAATCCAAACAAACCAGCTAGGGTTATATCGCGGCTTGAGTTATTAATCCATCTCGTATAATCTGCTACAAAACAACATCCTACGATTAATGCTGCTATTTGTATATTAATTCCCCATGTTAGGCTTAGATCCTCAGCTGGAACGAAGGACAATATAGCCCCCCAGCCCGCAAGTGATAGACCTAACTTAATTCCATAGATAACTATAATTGCCATCACGGGAATGCCTATCCAATTAATCCAGGCCATTGAGGTTATACCTATCATAGGGGGAATGGCAAACAATATGCCAAAGATAAATGTCAAGATCTCCATGCCAATATTGCCTCCTGGAATAGTAATAACGGATGCTAAGGCTTTAACTGCAATCTCTGTTTCAATTCCATACCATGCTATAGACGGTATTGCAGTTATAATTAGAGCTGTTGCTATCTTGCTCCCCAACGTCCCGAATGCACATTCACCTAAAACATATGTGTTCAATCCAACTTCTGCTCCAATTTTACCCAAGGGGAAGAAAAATAAAGAAAATAAAAGAATCAACCCGATTACCATGGCTATTAAGGAATTCATAAATGATAAACCATGCATCAAACCTCCTGCTGTCATGCATACAACAATAACAGCTGTCATTCCAAAATAAACGCTACCCACATAAAACCAATGTCTCCGTTTGTCTGAAGGAATAACTTTCTCTGCATATTCCTCTTCAACTCGCATCATGGACTCCTTTTGTTCGACCTCACCCATCCCTATCTACCCCTCTTATTCTTGATGGACAACAACTATCATTTGCATCTAGTCCATGGACAAAGTTGTCAATGGACTAGATGCACTTACATAAAACGGCTTACTTTGACCACAAGCCCTTTACGCAATACTGTCCTTCAATATCAAATCTTCTTATTTCATCCAAAGGCGGGGTCTCATAACCACCCTTCTTGCTCACTTTCCATCCAAATCTGTCACGAACTTCGATCAACATTTCAGCATGTTTTATAGGAGCTAAAGTAACGTCAATTACCGGAACACCAACTATTTCCTGTAACTCTCGATAAAATCCGAATTGCATTGTACATCCCAAAATTAGACATTCTGCTCCATCATTATCTACCGCTTCTTTTGCCTCTTGTATAAGGCGATCTCTTGTCCTGTTTTCATCCGCATGAAAATCAAGCACTCCAAGACCTAAAACCCTAAAAGAGGCAAGCTTTTCTCCAAAACCGTATTTAAACACATTTTCTTTCATGACCGGAATCCATTTTCTTCTACCTACAATCACAGAAAAACTATTACCTAAACTAGAGGCTATAATTAAAGATGATTCGGCAGGAGCCGTTACTACCATATGATCACATATTTCTCTTGCTTCCCTTAAAAAAGGATCATAAAAGCAACCTATTATTGCAGCATCGTAACCATCTTTTTCAGCTTTTTTAACCATATGAAGCATATCTACCCCTATTAACGCCTCATAATAATGGTATTCTAGGTGCAGCGGGCCTCTTCCTAATGAAGCTACATTGATGTCTACAGATTCATCTACAGCAGATCTAATGTAATCTAGCATGTACTCCTCGCCTTCCACTTCTTTTACTGGATTAATAAAAAGTATTCTTTTATTTTTGTTCATAATACTAATACCTCCTTATTTATTAGCTCTAAGTTTATTTGTATTTTCAGTATCTAAAGATATATTTTCAGTTTCTACTTTTATAGCAACCTTATATATATTATTTGCTGCTTTTATATCTATAAACTCGTTTTGTATATCTTCAAAGACCTTTTTGGGATCACGCTTTAAAGGATCTCCGTAACCACCACCCCCTCCTGTTATAAATCTTACGAGATCTCCGTTTCCTAGGTGATAATTTGAAAAAGTAGCTCTTTCAATCATATTGCCATCATTATGATAGACTTGAACCTTGTTATTAGAACCTTCATAACCACCTTTTAAGCCCCACGGTTTATAGCGATACCTACTTGCAATAGTGGTTAATTCAGCATTAGAATTACAAATTCTATAGTCACGAATTAAACCATATCCTCCTCTGTATTCACCAGCTCCCGACTGCAAATTAAATGAATATTGCTCAACTATAATGGGGTATTTATGTTCTGCCACCTCCGCTGGAATGACATATGTTTCTCCGTCATCTATAGCTACCAATCCGCTTTCTCCATCTTTGTCGAACCCTGCCCCCCATCCGCCAGCCTGTGGTTCACACAATACAAAAGGTTCATTCGTCTTATCATCGATGCCCCCTACTATTGTGCCCACTATGGATAAAAAGTGACCTGCTGTCACCCTATCTGGGACATGTTCTGCTACCGCTTTCACAACGAGGTCTACCAAATGAGAAAATGCTTCCCAGTTACACGATACTGGATATGGTCTCACTGCAGAAAAGATGGTCCCATCTGGAACGATAACATTCAAGGGGCTGTAAAATCCCTCGTTGCCCTCTGTATCAGCATGTGGGCAAACCAGCGCCCTATAAACCACCCTTGCCGCACCCAGGGCCCCATATCGGGAACAATTAATTGGGGCAGGGACCTGATCTCCTGAACCTGTTAAGTCAATCGTAAATGACTCATCAGTGATAGTTACTTTCGCTTTTATGTAAACATCTTCGATATTATTAGCTTCGGTATCGATATACCCTTCAGCCTCAAAGGTCCCATGCGGCAACTTCTCTAATTCCTGTAGAGCTAATTTTTTCCCATTATCTAACATCTGTTTAATGGCCATTTCAATCGCATCTGAACCATAACGAGAGCATAGTTCGAACACCCTTTTCTCTGCCACCCTCAAAGCAGCTGTTTGAGCATATAGGTCACCTAGGGTCATACTTGGCGTCCTCACGTTGGCCTCAATCATATCTCTAACTGCAACGTTAAGTTTACCCTGCTCATATACCTTAATAATTGGAAACTGTAATCCTTCCTGATATATCTCAGTTGCATCAGTAGACCAACTGCCAAGTGACTTGCCACCAATCTCATTCCAATGTCCCTTATTTGCAGCGAAAGCTATTATCTTATCGCCATAAAAAATAGGCATAACAGCTGAAACATCACAAAGATGCGTGCCACTGCCCGTATAAGGGTCATTGGTCAAAATGATATCTCCAGGCTTTAAATTCTCCTTGCCAAATTTCTTTAAGACGGATTTAACTGAATAAGTAATTGTAGCTAAAAAACCAGTAACGCCATTGGCTTGGGCAATAAGATTGCCTTCCGCATCAGTTAAGCCAGTTGCAAAGTCGAGCACTTCGTAAATAATCGTACTTTGACTCGTGCGAGCCCAACTTAAAAACATTTCATCTGAGGCGGCTACAAGGCCATCGGCGACATTCTCCAATGTAAATCGATCAACACCAGCCATCTTTAGTCCTCCTCCACTATTAAATTGCCATAATCGTCTACTGTAGCTTTTTGATCGGGATATACCACAGTTACCGAGGTCTTCTCCTCGATTATCGCGGGCCCTTGAACTGAGCTACAATTTCCCAACTTCTCGCGAACATATACAGGAACATCCTTGATAAGACCGTATTCATCGAAATCTACCTGGCGAGAAGTACGAAAAGCATCTTTTGTGGATCCTTGAATTTTCACGGGCTTTATCTCTGATTTTTGCACTTTACAGTAAGCAATTACATGATAGTTAACGATTTCGATGGGTGTGGTCTCAAGCTTAAAAGAATAATGTTGCTCATGAAGCGATTCGAAGGACTTCCTAATCAAGGGGATATCTTCACTGTCCAATGAATGCCCAGGTATCGGGGTTTTAACAGTATGCTCTTGACCAATATATCTTATGTCAGCCGCTTTAGTAACGTATACATCATGTAATCCATAACTTTTATATACATTATTTGCATTATCAATAAGATCGAAATAAATAGAATTAATAGTACCAAGATGATCAACAATTAATGGGGTAACTCGCGTCTGAATGTAATCTTGCCTCATGTCTGTCATCAACATACCCCAAGCTCCAAATACACCTGGATTACTAGGTATAATGATTTTTTTTACATGAAGCTCTTTGCCCAAGAAAGGACCGTGTATTCCTCCATTGCCCCCCATTGCAACTAAAACAAAATCATGAGGATCATAACCACGACGCACAGAAACAAGTCTTAATGCGTTCATCATGTTATTATTCGCAATACGTATGATACCTCTTGCTGCTTCTTCTACTGATATATTGTAATTGCTTGCTATCTTTGCGACAGCATCACGAGACTTTTGAACATCAATATCATATTTATCACCTAAAAATCTTTTTAGGTCTATTCGGCCAGCTATATAATTTGCATCTGTTAATGTGGGTTCTGTCCCACCTATGTTGTAACATGCAGGGCCTGGATCAGCCCCTGCACTTTGAGGTCCAACTTTGAGATTGCCCACAGGATCTATCCATGCAATACTTCCACCACCAGCTCCTATCTCTATAATATCAACAATTGCAGACCTGACAGGATACCCAGGATATATCGGCGTCTTTTCTAAATAATAGTCATTAGTCAATCTGACTTCGTTATTGTAAACAAGCGATGTCTTAGCTGTGGTGCCTCCGATATCGAATGTTATTATATTTTTTTCGCCCAGTATCTTGCCAAGCTCATTCCCACCGATCACTCCTCCAACGGGGCCAGATTCTATTACATTAATAGGGATCATCTTTGTCATCTCAAAAGTAGCAATGCCACCATTGGAGAGCATGGTATAAGGCTCATGTCGTAACCCTTTTTGCTTCATTCTTTCTTTTAATGTATCTAGGTACTTGCGCGTAATTGGCTTAACGTATGCGTTAAATACCGTGGTATTGCTTCTTTCATATTCTCGCCACTCTTTTATGACCTCTGATGACAAACTTATTTCTACTTCTGGCAACATTTCTCGAAGCAATTGGCCTACCCTTTCCTCATGTTTTGCATTTGCATAAGAATGCAACAGACATACCGCTATTGCTTCAATGCCTTCTTTTTTACAGCGCGTAGCAATTGCTTTCACGCCATTCTCATCTATGGGAACCAAAACATTACCATCTTTATCAAGCCGTTCGGTTACCTCAAATCGGTATTTTCTAGGAATGAACGGTGTAGGTTTTTGAAATCGCAAATTATAGAGATCGGTTCTGTTTGCTCTACCGATTTCTAAAGCATCTCGAAAACCTTTAGTGGTTATCAATGCGGTACGCGCGCCTTTTCTTTCAGTTAACGCATTAATGACAATTGTACTACCATGGACGAGGAAGCTAACTTCGTTTAGAGAAACATTTGCACCCTCAATACAGTTCATTACGCCATCGGCAAAATTTTTAGGAGTGCTCGGAGATTTAAAAATTTTCAATTTCCCTGTTTCTTCGTGTAGAGCAACATAATCCGTAAATGTTCCTCCAATATCCACAGCAATCCTGTAACTCAACAGCAAAACCTCCTTCTGGGTCTGGAAATATTAGTTGCTATTCCAATTGCTCATCTTGATTACTATACTGTAAAGTACTTTATTAACATGACATACAGCTATCATACAATATTACTGTATTGAACAAACAAGTACGTTCTGTCGGGATATAGCAACGATGGGTTTCTTCAACTTCTTTTTAATAATTTTTACGAGAGATGAATTATACTGAAAAGGATAGATAGGATCGCATTAATGTGCAATATCCTATTAAAACAAAATAGTGATGTTTATTTGTTCTTTGAGGACAATACCGATCGAACCTAGAGCATTTTCATGACCTTGATGAGAATATGGCAATATAACCTCATCTGGGGATCCTCTAACACATTTGAATCGATAATTTCTCTGATCTTTTTTAAGCGATACTTTACAGTATTGGGGTGGACATAAATCTTCTGTGCCGCTTCCTTAATGCTGGCATTGCTATCCAAAAAGGCCTCAAGGGTTGCTAAAAGATTTGTTTTATTTTCTTCATCATATGAGCAAAGTTTCGATATTATCTTATCTTGCAAAATATCTTCCTTTTTTTGGATTGATATAAATTTATATATTCCAAGATTATCATAATAATGAATCATGCTTGTACAGAATAATTTAGATCCTGTTTCTTTAGCAAATATAGCCTCGTCGTAAGCACGCTTTAACTCATTTAAGTTTTTTATATCAGAGCTAATGCCAATCGTGAAAGAAATATCTGGGCTATTTTCTCCAAAATACTTAATAATTTTATTAAATATTTTATCAAGCATCTTTTTATACTGTTTAGTTGAATATTCTTTTTGGGTAAATCCCACAACCAAAATACATGAATCGCTTTGCTGAACATATAAGATGACGCGCCTTCTCATTCCAGCTTCTTGGAACGCACGATCTATAGCTTTTTTTAAATTATTCTTAATATTTTGAAAATGCTCCTCCCCTTTTTCGTTATTTTCTCTATAATATTTCTCAAAATCATCAAGATCAACAATAATCACATAATTTCTATCTAAAAGATTTAATCCTAATGTTCGCCCCCTTTTCAACATAAGCTCGTCAGATGCATGCCTTTTATTTATTATATCATCAAAGAAATCATATTTTAATCTTTGTTCTGTGTTTAAGATAGCTTGTTCAGTCAACATATTTATTTTTAAAGCATTGATTATTCCAGGAAGAGCTATTTTATAGAGTTTTCTTTCATCTTTATCTAAACTATTCTTTTCTAATATTAAAAGATAGTGATAAAATTCTTTTCCTATACTAATTGGAATTATAACTATACAATATCCTTCTTCAAAAGAATATACGTTAAAATCTTTAGAACAATCATCTTTTAATATTGATCCTTCAATAATACTTCTTGCCCAAATTGCCATTTCATCCAACTTATCTCTTAATATTTCTTCTTCATCATGTTTTAACTTAAACGCTAATGGATTAAAAAGATCATCTAGCAATATCACACTTTTTTTTATTATGGTAGAAAACATCTCAATTAATTCCCAGGCACCACCCTCACTTAAAAGTATATTGTTCATCATTTCATTAATTTGTTGGGCTTTTTTAAGAGCCTCTTCTTTTTTATTTAATAATGCTTCGTATATCTTTTTTATAATCAAAGAATAAGGAACTTTTCGATCTATTAGAAATAACGGAAGGTCATTAGAATTTGCATACACAATAATATCATCGATATTTAATAAACCATCTTTACAGCCAGGGTGTATCGCAATGCATGAAGCTCCACTGTCACTTAACTCCTTTATGAGGCTTACTTTATCATGATCATTTTTACAAGAATCAAGGGTTGTAAGTATCATCTCCCCCCCATATAGCCATTCCTTGCACTTGCGTATTTCTAGCACCGTAACAGCTTGTACAATTTTCCCCCCTCCCCCTTTTCCAGCTTCCCATGATATGCCTTCATTTTGTAATATTTCGTAAACATCATTTACAGTTATACCTTCCACAGCTACTCACCAATCCTTATTTATTGCGAGCGTAAACTAGTAAAATGTGTTATTATGACTTAATAACAAAACAAAAATATATCCTTGATTGTCTCTTATTATACCAATGTTACTACTAGATTTGTAATAATACTATCACATGAAATTCACATCTCCGATATATAATACTAAGATAACTAGTTAAGACAATAATGCAGTATATTGCAATTACTATATATTAACATAATTCTATATAAATCAATTACATTTATGTTTATTTAAACTATGCTAATATCGCTTGTTGTTTTATTACTCTTCAATTTTTTATAATGAAATTTCATACCTACAAGATAAATTATCCCTGCACATAATATTGTTATCACTGGAGTGGGAATATAAGGATGTGGTAAAATGCTAAAATCGAATGCAATTTCAATGATCCCGCCAATAATAAACGCTATTACTGCGGTAACATTTATCTTTGGCATTTCTTTTTTATATTTGACCTTAGTAAAAATATAAAAATCAGCACACATTATACCTGCAACAGGAATACAAAATGCATTAAATATATACATTATATTCATATATTGTTGAAGATCTAAAATAGACGCAAAAATAGAAGCAATTATGCCAAGATACAAAGCAGTTTTCCATCGCTTGGCCCTCTTTGGCAGTATCTCGGCTACTGCCAAAGAGCACGAATATAAGTTATTGTCATTACTTGACCAAGCACCAAGAACAACCAAGAGAAAACCCCAAAATCCCCCTGCCATCACCAAGGCCTTACCCAATTCCGTGGAGCCCATATACATTCCTACAAATATGGATGCCACAGGTTGCACCAAACAAACTGGTAATGCCAAGAGGAGCAGGGCTTTGACATTATCCCTGAAGCTCTTCGCAAACCTATTAACATCTGGAGATATTACAACCGCCATTGCCATTCCACCAACCACCATTGAAATAGCGGAAACAAAGCTCATCGGCTCAGCTATTGGTGTTTGGGCTATAGCTTCGGAAAAAGACATTGGAGACATTATAGCGCTTTTAATCGCCATATATATCATCATCACAAAAGTATATATTACTGCAGGGTAACTTAATGCCTCTATACCCCTGTAACCAATAATAGCCGTAAGCATCATGGTCAATCCGCCAACCAAACTTATAAGGGAAACATTTCCGTAACCCAACAAAGCAACCAAGCTTTCACCAAATGCCCTTGATTGAATGGCAAACCATCCAAAACCGCATACAGCTACGACTATTGAAACTAAATGAGATCCAACGTAGCCAAAGCTATCTCTAGCAGCCATATATGCAGATAACCCGGTTTGCGTACCTATATTACCCTGAAAGAGCATAAAGAAAAGGAATATAAAGATACCTATCACGTCTGCCGCCACTGCCTCCCAAAAGGGAAGACCGCCTATTAATAAAAGACCTTCTATTATAGAAGGAATACATATATAAACCCCAATCCACACTATCCCTATGGACCACCATGGTTTTCTTGCCTCTTTTGGCACTGGTTCTCTTGGATAGTCTTCTCCACTGGCAAAGAATTGATCAAATTTCTCTGAAAGTTTCATCAACGTCCCCCCTCAAGATATAACGACATATAAAACTAACGCTTTATATCAACTTCATTTTATACATGCAACCCACGTCATCCCTACAGCCTATCGAACCCCTCTCGCATTCTATTAAACTTTTAGGTGACCCACTTATATTTGAACCTTTAATGGTTTTGACAAGATCGACAATCTTATGAACCTCTTGCGATTGTCCTTCAATGACCAATGTAGTAGCCCCCTCAGCACCTAATATTCCGCCCATCCCTATGGGGGTAGCTTGCACATCCGCCAACAGCTCTATGGCTTTTTGCTCGTGAATTATTTCGCCACAAATAGGAATCAACCCCACAGCCATTCCAAAGGAAAGCTCAATAGACCTTCTCCCAGCGGCTTTTATGGATTGACTTACAGGAATAGGGCTCAATTTTTCTAACCCTACGGCAATTATAATTTTAACACCCTCCGAATTTATCGCAGGAATAATTTTGCCTGGGAAATTGCCAAAAGGTACCCCTGCCATCATGGCAGCGTTACCAAATACATCAAATATATTTGCTCCAGTTATAAAAACATCCTCTTCTCTCATGCTCAAAGCACTTGCTTCAAATTTTTTTTCTTCATCAATATCCCAAATAACTCCTTTATCAACTAATATGCAATGAGGAGCATCTAAATCAAATTTGGAGCATTTTGTCCCCCTGGGACTAACCCTTCCAGAAATCCCAAGCGGTATATGGACAAGTTCCTCAGATACAGCAGAAACAGTTGTCCCACCTTTTAATAGTATTTTGCCTTCCTTGAGTGCCTTTTTAACTAAGGGTAATTCTTTTAAACCCTTCGCAATAATCCATTTTGCCTCATTTACTGTTAAACTCACTTGAGCTTTCATTTCAGCTTATCGCCTCTCTAATTTTTTGCTTTTAATAACCAACAATTTTCCCCTTCTCTGGAGCCATATAAAGTCCAAGCTTTGAATGCCTTAGCTTTAAATCAATCATCATTTCCGCAACTTTTAGCGCTGTAGCTAAAGGCTCTATTAAAGGAACATCAAGCTCTTGTTTGACCATTTCGGCAACGGATACCATACCAGTACATCCAAGAATGATTACTTCGGCCCCCTTATGTTGAATTATTTCTTTGGCGGCTTTGACTATATAACCTGCTGTCTTTTTTGGATCTATGCTAAGCTCTAACACAGGTATATCTATGCCTATTGCTGCTGCCATACGATTACTCAAACCATAAGCCTTGGCTTGAAGCTCTGTCCAAGGTCCTGAATTTCTCATGGTCGATATCACAGCAAATTTATGCCCAAGCATAGTGGCTACAACCATAGATGCTTCCGCAGGGCCAATCACTGGTATATTCACAAGCTCCCTGATAGCATATAAACCAGGATCAGCAAAACAATCAACAACAATGGCGTCACACTTGTCCTTATATCGATCTGCTATTTTTAATATCTCAGGTTGGGCGAAAGCCTCATCGTAAAAAGTCTCTATTGATGCTGGGCCTTTCTTTATACTTACACATTCAATTTGTGTACATGGATCTTTTATCTTTTCAAGATATTCTTTTGTCATGTTATCAAATTCTTTTGACGTTATAGGATTTATTATAAGGATTCTCCTCATTTTTTATCCCCTTCTCCTTTTATCCCTTTTCGCAAGCTGAAAACGCTAAAAAAATAAACCTGCTTTACTGCAGCTAAGCTTTAGGTCAATCAATGTTTCCAACGTTTTTAGGGATGCAGCGGCTGGTTCTACAATTGGGATATTTATCTTTTTAGCTAGATCGGAATATAAAAAAGACATGCCAGTACAACCCAATACTATAATCTCAGCACCTTTTTCATTCGTTGCCCTATTTATGGATTTCATTAATTCGTCAATAGTTCTACCCGCTTCCTTCTCAAGATCCAGTACCGGAATATTGATATATTCAATTGATGCTAGTTTTTCCTCTACACCCATCTTTTTAGCCTTTATTTCAAACATAGGCACTGCGCTCTTTTTAACGGTGATTATAGAAAATTTATGTCCAAGCATTGAAGCTAATAACATAGCTACTTCACCTGGACCTACAATAGGCACACAGCAGATTTCTCTTGCAGCAAATACTCCCGGATCAGCAAAACAATTGATCACTATCCCATTAAAGTTATTCTTATTTTCTTCAACCAACTCCAATATCCCGGGCACAGCAAACGCTTCATCGTAGAAAGATTCAATACTAATAGGGCCTTTTTCAATGTTTATCACTTTAATAAAAGCATCTACCGAGGCACATTCCCTCAAATATTCAGCATCAGTTGCATTCCATTTATCAGTTGCTACTGGATTAATGATGAGAATATTTTTTTTCATAATTTAACATCCCATCACTTCCCTATCTTATTTTTTATATCTATCTACTCTGCAACTTACTAAAAGAAGGCTCGAGGAATACTTCCAGAGCCTTCTTTATTTAACGCGCCATTATTTTACATTTCTATTTTCTATAGGTTGATATGCAACATCAAATCCAAAGCTTTTTGGTCCAAATATTTCTAATCCCCTTTCAGTCCTCCATTCTTTGGGAGCGGGCAGTCCTATTACAGAAACTCGCAATCCAGGCTTAAAATCAGGGTTTGTTACAGGCTCCATTGTTTCATCTGCTATTAAGCATATAAGATCCGGCACTGTAATGTCTACAACTCCATCTTTCCAAGATATTATATTTTCGTTCTTAAACCATATCTTATAAGAAGATCCCGCAAATTTTCTTTCGCCTTTTATAATAGTCTCTCCAATAGTAAAGCCATCCCTATCCTCCCATTTCAAATCATCAACAAGGCCTTTAAAAACTACATATCCTTTCCCGGCACTGGCAATTTCTTCCGCAACGTCTAGATTGTTTTCTTTAGCTTCCCTGTAAGCTCTGCCAATTTTTAAGGCATATGTAACAGCGCCGGGTATTACGCCATTTCTTAATTCGCTTCCTGTAGCCAAGTGATCGGTAACACCTACCTGATTCTTGCTAACCACAGCAATAGCTCTAACTACAGCTTCCGCCCTAAAATCATTCACTACATTCTTAACAATTACAGCATCCCCAAATTCATTTACTACTGCCATAGGAGTTATCGAAATTCCATTAATATAGAAAGTAGAATGTTGAAGTTCTGGGACCGAACGCCCTGCTGGATCTCCATCGACTATATAAATTCCTAACATGGCAGCTACATAAAAGGCGACCGCAGAATTAGAGCCTCCAAGTTCTGTAGTTATTGCCCCATAGAACTTTTTCCCAGTATATTCTTCAAGCACTTTGAACGCTCTTAGTGCAGGCTCTTCATCAATTTTAGGTAAACCCTTATATTTTTCTTCCTGCTCAGGAGTTGTTGGTGATACTGAACCACAATAATACGGACATGCCACCAGGGCATCATCAGGCAATTCGTGGAGGTCTAGAAGTGTAATTTTCTTTCCTTCATTAAATGCTTTGTCTATTAGGGCTAAACCTTTCTCAAGCTTGCCACCACCACCCGTTCCAAGTATAGTGCAACCGTATAAGATGTCATACATATCTTGTTTTGTAAGTTTTTGCATTATTACTCTCCTCTCATAATATTTAAGCTTAAAGCAAATTTTAGTGATCTAATTTCTTAGCCAACTCAATCACTTCTGGATGAACAATTTGACCCGTATCTAATATTTTCACATCATCAAGCCATACCGTAGAGTTCAAACATATGCCATCACAATGAGATTTGGCTTTTATACCTTCCGGAGGTGCATCAATAGGACTCAAATAACCGAGACCCCACTCTGTACAACCCCAAACCCTTTCATCCTCTAATACGTTCCCTGTAAGTTTCGCGCCAGGATTGAAGCCGTAGCATACATGAGCCAATCTAAACATGTTCGGATCATCGAAACTTTCAAGCCAATTCTTTAACTCAAGCGCCTGCTCTCCACCCTCGATTTTCACCACCCTGCCTCTTTCTACATTCAAAATAACAGGTTGCTTCAAATGTCCACATGGAGGAGAGATGGTGCCATCAAAAACGAGAACACCGTTTATAGTCTCAAATCTGGGTATCCAACAAATTTGACCTGCCAACATGTGCATGCCAGGTTTCGAGGAATCGCCATCATCACAACTAAATGTATAATTGGGTTCATTATCGAACTCTAACTTCGTTCCAGCAGGAGTAGTGATTTTTACATGCCTAGCTTTAGCAGTTAAATCAGTAACTTTATGCAAGAACTCTGATAAGATTCCTCGATCTACCCTTCCAATTGTCCGAACCATCATGTCGACGTTCATGCCCACCAAGCAAAGATAGCGTAGCTTCTTGTTCTCTTCCATCGCTATCTCAAATGGGGTTGAATAAAGCAACCACTGATTGTTAAACTCTACCCATGCATCAGCTTTACATAAGGCAGCCGAAAGTGATTCTAGGGGTAACGCAGGATCTGCCGCTTTACCTACCCCTTGCGGAGAGGCAAGCCATATGACCATTGGTTTTGCACCCATTGCAAAAGCAGCTGCTGCCGTTGCGTTTACTACTCGCCCATCGGACTCCGTATCAGCTGTTACTACGATGGTTTCTCCAGGTTTCAATTGGAACATATCCCTTGTCAAGACCAGGGCAGATTTCATAAGTTCGTATTCATAAAACTGTGCCATGCTTACACCTCCTTAATTCTCGTTTCTATTGGCACATAATCCTCTTCAAATCCAAAAAACCGCGGATTTAGTATAGATAGACCTCTTTCTGTCTTCCATATTTCAGGGGCCTTAAAAGCTATCACAGAAACTTTCATATTTCTCCTACAATGTGGGTTTGTTATGGGATATCCCGTTCCAGTTTCAACCACACAAATTAAATCTGGTGGAGTTACAACTACTTTTTCATCAAGCCAACACATCATATTTTCATTTTTAAACCATATTTTCATTGCATGGTTTCTAAACTTGTTAACGCCCTCAATTTCTATTGTACCGTATGTAAAGCCACTTTCTATCTTCCACTCTGTGTCTTTTTTCACGACACCATCAAAGAGATGAAAACCGTTTCCCGCAGAAACGATTTGTCTTATTGGATCTAAACCCTTTTCTGTAGCTATCCTTTGAGCTTTGCCAATTTCTCGCGCATAGGAAAGCGCATCAGGTATTACAGATCTTTTTAAATCCCTTCCCCTGCAAGGATGGTCAGTCATGCCTACCATCCCACCGCTTACAACCGCGATTGCCCTCACAACTTCCTCTGCCCTAAAATCGTCAGCAAATCTCTCAAATACTCCTATATCTCCAATCTCACTTGCCACAGCAAGAGGATATATAGGAACTCTCGAGATATAAAATGTCGAAAATTGAAGATCTGGTACGGCCCTACCTGCTGCATCTGCATCAACGATAAACTTTCCTAGCCTAGCTGCGGTAGACATTGCAACGGCAGTATTCATGCCACCGTATTCAATCGATACAATACCAGGTATATTCTCCCCTACGTATTTTTCCAAAGCCAAAACAGCCAAAACAGTTTCTAGTTCTTCTATCTTTTTATACGTCGAGAGGGGGTTGTGCTCTTGGGGGCCTATTGCACCGCAAAAATAAGGACTTGTAAAAATTGCTTCGTCCTCAATCTCATTTAACGACACCAATTTATATTCTCGCCCTTTTTTGAAATCCTCTTCAACAAGAGCTAAGCCTTTCTCAAGATCCCCACCTCCACCCGTGCTCAATATAGTACAGCCGACCAAAATATCCCTAACATCTTGAAGGGTTAACTTTGTCAATCCCCTTTAAACCTCCTTTACCTTCCTAATGCTCTTATTGATGATATAGTTATCTAGCCAGCTCCCAAATCGCCTGCGCATAAATCTTTGCTATTAATCCCAAATCATTGAGGGCAATATGCTCATCTGAACAGTGAGCTAGTTCCTTTTGGCCCGGAAATACCGGGCCAAAAGATACTGTGTTTTTAACGTACCTGCAATAAGTACCCCCTCCAATGGAAAGAAGTTTAGGGTCATCGCCAGTCATTTCTTTATAGACATACTGAAGCTTTTTTATAAATTCAGCATCTGGGTTGACATATAAAGGTAATTCGTGGTCGCTCACGAAAACTTCTGTGGGGTCAAGCCCACTTTTGTGTGTAAAATCCCTCTGGCATCTTTTGCAGCCTAGTGGAGTCCCACTAAGCTGCATACTTTAGATTTGTCTTCTCCATCTGATCCCGCCTTTTCATGCTTATCTC
>Ga0134103_1002094_pt1 | contig 16333 bp, 13 predicted proteins | sample 14_taG_2_FD_94445 | JGI IMG/M metagenome (GOLD analysis project Ga0134103, IMG submission 94445) | Switchgrass degrading microbial communities from high solid loading bioreactors in New Hampshire, USA - 14_58_20_212_A1 metaG | ecosystem: Engineered > Bioreactor > Semi-continuous > Anaerobic >...
ACAGAAAACAAACCCCGCAGCAAATTAAGATTTCTCCTGCATCTGCTACGGGATTTTGGAACGGACTTTATTTTTATGGAGCGAACTTTATTTTAATGGAGTAAACTTTATTAGAATTATACAGTAATTTGAGGTCATTTACTATCTTATTCTACTGTAACACTCTTAGCTAAGTTTCTTGGTTTATCAATATCATGCCCACGCTCTAAAGCTGCATAATAGGCTAATAATTGACATGGTACAACCATAACTAGAGGGGCAAGGTATTTATGAACATCATCGATGACTAATTGGTCTTGATCACTGCTCAGTGATTTTAAGGAGATAACTAATGTTTTCGCACCACGGGATTTTACTTCTTTAACGTTGGATCTCGTATTTAAATTAATTTCTTCTTGCGAAATTAAGACAATTACAGGTGTGTCTTTTTCAATTAACGCAATTGTACCATGCTTAAGTTCTCCCGCAGCGAAACCTTCAGTTTGTATATAGGAAATTTCTTTAAGTTTTAGTGCTGCTTCTAACGCAACCGCATAATCGATATGACGACCAATATAGAAACAGTTTCTAGTAGTACTTAAAAATTCATGGGCTAATTTTTTAATATATTCTTTGTTCTCACAAATTGTCTCGATGATATTCGCAACTTTAGATAACTCATCAACAAGGTTAAAATCTTTATTATCCATTAAGATGTAGGAAATAATCGCTAAAACCGCAAGTTGCGCTACATAAGCTTTAGTAGAGGCAACCGCAATTTCTGGTCCTGCATGTAAGAGTAACTGATAAGTGGTTTCACGATATAATGTAGAATTTTCCACATTCGTAATGGCTAATGACGGATAACCTTGTTTATTGATATTGACTAAAACAGCTCGGCTATCCGCAGTTTCTCCTGATTGTGAGATAAATATAAAGAGTGGTTTTTCGCTTAATAATGGTTGATTATAGATAAATTCGCTCGCAATAAATACTTCTGTTGGTATTTTTGCCATTTTTTCAAGGAAATATTTTCCTATTAAACCGGCATGATAACTAGTACCAGCCGCGATTATATAAATACGGTCACAAGCTTTTAACGCATCATAGATTTTTTGATCAAGAACAAACTCATGTTTCTCATTAGTATATTTTTCTAAGATGCGTCTAATCACAAAAGCTTGTTCCTCAATTTCTTTTAACATATAGTGAGGATAAATACCCTTATCCCCCGCATCTTTATCAATATTTACTTCAAAGGTATGACGTTTAACTTTCACACCAGTCATTTCATAGATCTTAACTTCATCTTTAGTAATAATCGCATATTCTAAATCTTTTAATTCATAGAAACGATTGGTCTTTTCAATCATGGCGAGAACGTCACTTGCGATCATATTAAATCTATTACCAGTTCCGATAAGTAATGGCGATTTATTTTTCACCACATAAATCTTGTCAGGGTTATTAACATCTAAAATCCCTAAAGCATAAGAACCATGAAGAATGTTCATTAATTTGCGGATCGCAAGTTCCACACAACCTAAATCTTCAGTAAACATTGAAATAAGTTCGACGATTAATTCTGTATCTGTTTCACTTGTAAACGGAAAGTCTTTAAAGTAGTTTTTTCTTAGTTCATCCTCATTTTCAATAATGCCATTATGAACTAAGATAAATCTTCCATTATGACTCTTATGCGGATGAGCATTAATTTTACTTGGTTCACCATGGGTACTCCACCTTGTATGTCCAATACCGATTTGGGCGTCTATTTGTGGGACGATGTTTCGTAACTCATTTACCCGACACACATCTTTAAATATTTGCGCCTTTCCGTTAACATCAATCACACCTATACCACTTGAGTCATAACCACGATATTCTAATCGTTCTAATCCATTTAGTAGAATTTCTCTAACATTTTCATTACCTACGTATCCTACGATACCACACACACTATTTCTCCTTTCTATTCGTATGTATGGCTCTCTAACATCCTGTCATTAATTTTGTCCTAGAGGTCACCCTCTAGTTTTGTATAATGACTTTTAGCGCGGATGAGCGCTAGAAGGCACCCGCCGAAACTTTCGATTAACCTTCCCCTCGTCAACTTTTCTAATCAAAGAAAAGTTCTGGCGCTTGATAGCGTTTTAAATTAGAGAGCTAGTTTTAATTATAACATACCTCATAATTCAATTACTACCCTTAATATATAATATGATAAAAATAAAGAAACGAGAATTTATATCTCGTTTCTTTATTTTTTTATCTAACAACGATTTTCAATGTCACAAATTAAATCAACACGTCGCTTATGACGCTCACCAAGGAATTTAGCGTTTAACCATTCATAAACAATCATCTTCGCAAGTTCTGGACCAATTACTCTTGCGCCAAAGGTGAGAATGTTCGTGTCATTATGTTCTTTAGATAATTTAGCACTGTAAGGTTCGCTACAAACAACTGCTCTAATGCCTTTAACTTTGTTGGCAGCGATGCACATACCTACACCAGTACCACAAATTAATATCCCACAATCAACTTCTTTATTGACAACCGCTTTCGCGACGATTTCAGCATATTTAGGATAATCTGTACTTTCTGTGGAATTTGTACCGTAGTCTATGACCTCATGTCCAAGGGATTTGATATATTCGACAATTTCTTTTTTCATTTCTACCGCAACATGATCATTACCTATACCAATTTTCATTTTATACACCTCTTTACGTTTGTTCACATTATATTCTAACTAAACTTAATGGTTTTGTCTACAAAACCAGTATTATTATTTTTTCCTCTGTTTACTTACATAAACATTAATTATATAATGTACATGTATTATATTTTTTAAGGAGGAACCATGGATAAACAAGCTTATTTACAAGAAATAATGAGGGTAATAGAAAATGGTAGATTTAAACCTGATTGGGAATCATTATCGCAATATCAAGTTCCTAAATGGTACGAGAATGCCAAGTTAGGTATTTTCATTCACTATGGGGTGTATACAGTACCTGAGTTTGGTAGCGAATGGTATCCTCGCAACATGTATATCCAAGGCTCAAGGGAATTTGAATATCATGTGAAAACCTACGGTCCTCATAAAGAATTTGGTTATAAAGATCTCGTGCCCCTCTTTAAAGCCGAACGTTTTAATCCCACCGAATGGGCAGAACTATTCAAAAACACTGGTGCTCGCTATGTTGTGCCAGTAGCGGAACATCACGATGGTTTCCAAATGTATCAAAGTGATCTCTCCCATTGGAACGCATATGAAATGGGACCTAAACGCAATATCATTGGCGATTTAAAAACAGAAGTAGAAAAACAAGGATTGGTCTTCGGAGCTTCATCACACCGTGCTGAACATTGGTTTTTCTTAGGTCATGGCAAAGAATTCGATAGTGATATTAAAGATCCTATTCCTTACGGACATTTATATTGGCCAAGCATGCCTGAACCTAATCATTTTGATTTATATAGTCCTAGTCCATCTAAAGAATATTTAGAAGACTGGTTACTTCGTTGTTGCGAATTAGTTGATAAATATCAACCAAAGATTGTTTACTTTGATTGGTGGATTATTCATAGTGCGTTTAAACCCTACTTAAAACTCTTTGCGGCTTATTACTATAATCGTGCAGATGAATGGGGTACAGAAGTTGTCATAAATTATAAACATGATGCCTTCGCATTCAATACTGCGGTTGTTGATATTGAAAGAGGTCAATTTGCGGAAGCTAAACCTTTCGTTTGGCAAACTGACACATCAGTAGCTCGTAACTCTTGGAGTTATACTAAGAATAATAATTATAAATCAAGTACCGAAATTCTCTGTGACTTCGTTGATATCGTCAGCAAGAATGGTCGTTTACTGCTTAATATTGGTCCAAAAGCCGATGGCTCAATTCCTGATGAAGATCGCCGCATTCTTGAAGATATTGGTAGTTGGATGAAGGTAAATGGTGAAGCTATTCATGATACGAAACCATGGAAAGTCTTCGGTGAAGGTCCAACTTTAATTAAGGAAGGTCAATTTACTGATTACGAACAAAAACATTTTACATCTCAAGATATTCGCTTTACTGTTAAAGGTAATAGTCTCTATGTATTTGTCTTAAAATACCCTGAAGATGGAAATGTCACAGTGAAATCCTTAGGAAGTAAACATTTCTTAACAGTAATTAAAGACATTTCTGTGCTAGGTTTTGATGAAAAACCTACATGGCAACTGACTAGTGATGCATTAGTTTTAAACACTAAAACTGTTAAGAGTGATAAACCAGTTGTATTTAAACTTCAACTTGAATAATTATTTATCAAAAGATAACCGTTAAAGGTTATCTTTTTTTTATTAATCATCACACCTTAATATGAGCTTATTGTAATCTCAATCTATATAGTCTTTATCCAATAAATAACCTAATAGCATTTATAAATATTTCGATTTTATTAAATAATTATTACTAGTCTATTGATTGACAAACCAAGTTATATATTATACAATTCATACTAGTTATACTTTTCATACTAATTATACTAGAGGTGGTAATATGATTAATTCACAAGGTAAATATGCTTGGACAGTTAAAGTAGGCGAAAAAGGACAAATTGTTATTCCTAAAGAGGCTAGAGAAATCTTTAATATTAATCCTGGTGATACTCTTATTCTTCTAGGTGATGTGAAACAAGGCATTGCGATTCCTCCTAAAAATGCCTTTACTTTACTAGCAGAAAGAATCTTTGGGAATAGCTTAGGAAATGAGGATAAGAATGATAGCGATTGAAACAAAGAGTTTAACAAAAAAGTTTGGCGATGTTATCGCTGTTGATAATTTAAGTCTAAACATACATGAAGGTGAATTATTTGCGTTATTAGGTCTTAATGGGGCTGGTAAAACAACTACAATTAAGATGCTTACTTGCCTAATTCAGCCAACTAGCGGTGATGCATTTGTATTAGGAAATAGTATTACAGAGCATTCACAACTTGTAAAACAAGTTACTAATGTATCACCACAAGAAACCGCTGTAGCTGCTAACTTAACTGTTAAAGAAAACTTAGAGTTTATCGCAGGGATCTATGGACAAAGTAAAAATGAAGCGAAGCAAAGTGCACTTAAAATGGTTGAGAGTTTTAAGTTACAAGATGTTTATAAAAAGAAAGCAAAAGTTCTTTCTGGTGGTATGCAAAGACGTTTATCGATAGCGATGGCACTAATATCTAATCCCAAAATTCTCTTCTTAGATGAACCTACCTTAGGATTAGATGTTCTAGCCAGAAGAGAGTTATGGTCAATAATTAAAGAATTAAAAAAGGATGTAACTATCATCCTAACAACCCATTATTTAGAAGAGGTAGAAGCATTAGCAGATCGCGTAGGTGTAATGGCTAAAGGAAAACTAGTAGCTTCTGGTACAGTGGAAGAACTAAAACAACAAACTAATACCAATTCACTAGAAGATGCCTTTATTAAATTATCAGGAGGTACTTTATGAAAACCATCCTATTCGCAAAACGAAATACGAAGGAAATCCTCCGTGACCCTCTTAATCTCTTTTTTGCTTTAGGTTTTCCTTTAGTGCTGTTACTGTTGTTTTATATTATAAATAACGCCATCCCAGAAGAAGCTAATAATACTCTTTTTAGTATTGAGAATACTGCACCTGGTTTAGCCACATTTGGAACTGCCTTTTTCGCTCTCTTTTCAGGAATGTTAGTTTCGAAGGATCGTACTAGTAGTTTCTTAATGAGATTATTTACTTCACCAATGAAAGCAACCAACTATTTACTAGGTTACACATTGCCACTAATTCTAATGGCTATTGTTCAAAGTTGTATTACATTTATTTCTGCGATTATATTAGGACTGCCATTCACAATTAATATCCTTCTATCCATTATCACTGTCATACCGATATCCTTACTCTTTATTGGTATTGGTTTATTATGTGGTAGTTTTTTAAATGATAAAGCAGTTGGTGGTATTTGTGGTGCTCTACTAACCAATATTGCTGGTTGGTTTTCTGGTGTATGGATACCTTTAGAATTAATAGGCGGAGTCTTTAAACAAATCGCACTAATTCTTCCTTTTTATCATAGTGTTGAAGTTGGCAAGCTAGTTTTAAATGGATCTTTTTCAAGTATCTTACCACATATAGGTATTGTGCTTATTTACGCTATTATTGTGTATGGTCTAGCAATAGTAATCTTTAATAAAAAGATGCATGATGGAACAGTATAAAACATATTACTATATAAACTATAGACAAAAACCCCCTATTTTCAATTAAGTTATAGGAGGTTTAATCCTTTTTTCTATAAATCAAAAGGCACTTATAAAAGTGCCTTTTAATTTATCAAGTAAATAATAATATATTAATATCATTTTTATTGTTGAATTAATTTGTTAGTTTTTGTTTTATGTATTAATAAATAAGTTAAGTGGATTAATCTAATTCAACTAAACCAGTATATAACTCATAATATCTGCCACCTAAAGCTAATAGTTCTTCATGAGTACCTTCTTCGATAATTTGACCTTGTTCGAGTACGATAATTTTATCCGCATTGCGTACAGTTGATAATCTATGGGCAATAACGAACGTAGTTCGATTCTTCATTAGTTGGTCCATACCTTTTTCGATCAGTTTTTCTGTTCTTGTATCTACTGAACTAGTAGCTTCATCAAGAATGAGGATTGGCGCTTTAGAAATTGCTGCTCTTGCGATGTTTAAAAGTTGGCGTTCACCTTGACTAAGGTTTGCGCCATCGCCTTCAAGAACAGTGTCATATCCATTTGGTAAGCGTTCAATGAATGAATTCGCACAAGCGATTTTCGCAGCTTCAATTACTTCTTCATCTGTCGCATCTAATCTACCATATCTGATGTTTTCTTTAACAGTTCCTGAGAATAGATGGGTATCTTGAAGCACCATCGCGATGTTTCTTCTTAAAGCGTCTTTCTTAATATCTTTTATATTAATACCATCAATTGTAATCTTACCTTGTTCAATTTCATAAAACCGGTTAATGAGGTTAGTTATTGTCGTTTTTCCTGCCCCTGTTGAGCCTACAAACGCAATCTTTTGCCCTGGTTTAGCAGTTACATTTATATTCTTAAGTACTACTTTATCTGGTAGATATCCAAAGGTTACATTCTTAAGAACTACTTCACCTTTAATCACACGTGTATTGAACTTAGGTTCATAAGGTGAACTGATTTCAATCGCATTTTCTGAACCTTGTACTTCAGCTTCTTCATCCATAACTTCAAATACTCGTTCGGCACCTGCTAATGCCGCAAATATTATGTTCATTTGTTGGGATAATTCATTGATTGGCCGAGAGAAATGTCTTGAGTTTTGAACGAATACTTGTAAAGCACCTAAATCTAGTTTACCAAAAAGAACAAGAATACCACCAACGGTCGCTGTAATCGCATAGCTTACTTGGCTCAAGTTACCCATTACAGGTCCCATGATACCACCAAAGAATTGGGCTTTACGTTGTGTGTGTCGTAAATCATCACTAAGGATATTAAATTCTTCAATAGTAGTACCTTCGTGATTAAATACTTTAATTACTTTTTGACCAGATATGGATTCTTCAATATATCCGTTTAACGCTCCAAGTGAACGTTGTTGTTCGAGATAATATTTACGGCTCGTTTTCCCAATCAAGTTACCTACGTATGCAAAGAATGGAATTGTCACAATAATAATCGTGGCCAAGAGCCAATTCATTGTGTACATCAATATGATGGTACCAAAAAAGGTAATAAGTCCTGAAAAAACTTGTGGTAAAGTATTATTAAGCATATCGCCAACTGCATCTAAGTCGTTAGTAAATCGACTCATTAAATCCCCATGGGTATGAGTGTCATGATACCTTAATGGTAATTTTTGCATCTTCGTAAATAAATCTTTACGAATCTTGATAAGCGCATTTTGGGATACGCTAATCATTATGCGTTGTTGGAAGTAAGTGCTAACAACACCAACTAAGTAAATTACCGCAATCACGATTATTCCGAGAAGCAGGTTATGTATTTTTTGTTCAACGGTATAATCTTTATTGACCAAGTTATTGATAATTGGACGTAATCGGTAACTACCCAACAAACTTGATACACTAGCGATGAGGGTAAAAATTAATACGATAATAACTAATCGATAGTCTTTACCAATATATCTAAATAATCTACCAATGGTTTTACGTGCATTTTTTGGTTTTCCGAAACCCATTCTTCCCCGAGGTCCACGGAAACCACCTTTGCCACCAATATTGCTTGATTGTCTGCCATATCTTTTCATTAAACTTTCTTTCCGTGCTTCATTGTGACTCATGCTAGGACCTCCTTCTTGTCTACTTGTGAGTAATAGATTTCGGAATAAACTTGACATGTATTGATTAAATCATCATGTTTACCAACGCCAGCAATCTTGCCATCATCTAATACTACAATCTTATCGGAATTGATAACGGAAGAAATCCGTTGGGCAATAATGATTTTTGTCATACCTTGTAGTTCATTCTTAAAGGCATCTTGAATGCGTGCTTCGGTAGCTGTATCAACAGCACTTGTACTATCATCAAGAATTAAAATCTTAGGCTTCTTAAGCAAGGTACGGGCAATACACAAGCGTTGTTTTTGTCCCCCAGAGAGGTTAACCCCACCTTGACCAAGTTCTGTATCATATCCTTTTTCAAATGAAGTGATGAAATTATGTGCTTGCGCAATTTTAGCGTATTTTTCTACTTCTTCATCACTAGCGTTTTCATCACCCCAGAGCAGGTTCTCTTTAATTGTGCCACTAAAGAGGACATTCTTTTGGAGGACAATACCAACCGCATCACGAAGATGTTTCAATGAATAATCCTTAACATTTATACCATCAATTAAGACTTCACCTTTATCAACATCATATAAACGAGGAATTAACTGAACTAGTGTTGATTTTCCACTACCTGTAGAACCAATAATACCAACAGTTTCTCCTGGATTTATAGTAAGATTAATGTCTTCTAAAACCCATTTTTCGTTATTCTTATAATACTTGAAGTGAACGTTCTTGAATTCAATTCGACCTTTATTTATTGTACTATCTTTAAATAAAGCATCTTCATCTGTTAAATCAATGTCGGTACGAAGCACTTCATCGACCCGCTTAGCACTAGCTAGTGTACGAGACCCATTAAGAATAATAAAAGATACCATTAGTAGTGAAAAGAGTATTTGCATTACATAGTTAACGAAGGCAAACAAGGTACCAGTTGACATATTACCAGCAATTACTTGCTTACCACCAAACCAAACAACCGCAAGAGTGGTAATATTCATCGCCAAAGTCATCACTGGCATTGTGAAAATCATAACTTTAATTGCGCTTAATGTTGCTTCTTTTAAATCGTAGTTAGCTTTGGTAAACTTATTAACTTCATAATCTTCTCTTACGAAGGATTTAACAACTCTAATATTCGTTAAGTTCTCTTGAATCGTTGTATTCAAATCATCTAATTTCCGTTGCATAATACGGAAACGTGGGAAGGCAATCCGTAAAATCATGAAAATCGCAAAGGCTAAGAGGGGGATTACAACTAGAATGGTCAAGGCCAACTTCGCATTCATAATTAAGGCCATTATTAAGGCACCAATTAACATACCAGGTGCTCTTAAAGCCATTCTTAACAACATTTGTAACATATTTTGGATTTGGGTGATATCATTCGTTAAACGGGTAATCAAAGATCCCGTTTGATAACCATCAATGTTTTTAAACGAAAATTTTTGAATTTGTTTAAATGCATCTTTACGTAAATCATTGGCGAATCCCGTTGATGCTTTTATCGCAAAATAAGCACCACCAACCCCACCTAACATCATGATAAGTGCGGTAACAACCATACCAACACCTGTAAGGACAATAAACCATGTACCTTTATTACCAAGAATACCTTGGTCAACAATAACTGATAACAGGTAAGGCATAATGATTTCACCAATTACTTCAATAATCATTAGTATTGGTCCAATAATAAATGCTGGTAGATATGGTTTTACATATTTCCAATATCGTCTCATTTCAATCTGTCCTTTCTATTTTATCTGCACTTCTTCTTCCATACGTGCTAGATTATCATTTACTTTCTTTAATAAACTAAACAAATTATACTTTTCTTCATCCGTAAAATCTTGGAGAACTTTCTCATCTGTTGCTTCGATAATTTCTTTACTATGCAAAATCACTTGCTTACCTTTTTCCGTTATATTAATCTTATTAAATCTATTATCAGTTTCATCAACAACTCGCTCAATATAACCTTCATTCTCTAACTTCTTTAAAGATACTGCAATCGTTGCCGATGATACTTCCATCATCTTTGCCAAATCATTCTGTGACACATTTGGATGATGATATATGTTCATTAATATTCGATGTTGGGCATGAAATACACCTGTCTTATCTAAATAATGTTGCATGATTTTTCGGTGTTTAATCGCAAAGTAAATCAATTGTTGAATTACTTCTTTATTAGTGATTTGGTCCATTCCCCATTTCACCACCTTTACATTAAATATGCTTATAATATATTTAACATGTTAATAGTTAGCTAGTTAACTATAATAATATACATCTAATTATATTTGTTGTCAATTAATTTGAAATAAATTAACATAAAAACCCTCTATCAGTTTCATATAAGATAGAGGGTAAATAGTATTATAAAACTATATAGACAACCATTTATTTTTCTAATTTAAAAGTTTCAAATTATTTTATTAATAGTTAGTGAAAGGTAGTTATGGATACAATTTTTGACATTATTGTACAAATTTCTTATATAGGGTATTTATTTTCTGGTATTTCTACTTTAACTGTTGTATTTAGAAACTCATCTATTAGCAAAAAACTCTTGAAGAAATGAAAATCACAAGACTATAGGATATTAGAACCTAAATAACGATATACATAATCAAAAAACATGTTGATAATCATTATCTGTACCTCACTATAGACAATACCAGGAAAACAGATGCCTACTGCTTTTCTGTTGACACCACAATAAAACTTTTTGAATCTGAGAGCGAATATATGAAATGAGATCTAAATTTAAATTTATAACCTCCAAACATAAAATTAAATCTTTCGTATCTTTCAAACTTAATAACAATCTATGTATTGATGTATATGTAACATATTATGATATTAATAATAATAACTACACAACCCCATTTACAGTGGATTTTTATTACGTATTATCATTTAAATTTCGTTGAATCAAACATGGCAATAATTTCACAAATACTTCTTAGCATAAAAGATAATTTAAATAAGTAAGTAAAAGCATGTAAAATGTATTTTCATGGACTTACTTTTGGTTTCTTTTCTATTTTTTCTAATAGGTATTTCTCAATTTCATCAAGTTCATCTTTATGTCTTTTTATAAAGTCATTACTCGGTCTAGATGTATTAATTTTATAATTATCATTTTCATCTTTCTTAAGATATATGTAATTTTTAGTATAACTTCTAACAATATATTCTCCTATTATGCAAATGTAATCATGCACGTGAAGTAATATTTTAGTATTATTAATTGATTGCTTTTTATCTTTAATCCTAATACCTAAATTGTTTTCATAAATAGTCAAATATTCTATTGTATTCTCAAGATTGATATGTGTTCTGGCACTTAATTTTCCATAAATTTCATTAATATGAGGAAAAATATTTCTTAAACTATTAATACATTTAGTTGGAAGTATTTTGAAAAAATCACCTTGATAATCATGTACTTTATATATCCATGCTAGTTGCTCTATTATCATTCTTATTAAAGCTAATGTTTCAAAATATAAATCAGACCTTATACATAGTATGACAGCCTTGAAAGTATTTTTTAATCTAAAATAAGCTGCAGAAGCCGCAAACAAACTTGGTATATCTGGTTTATCGATACTACAATAATATTCAATTTGATCTTCTACTGCTTTTTTAATCGAATGTAAAATATTGATAAACTTAAATTCAATTTCATAATCTTGATTTGAAAAATTCAGATGTTCAATATATTTTTTTATAGGTCCAATCAACAGAACTAAGACCTAAACTACACGATAAAGCACCAGCATAAGTTTTTTTGAAGTATATTTCTGGAAAATAATACGGCATACCTATTGTAACTATCTGATTACCATATAAAATAATATCTTCAAGGTTAATATCATGATTCAAATAATCGTCATACTCAGTTGTCAAAGTCCATCACCTACATTTATGTATAAATTAATATTAATACTTCATAATTAGATATAATCCCTCATAATAATAATAATAATGTGTATATAAGCAAAATATTATACATGTTTGCGTAAATATAAATGTCTGATGTTAAAATATATTCTTACACTAACCCATTATATTTATCAAAAAACTCTAATAATCTTTCAATTACTTTTTGTTTTTTCTCAGTTCTGCCACCGCTAAATCTAGATATCGGTGGCATTATTTTATCAAGATCAGTACCTGTAGTACGTAATACACCATCTCTAAAGGCATTACTCATGAAACGTTTTGTTTCTTCTTCCTTTAAGTTCTCTTCTTTAATTATACTATCTAACTCTTCATCCTTTTGTTGAATAATAAATCTGCGCCAATCTTCATCAATAATAGTAGTAAGAGTTACTTGCTCAATAAACTTTTCGATTAATTCCTTTTTGCTTCTGAGTTGTAAGCTAGAATTAATAGCTTTATCAATGGAAACCAATATTGTTTTATCTTGTAAGTTAGATTCTTGGTATTTAGCTACAAGCATTAATATATAATCAATATTCACTTCAATTTGTTTAATTAATTCTATTTCAAAGATTAAATCATCGTTTATTACTTCTTTATCAGCATCACGTACTTTACGATATTTTTGATATAAATCTAGATACATACTTTGATAATCTTGGAAATCACGCTCAGATAAGATTTCCTTTCCAGTAAAATCATCAAAAGCTGTTAATATATTTTTTAGTTTTAAAATAGCACCATATAATTTAATAAAGTTCTTCTCAGCTCTTTCTCCTAATATAACTTGTCCTAGAGGATATTCTGTTTTTAACTCATTAATAAGGTCAACATAACCTGGTTTAGGTTCACCATTATCTTCATAGCCATAATAATATTCATCAAAGGTTTTTAATAAAACTATGCCACCTGCATCTTTATTACCAAATAAAGCAATAGCTTCATCTGTTTCTTTTTTCAAATTACGGAAACAGACAATATTTCCATAGGTTTTAACACTATTCAAGATTCTATTAGTTCTTGAAAATGCTTGTATAAGTCCATGTTGTTTTAAGTTCTTGTCCACCCATAAGGTATTTAAAGTAGTAGCATCAAAACCTGTTAAGAACATATTAACTACAATCAATATATCAATTTCACGATTTTTCATTCTAAGCGATAAATCTTTGTAGTAATTTTCAAACTTATCTGCTGATGTATCAAAATTAGTATTAAAAGTTTCATTATAGTCTTTAATGGCTTCTTCAAGAAAATCACGATAAGATTTTTCTAGACTACTTACATCAAATTCCTCATCAGGTAATAGACCATTTTCAGTTTCTTCATTTGGGCTAAAGCTAAAGATGGTCGCAATAATCAAGTCTTTATTCTTTTCCTGAATTTGCTTCTTAAATTCTTTATAGTATTTTATAGCCATAGGAATTGAATCAGCAGCGAATATTGAGTTGAATCCTGCGAGTCGGCGTGTTTCTCTTTTTTCAATTATCTTTCTAGGATTATACTTATCTCTTTCTTCCCATTTAGCTGTATAAGTATAAAAACTAGATCTCTTAGTCTTTTGATCAAAATGCTCTAGAACATAATTTACAATTTCACTTATCCGTTGTGGATCCGCTAATGCTCTTTCATAATCAATACCACTAACTAATTTGTCTTCAACATTATCAGGTTTCTTAATAGTATTGATAAAATCAATTCTAAATGGTAAGACATTTCCATCATTAATAGCGTCAACAATCGTATAAGTATGTAATCTTTCACCAAATACTTGTTCTGTTGTTCGATATAATGAGTTAGTAGGTCTTGAGTTAACAGCGAATATTGGGGTACCAGTGAATCCAAATAAATGATAGTTTTTAAAACTTTTAACGATTGCCTGATGCATGCTTCCGAATTGGGAGCGATGGCATTCATCAAAGATAATTACAACATGTTTTTTGTAAACATCATGTTGTTTATTCTTCCTAATGAATAAATCTAATTTTTGAATTGTCGTTACAATTATTTTATATTCATGGTAATTACCTTTTTCATCGCGATCTTCTAATTGTCTTTGTAAGATTCTTGTTGAGGTATTACCATTAGCAGCCCCTTTTTCATATCGATCATACTCTTTCATTGTTTGGTAGTCTAAGTCTTTTCGATCTACTACAAACAACACTTTATCTATAAATGGTAAAGAAGCTGCTAATTGAGCAGTTTTAAAACTTGTTAAAGTTTTCCCTGATCCTGTAGTGTGCCAAATATATCCTCCCGCTTCAATTGTTCCTACTTTCTTATAATTAGTAGAAATAATAATGCGTGAAAGGATGCTTTCAGTTGCGGCTATTTGATATGGTCGCATAACTAGTAACATGTTTTCTGATGTAAATACACAATACTTAGTTAAGATGTTAAGAATAGTATGTTTAGAAAAGAATGTTTTCGTAAAATCAACAAGATCAGGGATTATTTTATTATTTGCATCTGCCCAGAAACTAGTAAATTCAAAACTATTACTAGTTTTCTTATTGCTTCGTTCATTTTTTATTTGTTCTTTTATATGTAAATTTCGTGTTGTATTACTATAATACTTTGTATGAGTACCATTAGATATAACAAAAATATGAACATACTCAAATAATCCTGATGATGCCCAGAAACTATCTCGTTGATATCTTTTAATTTGATTAAATGCTTCACGTAATTCTATACCACGACGCTTTAACTCAACATGAACCATTGGAAAACCATTCACAAGTATCGTAACATCATATCGTGTTTCGTATTTACCACCTGGTTCAGTGTATTGATTAATTACTTGTAGTTTATTATTATGTATGTTTCTCTTATCAATCAGATAGATGTTTTTGGTTGTACCATCATCACGATTTAATATTTGAATATGATCAGTTTGGATTTTTCTAGTCTTTTCTACTACTCCCTCATTAGCATTCGCAATGACTTCATTAAAAAACCGATTCCATTCATTGTCTGTAAATTGATAATTATTCAGTTTTTCTAATTGTTTACGTAAGTTAGTAATTAAGTCCTTTTCAGACTTAATATTTAAATATTCATAACCCTGAGAAACTAATAATTCAATAAATTCTCTTTCAAGTTCAGCTTCACTTTGATACTTACTAGATCTAGCATTACTATCAGGAACATATTCAGCAACAACCGTTGCTTCATCAGTACTGGCAACGATGTTGTAAATGCTCATCCCGTCACCTCCTTGAAAGATAACAGTTTATCTCTGTAATATTCATATTGTTTTTGTCTTAGTTCTATTTCTGCAGGGATGCCATTGGTTAAATCGTTACATAGAGTATCGAAACGGTCGAGAATAGCAACTATACGCTCTTGTTCTTCAAGTGATGGTAAAGGGATTTTAAACTTATCTGTCACAGGTATAGATATTTGAGGCATTTGCATATTATTAGCAATGTTTTGAAAGTACTTCACATTGTTTGAAAGATAGTAGTACACATACTTAATATTCACATTCTTATCTTCGCTATGATATGACCAGAATTCATTTTTATGGCTAAACGGTTTATCATAATATTCAAACTCAATATTACCTCGAGACTTAACGATTATTGATGGGTAATAATTGATATCTTCTTGTGGGATGTCTGCAAAATCAACATTAGCATAGGTTTTCCCACCACCAAAAATTTTAACTGGGGCATTTTCTTTATGTAATTGTTTCATCTTTTGTGCAGTTATATTTGTTCCACTAGTCCTAACTAATATGTCGCTAATAGCGAATTTAGGTACATCATTATCGAAAGTCAATAGCAAATCTCTATAATACTCATACTGCTTTCTTCTTGCTGTAAGCTCTGCTGTAAGCTCTGCTGTAAGCTCTGCTGTAAGCTCTGTGAAATTGTCCAGAATACGGACAATTTCCTGCTGAACAGGCAGAGGGGGAATGGGGATTGGGAAACTTCTTAGTTTTCTTAATTCTAATGTTGGAACTCCACCGATTCGTCTGAATTTTTTTATTTTAAACTCTTTGCTTTTTAAAAAATGGTATAAAAAACGAGAACTTAATATATCT
>Ga0134103_1002103_pt1 | contig 16288 bp, 7 predicted proteins | sample 14_taG_2_FD_94445 | JGI IMG/M metagenome (GOLD analysis project Ga0134103, IMG submission 94445) | Switchgrass degrading microbial communities from high solid loading bioreactors in New Hampshire, USA - 14_58_20_212_A1 metaG | ecosystem: Engineered > Bioreactor > Semi-continuous > Anaerobic >...
AACAGAAGAAGATATTTCCAACGCAGTAAGGGGATAATCTAAGAGCTTTTCTAGCCGTGTGATTGAATTTGCTATTTTTGTTCTTTCTTCATCGGCAATTTCACGATTTGCTCCAAGACGATGAAAGAATTTATTTATAAACGTATAACTGCTCATTTCCGGTTTCCATATCTCGCTAATATCGGGAATCCATTCCACATCTTTTTCAATGACAGGGTTTGTAACTTCAAATCTTTCTTCTATGGGGTTAAAGGCAATACGAATACGAGCATGACGATAATCTTTACTTACAATAGGAACTGCTTTAGTTACTGTATATAATGAAGCCAATCGTTGTTGGCCGTCTACTATTAACAAACGAGGGGCTTTTTGCTTTTGGCCAGTTCCTATGACTTTATGCTCACCGGGGAAGCCATTCTCCCAAAATAAAAAATAACCTATCGGATAACCACGATACATTGAGTCAAATAAGTCCCGCACTTTGCTGCTTGGCCAAACAAACGGTCTTTGGATATCGGGTAGTCCAATCTCCCCTATATCGATATCCTCCACAAGCTTTTTGAGGGTATAATCGACCTTTTTAAAAACAACATCCGGCATACCAACACATCCTTTATTCTATTAATTTTGCTAGTTAGCCTTGCCTATTACCAAAAAATCTTGACCAATTCCAACTGAGAAAGCATCGAGGCGCTCTGAGGCCTTGACCAATTGACCAGCTGACACTGGGTTGATCCGAAAGGGAAATAAACTTGGCAAGTTAAATATGGCATCCAACATCAACGGGCCCCCTTGGTGGACATGCAAAAAAGCCTCGACCAGCCAAGCAATAACCCTTATGTCATTAATGGCAAATGAAAGTCCGGGGACATAAATCCCCCTATTTGCAGTTCTCCTAAGTAGACCCCAATCGGCAAGGCTAAGAAATATCTTTTGTACAGCCAGAGATACCGCACCTCGTTCTCCATATTGCTCGCTAATGCGACGTTGCACTTGACCGACTGACGTTGTACCTTGAAGTTTCAGCTGCCTTCCTATATGCATTGCCACAGCACTCCAAAAAGGATATGCTGCCATGGTCATACCCCAATGAATTATTATATGCTCTTCAAGGGGAATATGCGATAAAATTTCCAGGCCATTGTCTCTAAGACAAATCAAATCGATGGGAGGACGAACCCATATTTTCCTTAAAATAGCAATAGTTTTTTCCCTACTGCCACCTTTAACGTTTTTACCACCATAGAGCTTATTGTCTAGAAACCTTTGAAGGGCATCATAAATGGATGACTCGTCGTTTCCGGCAAGGACTAAATTAGCTGTTCTTTCCAGCCACTCTAGGCGTATCAGCCTACTAAAACCAATTTGCGAAAATCTTTTTTGTGACGTTAGCTGGCCGTTATATGGCACAAACTCACCCCCATGAAAGGATCCGCTCGTTTTATGCTCGTTCAACCTCGATAAATGGGGCTATAACTTCCTCGATGCTAATGCCACCATGACTTACAATCACATCGTCCTTGCGAATAAAGGCTGCCCTACTTGGTGCAATTAAAGCATAATAATTTTCTGGGAGGCCGATAGGCGGCCATTCCAGTGAATCGGGAAATGACATTTTGCACTTTGTTCTTAAACTTGGATCGAAATATATACGAACACGCTCCCCCCGCAATTCTGCAGTTACCCCTTCATTAGGACAACCAATTCCCTTGGCCTCGATGTTCCCATGATCTGATGTAATATATACTCTAAAACCACTATCTATTAAAATGCTCAAAAGGTCTCTCATGAATCCCTGCTTAGTCCATTGCCAAATCTGATTATGCATGCCGGCAGTACCTAACTGCATTCCATGCATTATCCGATCAATCTTATCTACGATCAAACCAACTACTCGTAATCGATCTTGTTTTAGAACCTCATAATGTTTACTAGATATTTCATTACCTAACCCTCTGATGTAAGCTATATTATTGGCACTAAGTCCTTGCTCTGCCCAGAATTGAGCCCAAAGATTCGATTCTCTATCAGTCGTTCGAATGTTTGTCGGAAAGAACATGGGAGGTTTCCCAGCAAATGCCGCTTGTCGAGATACCGACGTTAAAGTTGGTATCCACGCAAAAACCGCAGACTCCCTAAACTGCAATCTTGAATCCAACTCTTTCAAGACATTACGTAATGTTATCCATTGATCTAAAGCAAGGCCATCGATTAACAAAAAGGCTATTTTAGTGCGCTTATCCCCTGCTAGATTTCGCGCAAGGAATCTAGGAATATGATGTAACATTACTGGAGATGCCGGCGAAAGATTTATAAGGCTGGCATAACGCTTCAAAATCCAATCTTGAAACATTCCATCGATCTTTGATTTTAGTGCATCCATGCGTTCTTTACACGTATCAGGTAAACCAAAGTCTGATGTAAATTCTAAGGCTAAAAGTTCAGCCCATTTATAGGCAAAGTGAAGCCACATCTCATGCCGCATATTATCCTTTAAGTTTTCTTCGACGGAATCCATCAATCCAACAATGCGACGATAATAGCTTTCTTCAGAGTCAATTGTTACGCCAAATTTTATCCAGTGTTCTTTAGGTAATTGCGATTCTCTGCAAGGAACAGGATGAAGTAAGCCTTCAAGAAATAGGTCATCAATATAAACGCGAATTTCATCATGATCAAATGGCAAAAGTGCCGGGCCCGAAAACCTTAATCCATATCTTGAAGGCTCTTCACAAACTTCATTGCCTTTTAATGCTAATGTATTTAAAAATATAGGCCATCGTTCTTGAAGAAATGCAAAAAAGGCCTGCCTATCCGAAACGATAATATCTAAAGGCCAATCTTTGAACATCTCATTCTGTTGAAGAAACTGAATAAGATACTCATCAACGATCGGCGGGATTCTCATGCCGAGGTAATGTCGACGAAGCAACACCAAAAGCAGATCCTTAGGCTCTTTAATAAACTCCGGGATTATTTCAAATACGGAGCGAAGTATAAAGCTTTTAGTAGCGTTATCCCCCAATCGTCCTGGCGAAAACTTTTCTTGAGCTTGGAATAAAGTATCAAGGTAAATGAAATCAAGTGTCGCAACAATTGGATAACTTAAATTTGGGAAAATATCAGCCAAGGAAATCGAAACCTTGCGTCCAGCTTGTAGTAAGTCATATGGCAATAAATCTAGTTCATTTGAAGTCAACCTAAGAACAGCCATTGAATCGGTCTCTTCACCATTGTCCCAACGAGAACGGAACTTGGATTCATAAATGTACCTAAACGCAACATTATCATCAAAAGGTATCAGATCAAAACCCCTTGCACGCATTTCTTCAAAGATGCCCTCTTCAAGCAACAAACCATCAGGATCTGCAACTAATGTTAGGCGTGCGATTTGAGGCTGAAACTCACTAAGGATTATATCACGCCAACTAGCCATGGGCGGTTTCTCCTTCTATGCGAGCCATTACCACAGGAACCATTTCTGGCATAACCTTAGCTTTAAGTTTAAGTTCCTCATGGAAATATCGTTCCTCGCGTTCCAAGATCTTCAGGCGGTGATTACGCACCTGCTTTAGACCAATTCGCATTATTATCCTACGTCGTGCATCAAAGGCATACTCGCCCTTTTCTTGCTCCCAGATAAGATGTCTTTTATGGGCCTGGAGCAGTTCATCATAGATTAACTTGCCTTGTTGTTCTCCTGCCTTCCAAAGTTGCTCAAAAGCCAGGCGGGAGCTGTCAACATCCATGTGACAAATTATCCGGGGATATGTGGTTAATAATTGAGCCCAAATATGCCTGGCGGTGGGAATAAACATCTGACCGCCATCAGCTAAGAATAAGGGCATGATCCTATAACGATTCCAGTCGGCAGTAGAGATTGAAATTCGCCATAGCGACCAAAAACCAACTATCTCCAATGGAAGGCCTTGAACAGCAATTACCGGTATTGGTTGCCCTGGTACAAATGGCGGAAGATTCATGGTCAGAGCTCTTATCTTGGGGTCCTCAAAGGTGAGATAGTATTTTGACGGATTTTTTATCATTTCCTCTTTGTCAAATACAACATTAGCCGTTTTCTCATTGTCTGGCCAAGTTAGATCCCATGCGCCATCTTTTTTCTCAGCTATGCCACCATTGGCCAAAATATAGTTTATCGTCATTTGTTCTACCCAATCTATACGCGACTGGCCGATACGGTCTACCCTGCCAATACGCTGTTCCAAGCGCATTGGGTTCCAGGGGATATCGTAATTTATCACCACGTGACAAAATTGGAGATTAAGGCCCTCACCACCAGCGTCCGTCGAAATTAGAACACGCACATCTTCCGCAAAAGCTTTTTGCACTCGAACACGCTCGTCCATATCCATAGAGCCATTAAGGCAGGCCGCAGAGATGCCCCTCGTTAAAAACTCGTAAAGCATCTCCTGAGTTGGCACAAACTCTGTAAAAACCAGCACTTTAAGACCCGGATCGCCTTCATCAGCCTGAAGTCGGTAAATCCAGCTAAAAAGCGCTTCAGCCTTAGCATCGTAACTTAGGCTTTCACAGTCTTTGGCTAAATCTAAAAGACGACTTACCTCCGTCTTTTCATCCTTTAAAGCTTCGGACCGAAGTCTAATGGCTATATCTATTTGCTCTTGACCATCCAAATCGGCCCAATCTTCCTCGATAATGGCTGGGGATAATGATAACTGTTCAAGCGGCTCTTCAAGCACTTCGAGGCGCCTTTCAAGCGACGTGCGAATGGCTCGCGTACTCGATACTACCAATCGTTGCATTAAAATCATTAGAAATCCAATATAATTGCGCTTTTCAAGCTTCGCTCTGTTATAGCCTTCGCGTACATATTCAGTTACTTCTTCATAAAGTAATTTTTGCTGCCTGTGACGATTTTCCCAAGAAACTGACACTAAATGTGTATATCGCGGCTTGAATAGCGGCTGACCTTGCACATCTATGGCTTTACGCTTCTCCGTTCGAATTACATACGACTGCACCCGATCTTTAGATACGCTATTTACATCGGGAAATGCCTGGGCATCTAGGAGCGAAAGCAGCCTATGGAAAGCATCCGTCTTACCTTGATGCGGCGTAGCGGAGAGCAAAAGCAAATAAGGAGCAGCTTCCAAAAGTCCCAGACCAAGTTTATAACGGGCCACCTGATCCGTGCTGCCGCTTAAACGGTGTGCCTCGTCTACTATGATCAGGTCCCATCCGGCAGAGATCAGATTCTCGAAGCGTTCTTTATTATACTCAGCAACCTGCTCCACCGACCATCCGCGTCGGTTATCTAAAGGTTTCACTGAATCCATTGAACAGATCACTTGAGGATGAATTTGCCAGAGGTTTTCTTGACTAGCTATTCGTCGATAAGCAGAAAAGTCGCTTGGTATGATAAAACGAAACTCTTCTTTAAAATGAAAGCGCATCTCGGCTATCCATTGGGCTACTAATCCTTTAGGTACAACAACCAAAGTGCGCTTAACCAAGCCACGGAGCTTTAACTCACGCATTATGAGCCCTGCTTCGATGGTCTTGCCAAGCCCAACTTCGTCCGCCAAAAGGTAGCGAACCCAATTCGAGGAAACAGCTTTAGACAGGGCTTTAACTTGGTGAGGCAATGGGATGACCGGCGATTCTATTGGCGCAAGCAGGACATCTTGAGTCAAAGCATCGGCAACCCGCGCGGCGGCAGCAAGATAGGCTATCTGGTGTTTATTGTCGATTGTAATTTCACTTAACGGTTTAAGCTGTGAAGCTGATATACGAACAACAGCATTTTTATTAGGCATCCAGACACGGCAAATAGTCTCGCCCCAGAGCGTCTGGGCTTCGATGACCTGGTAGAGATCCCCGTGGTCCGGGCTGTAGTACCAGTTGTTGTTTTCCACCGGCAGGGTCATCGTTGTTCGACTTCTCCAATCAATGAAAGGCCCTCGATATACGCTTTTCAAAAGCCATATTTTCTTCTCCTCATCTCGAAAGCGTCCTTCCCTCCCTCAAGCACCTCTTCAACAAGCTCCCGCACCAGCAGGGTATCGATGGACCCCATATACTTGCTGGGAAGCTTTGCCTTTCCTTGTCCTGCCTCGCCAGAGGCGGTTAGACCTACGATTAACTCGGCATCTCCAAGCACGGGGATGTTTGCGTTGTGAGTGGCGAATATGAATTGCCGACGCCGCTTTTCTTCCTTCATCCTTGGAACGACGCCATCGGTAATGAACCTGTTGTCAAGATCGTCCTCGGGCTGGTCGACCACCAACGGCGCATTGGCTTCCAGCAGCAAGAGCAACAGTACCGCTGTAGCCTTCTGGCCGGTTGACAAGTCTTCGAGAGTCTGCCATTGCGCATCCTCACCCTCCGGAGCCACATTCAGTTCAACTGTCGTTGTTGAAGGGAGGTCCAGTTCCTCAATCTTCATAACCAAGTCTGGATCGGCTTGCGCAAGCCGCTCAGCTTGCGATGGGGACAGTGCATACTTCTTACAGAGGGCATCCTTGCCCTCTCGGAATGTGCCGGCCAGATCGACGAGTGATAAGTCCTCACGCTGAATCAGCACGTCCAGTGCTTCGGAAAGGCGGCCCCCCACTTCATCGCGAAGCAGCTTGCACAACGGTTCTCGATTGCCGGCAAAGGTAACTGTCACCCTTACGCGGTTCCTTAATTTGCGATTAACCTTCTTGGCTGCACGTTTCAGTTCTCGGAATTCTTCCGTCTTTACGTCCTCCCATTGAGCAAGCAGGTCTCGCCGCTGACGTAGATATTCATTAGCGTTCCGCGTCAGCTCATCCTTTTGTTCTCGAAGTGGGCGAAGTTCCTCAATCTGGCGACGCAGTTGAATGAATTCCTCGCCGTCAATCTTCGACTTCTGCAACTCCCGAAGGATCTTCTGGTATTGTTCCTCGACGGCCTTCTCTCGTTCCTCCCATTTACGCTTAACGGATTCGAGCTCCCCCTCGGCGTCCTGGATGGCCTTTTTTACCTGAGCTCTGATGGTATTCAGGGCCTCGTTGAAACACTCGAGAACCTGATCTGCTTCCATCAATACTTCTTTGTCCGGCAACTCCTTCAAGGCTTCAGCTGACAGAAATCTGCGATCTATGGGAAGATGACGCTCCATCTGGTCAAGTATTCCGCGGAATGGTTCAAGGCGCTCGAAAGCGGTTTTAAGGACCTTTTTCTCTTGCACCATCAGGCTTTGTTCCTTTAAGCGCTCCTCTACTCCTGCCTCCTTGAAACGCCGAAGTGTCTCCTCGAGTGCTGGAAGGGTCGCAAGGCGATCCTCGATTCCCTTCTGTTCTTTCCACACCTCGATAATCCTGGCCCGTATGCGCTCGAGCTTTCCCTTCAAGTCGTTCCTGCGCTGTGCCAGGGTTGCGTCACGGTCGATAAATCGTTCCAACAGGCGCGTGAGCTTTTCACGGCTTTTCGTCAGCTCGGAAATCTCATGCTGACCATATACCTCAACCTGTAGAATGATGTCGGTGGGCGACACCGACAGGACACTACCCGATTCGTCGCGCACTATCGGCGGATTTGGAATCGTCCTCTCGATCAGATAGTCCCGCTTTGCAGGCCGATGAGCACGCACCAGGAGTGAAATCTTGGTGCCATTACACAGGACATGGTTCACAATGCCATAGTGTGCTTTGCGGGCGTCCTCGCCAAGGGGCTCAAGCCCCAACACATAACGGAGGCTTTCAATGACAGTAGATTTGCCGGTGCCTCGGCCACCGATCAGAACATTGAGATTCTCGTTGAAATGAATCGCGGCACCGTCGAGAAAGCCACCCTGCCATGTTAGTACCAGGAACTCTTCGTGATCCTCCGGGAATGGTTCACTGGCTAACCTGATCCGTGAGGAAGGATCGAGAAACGCCTGTCGTAGCCCTTCGACGGAGACCGTGGACATCTTTATCCAGCAGGACGCGCCTGGTTTCTCGAAGTCTTCTGGGCTTGATACGTCTTGGGCGTTGATAACAGCGACCGGTCGATCCCGGCGGTAGTCCGCGTTCTTGTTCTCTAGAATCTGGCGAATGTTATTCGGAGCATCAGTGATGGAGCCAGGAAGCGCACACACGAGAAGGTCTGGGCAAGTCCATGCGTTTATGGCCGGCTGTCCAGTGAGCCTGTTGAGCAGCCCGCCATCCGATGCAATATGGGCTGACACACAAACCGCTCCCCATGAATGGGTAGCTGTCTTGAGAAACTCTATGACATCATATTTCCCCGTGGGCGACGCTACTTCATCCTTGTGGATTCCGCAGTCCCCAAGTATACGTTCCAACTCTCGTGTTGTTCTGTCTGGTTCAAACAAGCACAGAATGTGAACTCCGTCTTTGGTAACAGCCTCGAAGCCAGGGAACACATGAATACCCGCGTCACGCGCTGCCTTGGCTAGGCCATCGGCTGTGTGAACCCGGTAGTGGTCAGTGATAGCAATGACCTCAATATCGTGGTCGAGACAGGCCTGCACGATGGCAGCGTTGTATGAAGACTCATCCTCAAAGGCTGTTCCCTTATTATGACGCCGGACGTAATCGAATGGATTAACCTGAAGCGCGCACCGATAGAACCGTGCGCCGCTGGGCAATTTCAGCGCCTCCGCCATGGGGCCTGTATCACTCATGACTTTCCTCCCATAAGTCATACCGTTATCCATCCTCCCCCGAGCGGGTGAGCGCCTGGTCATACCACATGAGGAGCTTCGAGTCTTCCTGGAGGACGTTTTCGGGGATCTTACGGGCCACGGTGATGATGGTGGCGTAGTCGCGCTCCTGCCACGCCTTCTTGAAACCGGCGCGCACCGCCTCGAGGCGGAACACCTTCAGGCGCTTCTGGGTAGACGTCCGATAGTCCTCGAACTCCTTGAGCAGCGCCTTCTCGCGCAGCTTCTCAAGGTCGCCCGCTTTGTTAGGGTCGGGCACGTACCAGCGGTCCTTGGCGCGAGTAATGAGTTGTGGGTTGCTAGTTACGAGTTGGCCGTTGTCGTCCGTGGATTGGCCGGATGCCAGTTCGCTTTGAATGATGTCGCGTAGTTGCTCGCTTTGTTTGAGCCAGGAGACAATTTGTGGCGGGATCGACCCCTTGCCGTCGTAGCGAAGAAAGTTCTGCTCCAACAATTCCGACAGCTCCAGCGGCTTTTCATGTTTCTGCCAGCCGCCGATCTCTTTCAAGAACTGCGGGTGGATTTCCTGGAAGGTCTGCGGCTTCTTGAGGAGTTGCTGTTTGAGCCACTGGATGGCTGAAGACTCGTCGGTGACGAAAAACTTGAGCTGCAAGACTTCGCGGACAGTCATACGCTTCTTGTCGTATTCGGCCACCTGTTCGGGAAGGAAGTACATGCCGTCCCGTTCCGGAAAGCGCTGAGCCAGTCCGGCATAGAATTCAGCAGCGGACAGTGGAACGGCCACGCCGCGCTGAACGTGGAAGGCCACCATGCGGTCGAAGAGGAGATAATTTTGGCGCTCGGCGACGACCTCGGCCTGGCCATCCTTGGAAACGAAGACGGGAAGTTGCTTGAGATGAGTGCGGACGAAATCCCAGACACCTTCTTCGCTGCCAGCCTCAATCTTGAAACGTTCTTCCAAACCTTCGTTAGGTTTATAACATGAAATGATAAGATCTTGTTTAACAGCAGAGGCTGATGTAACTTGTTTAAAAGAACCCTGTTTTTTATCAAGGGTACGAATATCGGCAATCACAAAACCAGCTGTTTGCAAAGCTTCCATGATGGCATTCCATACGCTGTTTTTAGAGTTATGAAATTCCACCGTCATCCAACGACCAGGCTTAAGCACACGGCAGTATTCCTTGAAACATTCGGTCATGAGCTTCTGGTATTCCGGCAGCCCTTTTCCCTGGACACTGTTTTCGATAGCTTCCGGCTTGTTGTTGGTGAAGACCTTGAGCCACGCCTCCCAGAGGAAGTTGAGCTCAGAGTACATGAGGTTACCCCCGAAGGGCGGGTCGGTGAAGATGTAGTCAAAAGATTCGCCGGGAATTGGGAATACCGAAGAATCACAACAACCAATGGATGCCACTTTGATCTTACCAAACCGTGGAGCTTCATGTTTTACAAGTCGCTGCAATTTCCCGGTGAGAATGTAATCGGGAGACACTTCTACCTGTTGGGAACCGATGTATAACGTGCCGCTAAGATACTGGTTTACTTGTGAGAAATGAGTGGGGACATACCGCGAAATCTTCGAGAATCCCAACGCCGCATACTGGACGAAGAATACGCTCAACTTGTGCCGTGATTTGAAGGCCTTGTCATACAGGCCTCCCAGCACCCACAAATTTCGCTTAGTATAGAAATGATGCACATGGGTGAGGCCGTGTGATACCTTCGGCTGCTCTGTATTATAGCCCTCCGGCATGCGATCCGTCGGAAACCAATAGGGGATCTCCAATTGCTCGATCTTCTCGATAAGGGCCAAGTCAAGGACGTCTGGCGTCTTTTCAAACCGTTTTTTACCTAAGCTGTAGTTGATGAGCACCGGCACCTGCTTGGCCTGGCGGATGGACTGCTTGATGGCGCTATCATACCTGGTGACCCAGGCCCGTTCCATGCGGCGCTTGGTGAGCATGGCGCCGCAGTGGGGACAGGGGAACTCGTCATGGACTTTCCCTGCCTCTTTATCCACCGCCGCCTCCCAGAAAAGTACCTCTCGGGTGCATTCCGGGCATACGAACACATCGGACCAGACGGTGTAATTGATAGTTGCGAGTTGCAAGTTGCAAGTTGCAAATTTCATTCGTATTTCATCAGCCGATCTGCACGAGGTAATCTCATCGGCTAATTCATTCACTACGGAACTTGAAATCTGTTGACTCGCAACTGTCTTGTACATCCAGCCGCATTCTTCTTCAACCTCACTTAGGATGCGTTTGGCCTCACGCTCAAAGGCCTGCACATCCACCGGCGTGTTGTAGTTGTAGGCGATGAAGGTGGCAGCAGGCGAGAGGTCATTTAACACTGCGTATCTAGCGCCAAGCTTAGAAAAAGGTTTCCACGCGCTTTTTCCGTTATCCTCTGTTTCCTGTTGGTACACTATCCCCTGATCGTCCACCATATAACCAAGAGATTCCACTGTATTGCAGTCACCGCAAAGTTGAGCCGCCACGCCGGTCATTCCCGTGCCGCAAAAACCATCAAAGACAATATCACCGGGTTCAGTATAGTGCAGTATATATCGCATGATAGCCTTATGTGGCACCTTTGTGTGATAGGAGTGAGCATTATAGATCGGATCATTTTTCCCCTCGCTAACATCAGCTGCGAAGGGCTCGCGATGGTAATTACTACTTTGCGGATCATATGCTTTACCATAATATTTAATGAAATCTTCAATAAATGGATTAGGGCAGGCTGTGTAATAAGGCGGGTCGGAAAGGTGCAAGATATCCTTGGTCTTGCCATGAGGGAAGCCAACCTCGTCTTTATAAAGCGTTAAAAGATCCACATCCCGGCTTCCGCGGCGAGCAATTCGTGCCGCTTCGGCCATGCAAAGGGCAAGTTTATTTATGCAATCATCGTCGCCAACGGGCCAATGTTCGAGCGACTTCAAACGAGATATGGTGTCATCTAACGTAGTAAAAGGAATGTCTTTAAGCTTGGTATTTAATTCTTCCAGTCCTTTGCGAAGCAGATCAAGGAAATATTCCCGCCGCTTTTCGTCATTTTCAAATGTAATCCCCAGGCAACTTATAGAGGCACCTAAGTCTAACTTGCCAGAGGGCATAGATTCTAAATCAAACAAGATCTGTTGACGATGTTGTTTTGTTTCTTCGATCACTTAAATCATGCCACCTTCCATGAAAAGTCATATAACTTATAGACTTTACTCTAATACTATCCTAACCTTGTTGGGTTCTTTGCCCCTGGCGAGCTCTGTCAAATAGGCTTCAAAACGTTTCTTCATTTCATCCAACGTCACCGGCGAACCGCCTGCAAGGAGGGCTTGGTGCAAATCTTCTATCTTAACTTCGATTTTCACAAGACCTGACAAAGCTTCCTGTATGGCACGAATAAAATCATTGCTCAGCACATCTGGCAATCGTCTTTCTTCCATAAAATTCTCGATTTGCTTTCGATCCTCTGGCTTCAGCAAATCGAGGTTATTTCTAACAATTGGATCTTCCAGGCAGGATAGTAATGTATTGGTCCATTCACTGTACATTTTTTCTAGTGTGTCATCAATGGAATCTAGTATGACGGCAGCAGATGGGCCATATGTTATTTCCTCCGGTCGGAAGGAACAATATGGACATTCCGGCTTTACGACAAGATCATGTTCGGTAAGCTTAAAGCAGCTTTTTAAGCTGTTCAAACGTTCTTCAAGCTCTATCAGTTGAGATTGTGGCATGAGATCTATGCTGGCTAAGTCGCGTAGTGCTTTTAACCGCTCGTCATTATTCATCAGCTCTTTTTTTCTTCTGTCCTCGTTCACGCCCAATCTAGCCTTGGTGTGCATATCTAGATAAGCATTGATGTAGGATTCTTTAAGGTCGGTCAAATCTCGCCATAGCTTTGGCAGTAAATCACCACTCCCACAATTCAGCCTATCGCCTACTGCATCCATCCTTTTACCCTTAATCGAAGTTATTGTTTGGGCTCGAATTTCTCTTGCCTTCTTGTTCCATTCGTGGTCCTTTGGTATAAGCTTTTCGGCATTAGATAGATATGAAACTATATCTTTCAGATCGTTTAGTAAATCCCGCAAAAATTCGACCTGTAAAAGATATTTTAAATTATCCTCGTAGCATTTAATTTCTTGAACTTCGTAAAGAAAATTTTTGAGCTTGCCAGATGTATTGTAAGCTTGTAAGCTTTCCAGAAAACTTTTCATTCGCTCAAGAGCCGAGTAGTATGTCTGCTGTGTCGATTCGTCCAAAATATATTCACCCCAAAAGACAATACCTTGATGTAATGTTTGTTGGACTAAAACAATCCGCTCCAAATACTCGTTTACCTTTTTTTGCATTTCGACAACCGGATCATCTTTGCCCAGAGCGATTAGTCGAACCATGCCCGGCGTCAGGTCTAGCAATTCAAATAAGGCTCCAAGGGCCGGTAAGTTCCACTCCTTTGGTCTTTCTATGTGTTTAAAATTGACCAGTTCGCTTATTGGTTCAGCGGCCAATTCGGACAAAGCTGTCGCATCAAATTTCCTGCCGGGGATCGAAAGGACAATATCTCCGGAGTAAACCAAAGCGGCCAAAAGCACTACGACCCATTCGGGTTCTAAGCGATAACCTTTATCCAGGGCAAAATACTCCACATCGTTCAAACTCTGGATAAGCTCTGAACGATTTACCACCTGACCATGGCCTTTTTTACCAAGGATATCCAAGATGTGCTTTGCATATCTGGATCTGGCCGGTTCCAGCCTTTCGCCATCTAGCAACTCCAGGGCATCTAGCACCGCAGTTGCTTGCTTGGTGCGTTGCCCAGCTATCGCGCGCAGAGCGTCTTGTACCGCCCGCTCTCGGTTTTGACTTGTGATCAGTACACTAAATCTTGGATACTCTGGGGCTTGATCAAGAAAATGCGCAGATAACATAGTACCAGCAACGACATCAACCAAGTCGCGAAAGCCAAAACTGGAGGTATCAGGCATTTGCAAATAATGTGCAACCTGGTGAGCTCTCGCCCCTAATTCGTTTGAGGCATTGGAGACATAGCGTAATGCCTCATCAAAGCTTTTGGTACTACCGCGATAAACTACGCTGAAGACATTGATGGCATTTTTTTGTAGCCACATGACAATCTCTTTCCAAAACCCTAAGGCCTTGGATTTATAGATATTTACGGCATTGCCGCTGGATATGGAGGCCAGATCTAAAGCTGCGGCATAGTTAAGCAGCATTATCTTAAGGTTTTCATCCATATTGGTCATACGGAAAAATATTTCGTCTGCCTTCTTTTCGTCTTTGAAGTATGGTGGATCAAATGGTTGAATGAAGTAAATGTAAAAATCACGCGGCGGCACAGCAGTCGAGCGTTCATTGGGAGCTCCAAAGAAAAGATAACCCTTCCTCGTGACATTTCGCTCGGGCCACAACAGCTCATGTTCCCATATTTTATACCCAGTCACATAGGTAGGACTGTCTGTCTTCCCCATCAAGTTCTTAAGGGCTTCGTAGTAGGCCCGATCCAAAGCATTATCATCTATGCTCTTAGATCTATTTTCAATGATCGCATCGTAGTCCTCTGATTTCTTAAGGTCGAGATACCATTGATTGTTATCTTTGTTAAATGAGATGAACTGACCGCTGACAGTCTTTTTAATTTCATTAAGTATCATTTCAATGTGAGTTAATAAGTCGTCCGCTGGCTCTCCCCCTAGTTCTTCTATGCCTGGCTGATAGAGGCAAAGTGTATCGCGCAGTTCTTCGGCAGTGACACCCAAAGGTGTGTAAATATCGCCAGTCGTTAGCCGATGAACGGAAAGAGCGTGGATAATCTTAATGGCCAATGGTTTATATAGTGGACGCGTAAAGGCCTGTTCTACCCTGGACTCCAAAGTTTGACTAACATCAATAACTTCCCTAACATCTGGTATAGCACGAAAAGACGGATCGCCTTTAATGGTAGCCCAATAGCGATCGTACGCCATAATTCCAGGTCGGTCCATGGGTACTTCTTCTTCAAGAAGATTCTTCATGGCATTAGATAAAGTCTTAAGGATTTGCCGCTTCTCTATTATCCTAATTTGTTCAAATACATCTATATAATCCGGATGAATAGGGAAGAGGCGCACGAATTCATCCATCCGCTCGTTCATGCGGCCATAAAATTTTGCGAAAGGCGTAAGATAAGTGCGGATCCATGCCTGCTGTTCTGCCGTTTTTTTAAGTAATCGTTCAGCCACGACAAACTTAATATCCTTTCGAAATATGACTATTTGTTCAAAACGACCCTTTACCCAACTAAGTTGTTCAGCCACATTAGCGAAACGAGGGTTATCGAAAATTGCCTCCTGCACGCCAGCTATAAAACGAAAACGCAAATACTTGCATACCTCACCAATTTCGCGTAAGAAGCTCAGATCTGAAATCAATTCTTGGTCCCTTCTGGTACGTAAATAATCTAAAAGCTCATCTACAACGAAAAGAAGGCCATGGTCTGGAAACACCGTTTGGAACGAAGCCATCATTTCCTCGAAAGCTTGTTTGTTGCTTGGTATTTGGCTAGCATCTGGGAATGTATATGTAATGCCCATATCGTTTAGAGCGTCCTCTAAATAGAATGTGACGATATCTCGCAAAGACATCTTGGTTGACCCTATCTCTCTGCGAACCACTTTGAATTTACCGGCTATGGTTTGCGCCGATGTCGCAACTTTTTCGTTGTTTAAAGCAGAAAGAAGGGTTTCATGCTCGGCAATACTGGATATTACTGACATCAAATGAGATTTGCCAGTACCGTAATTGCCTACAATCAACAAAGCTTTGTTATCCGAAGGGCTATCGAATTGTAGTTGGGGAAACACAATGTTCGTCAGCCTTTCTGCCATCTCATCTGATATGACGTACGTACTGACCAATTGCCGGGCCTTTGTAAATTCGTTGGCATCACGCAACTGAATCACAGTTTCGATGGGCTCAAATTGAATTAAGTCTCCATATTTCATTTCAATTGCCCCCTAAAACTCGCTTTTTATTTTTAATTACATCATGTTATCTCATACTGACCACTACAAAGCTTTCAATAGGATAACGATGATATTCCGGATGGCCAGGGCTAGCATAAATCAGATGACCACTTGTGATCGATCCATTCCATGTGGACACAACAGTAACATTTCGAGATATCCCTTGAAGTAAACGTAGAGGGTCATGCTTCAAGCGAACATCAAAGAGAAGCTCTATATTATCAAGCAAAACTAAATCTCCGTTAGTTAGATCTATTATTTCACTCATAAAATCCGGTAATTTGAGGATACGCTTTCGTTCGGAGAGATCAAGCAACCGGCGAGATAGGCTAAGGTTCACATTTATAAGCGGGCAGGATTTATTTATAGAAATTTGTTTCATAATATTTGTCTTGCCACTACCTGCGGGACCTACTAATAGGATTAAGCGGTAATAGAGCTGATAAACTTCGTCAATCTTTGATAGGATTTGACTCGTTATTGATTCTATCGCCCTTCACTCCTTTATAGCATACGTTATCACATATTGCTGTAGGCGCCTATAGTTAGCGAGCTAAGTTCACAATATCCAGAAACTGCATAATATCCCTGAATGCAAACAAATTATCACCTAACACATT
>Ga0134103_1002109_pt1 | contig 16271 bp, 10 predicted proteins | sample 14_taG_2_FD_94445 | JGI IMG/M metagenome (GOLD analysis project Ga0134103, IMG submission 94445) | Switchgrass degrading microbial communities from high solid loading bioreactors in New Hampshire, USA - 14_58_20_212_A1 metaG | ecosystem: Engineered > Bioreactor > Semi-continuous > Anaerobic >...
CACTCGATCCCCGGGGGAATCCAAAACGTCTGGGTCAATCGGGGCATCATCCACTCGTCCGGGCGCTGGATCCTCCCGGTGAGCTGGGCCGAGCTGATTGGCCCGGAATGGGCGGAGCCCTCGGTGGGCCGCGCTCCGGCGCCTGGCCAGGTCGGAACGCGCGCGCTCTCCCAGGTGGAACTCCCCTATGGGAGCGACACGGGGCTGCGGTATCAGGCGGCATGCGCCTGGGCCGACCGCAACCACCGCTACGTCTGCGGCGTGCTCCTCTCGGACGATGGCGGCGAGAGCTTCCGCCTGCGCGGCTACCTCAAAGGCGGCATCCACGGCTGGCTGATCGAGCCGCGCGTGGTTGAGCTCTCTGATGGTCGCGTCGCGATGCTGATCCGCTCGCAGCGCGACGGCCGGCTCTGGCGCAGCGAATCGGACGATGCCGGCGAGACGTGGCAGCCGCCTGAGCGCACCGAGATTCCAAACCCCGCCGCCAAGGTCAACCTCCTCCGCGCGCACGATGGCCGGATCTTTCTCCTACACAACCCGGTGCCCCTGGAAGAGGGCACGCCGCGAGGGCGCAATCCCCTCTCTCTCTGGGTGAGCGACGACGACATGCGCACCTGGCGGGTGAAGGTAGACCTAGTCACGGATGCCGACCCGCGCGCCAATCTGAACTATCCAGACGGCTTTCTGGATGAGGAGCGCGGCGAGCTCTGTTTCGTGTGGGAGGATACCGTGCGCGTCTACCTGATGCGCGTGCCGATGGAGATCGCCTGAACGGCCGACTCGCCATTGAAATACCGGGCGGCTCTCGCCCGGAGTTCGGACCGTTCGTGAGATACCCGGATGGGCCGGGCCGTCGCTCCCACCCTCGCGCCGGCGCGCAGGGCGCGCGAGGGGGTGCTGTCTCGATGGAGGCTTGTGGTCCTTGATAGGAGGGCTATGATGAGAGTGCTGATGGCGTTTATCATAGGCCTGATGGCGCTCTTGGCGCCGGCAGGGGCGCAGGAGGTCGGCGAGGAGCTACTCCGCAACCCCGGTTTCAATGAAGACGCGAACGGCGATGGAGTGCCAGACGGCTGGAGCACCTCCCCACGGCAGGTGCTCTGGCGCGAGAAGGAGTACCAGAGCAGGGATTATGAAATCGTCTCGCGTCCGGGCACCTACGTGCTGGCAACCCAGGACGTCCGGCTGAAGCCGGGGAAGCAGTATACCCTCACGCTGACGTGCAAAGCGGTAGAGGGCGGTCTGGCCGGCGCCCTCCTGCTGCATGGCCCCGACCGGCCGCGCCGCGAGATGCAGATCCTCTGGAACATCCACGCCACGGATCGCTACGAGGAGTACGTCGCCCTCTTCACGGCCCCGGATCCGGCCTGCCGGCTCTACCTCTATAACGTCGCCAAGACCAAGGGCACCGTCTCCTACGACCACGTCTCGCTCCGCGAGGGAGCGCCGGATCGCCCGATCTTCACGCCGCTCACCTGGAAGCCGGTCGACCGGCCCCTCACCGATCCACCAGCCACGCCGCATCTCGACTGGGCTTCGCCCCTGGCGGGCGGGGCGCTGAAGACGCTGATCACCCTCCGCACAACTCGCGGCCTCCGGCAAGCTGCCGAGCTCGCCCAGCGCATCGACCTCGACTATGACGTGGTGGATACCGGCTATGAGGGCCGCGAGCTCATCTCGGAGACAGCCCGGCGGATCGCCAACCGGCTGAAGGATCGCGACTACCACGTCTACCTGGTGGCTAGCCGCGTGCCCGAGGCACTGGCGAAAGAGATCCGCCAGCAGGTGGAGGCCGGCGCCGGACTCGTCGTCCTGGAGGGCTTCGGGCAAACGGGCAAGATCGTGCCGCTCAGCAACCTCAAGGAGGTGGCCGCCAACCACTACGTGCGCGAAGGGATTCCGTGGGATCTGGTTCCCGAGAAGATCCTCACCTCGGTGCAGACGGGCACCCTGGGCAAAGGGCGCGTGGTGCGCCTGGTCTTTCCGATGGACAAGGGGCGCGTGTGGGGCCTTCTCCCCCAGGATCTGGACTACACCGCCTACCGAACACGACAGTGCGCCTACTGGGAGTGGTGGTTCTCGCTCCTGTCGCGCGCGCTAGTCTGGACATCCGGCCGGGAGGGCAACACCCGCTTACAGGCAGAGGTGGCTCCTGGCGAGATCCGCTTCCGCGTGGCCAATGCGCCCGCGGGATCGCGCCTCCGGGCCGTCGTGCGCAGCGGTCGGGAGCTCCGTTTCGATGGCCCCCTGCTCCGCCAGGCACCCGTTACGGTGCCGGTCACGGCGAATGGAACCGCGAGGTTGGCTCTCCCCGAGACTCTCCCAGCCGGTACGGTGCTGGTGGACGCGATGGCGCTCAACCAGGCCGGCGAGGTGATCGCCTGGGGCAGCTTCCCGGTCGCGCGGCCCCAGGCTGTCCGGATCTCCGCCCTGGAGACAGCGAGCGAGAGCTATCGGATTGGCGAGCCGGCCCAGGCCACGCTTCGCTGTGCCGCCGATGCACCGGTCGACGCGGTAGTGGAGGCACGCCTCATCGATGCCTTCGGGAGGGTGGTTGGCCGGCAATCGATCTCGCGCCGGCTCTCCCGGGGCGAGAGCCGCTTTACCCTGGCGCTGCGGCCGGCACGGCCGCTCACCGTCCTCCACCGGATCTTCGCGCGCATCCTGGTTGGCGGGAAAGAGCAAGACAGCCGCTGGGTAGCCGTCACATGGCCGAAGGTGGGCCCGGCGCGCGCCGCCGCAGACTTCGTGGCGACCACCTGGGCGCCCGGCATGTCTCACCCCCTGGAGCTGGAGTACTACGGCGAGCGCACGCGCGACCTCGGCCTCAACTCCGAGTTTGCGATCAGCCCGTACGCGATCGCGGAGCACGCCATGCTGGGAGGCGGCTACATGGGCGCCGCGGGGTTCCGTGAGACCGGCTGGAACGAGACGGGGATCCGTCCGAGGTGCCTCAGCGACCCGGCGGTGATCGAGGCCTACCGCCAGAAAGCACGCGAGGCGGCAGCGAGCCAGCGCCCCTTCGGCTTCTTCGGCGTGGGAATCACCGATGAAGCGTTCCTCACCTCGCGGCACCGGCGCTATGAGGTCTGCTTCAGCGACCACTGTCAGGCGCGCTACCGACGCTGGCTGCAGAAGCGCTACCCCTCGCTGGACGCGCTCAACGCCAGATGGGGCACGGCCTATCGCTCCTGGGAGGAGATCCGCGGTGCGCGCACCGAGGAGGTGCGTGGCAAGGAGAACTACGCGCCTTTCGTCGAGTTTCGCACCTTCATGACGGATGTCTGGGTGGAGGCCTGCCGCGATGTGACCGCCGCCTATCATGAGGTGGCGCCGGAGACGCCGACAGGACACACCAACACCTTCGGCGCGGATCCCTTCAACGGCAACGACTATTGGAAGCTCGCCACGGCGACCGGCTTCGGCTGGGGCCAGGAGTACTCCGAGGCGATCAAGCGCTCGGCGCACAAGGCGATCTTCGACCTGTGGCGTAGCTTCGTAGAGACGCCGCAAGCCAGGGAATCTCGCCGCCGCCCCGGCATGCGCGACGTGCCGCCCTTCCACAACTACGGCTGGATCGGCTACGATCACCGCGTCGAAGCCGCGCATTACGAGCCGTGGTGGCTTGCTCTGCATGGCGCCCGAGGCGTGAGCTACTATGCCACGAACGCCGTCGATAGCGGGCGGGGTGTCTCCTGGGCGTTGATCCACCCCACGCTCAGCGACACCGGCTATGGCCAGGCCGTGAAGGAGGCGCTCCGCGATCTGCGCGCCGGCTGCGGCAAGCTGTTCCTCGAATACCAGCGCGAGGAGCCACGCATCGCGCTCCTCTGGTCCTACCCCTCCATGCTCGTATCGTGGTGCGAGTCGTCCTGGACCGAGCCCGAGCCGGATGAGCGTGACGGCACCGACAGCTATGGCTCTTACTTCCGGAGCGCCCTCCATTTCCGCCAGCATGTGAACGAGCTGCAGCATGACTACATCTATCTGGCGCCCGATCAGATCCTGGATGGCAATCTGCTCGAGCGCTACCCGGTGCTCTATCTCCCGTTCACCGTCGCGGAATCCGAGGCGCTCGTCCAGAAGCTGGATGCCTATCTCCAAGACGGTGGCGTGCTTATGGGCGACCTGCGCTGCCTGCGCACGGATGAGTGTGGAAAGCCCTACGCCGGTCCGGGTCCCCTGCGCCAGCTGTTCGGCGTCGAGCGAACGGATGGCCGCGTGGAGTATGGGCCAACGACTATCCAGGTGACCGAAGCCGCCGCCGGGATTGACCTGCGTGGGAAGGAGCTGTCGCTTTACGGGCGCGAAAGCCTGCGCGTCGTCGAGGGGAAGCCACTCGCCCGGCATGCCACCGGCGAGCCGGCGTTGATCGTGCGCCCCCATGGGAAGGGCGTGGCGATCTACCTCAACTTCAGCCTGCCCGAGTATGACGTGACCACGCGGGAGCTCATCCGTCAGATCCTGGCGCGCGCCGGGATCGAGCGCGAGATCGTGGCAGAAAACCCCAAGGGAGAGACGCCCCCGCGCTGCTATGAGCGAAACACCTTCACCCGCGGGCCGATCGCGGTGCATGCCTTCATCCGTGACCATCGCCGCTGCACCGATAGCGATCCGGTGCGCTTCCGCTTCGGCAAGCCGACGCACCTCTATGACATGCGGGCCGGGCGCTACCTGGGCCATGTGGCGGAGACAGAAGCGGTCGTCCCGCCCGGCCAGACCGCCCTCTATGCCTGCCTTCCCTATCAGGTAACGAAGGTCACGGTCACGCTCCCATCCAAGGTCAGAGGGGGCTCCGTGCTCACCGCGCGTGCGAGCATCAGCGCGGGCGAGGCGAGACCCGGGGACCACATCTTCCACATCCAGGTGATCGACCCTGCCGGGAACGAGGTACGTGCCTACACCACAAACGCCCTAGCGCCCGGTGGCCAGCTGGATCTACCACTGTCCTTCGCCTGGAATGATCCGCCAGGCGCCTGGGAGGTGGTCGTTCGCGACGTGCTGACCGGCGTCTCCGGGGAGGCTGGGTTCACGCTGGAATGACGAGGCGACGCCCGCGCTGCTTGGCTGGCGCGGGCCAAAAGACCGGCGCTGCGTAACTCGCGCAGGCGTAGCAGGGCATCCGGAAGCGGCGTCGTATGAGAGAATAACGAGCGGCTGTGAATGCCGCCGCAGGAGGGCAGCAATGAAGAAAGGTTTTGTTTTCAGTTGCATCCCGACCAAACGGGGGAACGGGACCCCGATGACCCCAGAGGACCGGCTTCGCCTGGCGAAGGATGCCGGTTTCCAGGGCGTCGAGATCAGCACCATGGATGACCTGGGTGAGTGCGAGCGCCTCGCCAGCCAGGCCCGGAGCATCGGGATCGAGATCCACAGCGTCATGGCGAGCGGGCATTGGAGCTTCCCGCTCTCCAGCCCCGATGAGGAGACGCGCCAGAAAGGCGTCGCCAACATCCGGCAGTCGGTAGATACGGCGAAGGTCTCCGGCGCGGATACCGTCCTCGTCGTGCCGGCCGTGGTCAACGAGCAGACCCCGTACGAGCTGGCGTGGGACCTCGCGCTGAAGAGCATGCGCGAGCTGGCGCCCTACGCGGAGAAAAACGGGATCTGCCTGGCGGTGGAGAACGTCTGGAATAAGTTCCTCCTCAGCCCGCCCGAGATGCTCCGGTTCATCGCCGCCTGTGAGAGCCCGGCTGTCGCCGCCTACTTCGACGTCGGCAACATCCTGATCTATGGCTATCCCGACCAGTGGATTCGCAGCCTCGGCTCGACACTGCGCAAGGTGCACTTCAAGGACTTTGATATTCAGACGCGCACCTTCAGGAACCTGCTTCAGGGGAACGTGCCCTGGGATAGGGTCCGGCAGGCGCTCCTGGATGTCGGCTACACCGACTACTGCAGCGTTGAGCTGCCGGCCTACCAGTCCTACCCCGACCAGTTCATCTACGACTGCTCGAAGCAGGTGGATCGCATCTTCGCTGGCGAGTAGCCAACCCGTGAGAGATAGGAGGGGGGGCCAGCCCCCCTCTTGCATTTATGCGGCAGGTGAATCGCGTCTTCGCTGGCGAGTAGCCCGCGAAAGAGTCAGAGGGGGGCTATGCCCCCCTCTCGTTTTCTCAGGGTGTTACGCCTTCTTGCCATCCAGGGTGGCAGGAAGCTCGCCGTCCTGCGCGCCCGCGACTGGCGTCAGGGGCGTCATTTTCTGCGCGGGCTTGGCCGCGGCAGCCGCAGGCGTGGGTGCAGGAGCCGCGGGCTTGGGCGCAGAGGGCGCGGGTTCTGCCACGGGAGCCGGGGTCGGGGCCTGAGTCTCCGCGCGCGCGGGCTTGCCGTCACCATCAGCGGGCTTGGTCTGCAGCGCGCGCCCGAGTATGGAGCGGAGATCCAGTCCGGTTACCTCGCCCAGCTGCTCCATGAAGCTGAAGGCGATTGCGGGCACGTTGCCGGCAAACTTCTGCATGTTCGTCGCGCCGTTGTTGCCCGCGTCGATCATCACAACCTTATCGATGCCCGCGAGCGGGTTGCCCACAGCCTGGAGCGGCCCGGACATGGCGGAGATGATCTCCGGCATCTTGTCGACCACCATCTGCAGCATAGCGGCCTCACCATACTGCTTCCATGCCTCCGCCTTCTGCCGTAGACCCTCGGCCTCCGCCAGCAACTTGAGGCGCGCAGCCTCGGCCTCCGCCTTTCCCTTTGCCAGCGCGACCGCTGCCTCGGCCTCACCCGTCTGGCGGATGCGCTCGGCCTCGGCGGCACCCTTGGCCTGGATGACGCTCGCCTCGGCGTTACCGACCTGCTCCACCTGAGCCGCCTGGCCTGCGGCGGCCGTCTCCAGCTCCTTGCGCTGGGCTTCAGCACGCGCGATGCGTGCCTCGCGCTCGCCTTCTGCTAGGGCGACCTGGGCTCTCTGGTCGCCCTCCGCCTTGATCACGGCCGCGCGCTGCGCACCCTCGGCGGTGATGATCGCGGCCTGGCGATCCGCTTCCGCTTTGATAACCGCCGCCTGGCGATCCGCCTCCGCCGGCTTCAGGACGCTGGCGACCAGCTCCTTCTCCTTGCGCAGCGCTTCCTGCTCCTGAACAGCGATCTGCGCCTGCGTGCGCACCTGCTCGATGCGCACCTCTTCCATCACCACCGCCTGCCGCGCCTGGGCCTCGGCAAGGGGGCCCTGCTGACTCGCCTTCGCGCGCTCGGACTCCACCTGCGCCATGTACTGCGCGCGCTGAACCTCCAGGTCACGCTGAGCCGCTGCGATCTTCGCCTCGGCCTCTGCCTTGGCGATCTCTCCCGCCTGGCGCGCGGACGATGCCTGAATGGTGGCATCGCGATTAGCTTTCGCCTGGCCGATCTCTGCGTCGCGCTCCGCCTCGGCACGCCCGATGCTCGCATCGCGCTTGACCTCTGCGGTGCGCCGCTGCCCGAGCGAGTCGAGGTAGCCTTGGTCGTCCGAGATCTGCTGGATGGTGAGGACATCGATTCCGACGCCCATCTTCTTCAGGTCGACGGCGGCCTCATCCATCATTCGGTTGGCAAACGCCTGCCGGTTGGCATTGATGTCCTCGACCGTGAGCGTGCCCAGGATCGCGCGCAGGTGGCCTTCCAACGTCTGGAAGATCACGTTTTGCACCTGCTGGAGCGACATCCCCATAAACCGCTCTGCGGCGGCACGCAGCGAGAGATCGTCACTCTCGATCTTGACGTTAGCAATCGCGTCCACCGAGACGGGCACGCCCTCCTTGGTGTAGGCGCGGCCTATCTTCAGCGGGATCGTCATCACGTTGAGTTCGAGATACGCGACCTGCTCGACCACAGGCCACTTGATCCCGCCTCCACCCAGGAGCATTCGCGATCCCTTGCGCGAGCCATCCGAGCGCTTCCCATGCCCACGACCATAGATCACAGCCACCTTGTTGGGTGGTACCCTGATGTAGAAGCTGGCGATCATCCACGCGAACAGCAGGAACAGCAGAACCAAGATCACCGGCACGGCGATCCAGACGGGTACCCCAAGCATGCTCAGCATGGTATAGCCTCCTCTGCTACTCGTTCTTATCGGATGGACGCTACTCGCCCAAACGCTCCACGAGCACCCCTTCGGGGGTAGCCTCCGTGATGCGCACGCGCGACCCGATGGGGATCTCCTCCCCCGCTAGAGATCGAGCGATCTGGTAAACTCGAACGTCATCCACAACGCACGCCACTTGTCCAGGTCCGACTGCGGGGATTGCCACCGTCACCTCTCCCATGCGGCCCTCCAGGTCGCGAACGCGGACCTCGCTGCTGCCGCCCTGCGACCAGAGGAACGCCATGAGCCGCCAGGCAGCCCAGCCGAGCACGGTGCCCGCGGCCACGCCCAGGGCGGCGCTGGTGCTTGTGTGCAGACCACTCAGCCGACTGGCAGCGCCTACCAGCCCGAAGGCGCTGAGGAAGATAGAGAGCACCCGCACGCTGAGCGGACCGGGGGCATCGTGGCCGGCGCTGACATCGGCTTCTGGAGCGTCGCTAGCCGGCAGATCGTGATCAACACCCCCATTGATCGCCACATCGTGGTCGAGATCCACGCCGCCACCGATGTGGCCAATCTCGCCCAGCACGAAGGAGAGCACGATGAGAAGGGAGCCGAAGATGCCGATACTCGCGAAGATGTAGAGATCCATAGCGGTTCCTCCCCTCGGGCACTTTATCCACTCGCGTATACCGCGTGGCGTTACACCCTGGGCATCTCACTCAGATTGGCCGTGGCCGCTCTGAACTCCCACCGCCACGACAGCATCGCGATACCGGCCGGCCCCCAAGACGGGATTGTGCGAAGGGCAGCAAACCACCTGACGTGCCGGCCCATTCGCCCTGGCTACACTGTCATTATACTCGCCGCTTCTCCCCGACGTCAACGGATGGAGGGCGCGCGCACAGGGTCATTTCATTCAGAGGAAAAGTGGGTATAAGCGCTTGGTGACCCCGCGAGTCCGTGCTGATCAGGGAGGAGACCATGGGTGGCAGTGGGGAGTGGCCTCCCGGATCCCTGGCGGAGGCCTTCAGTACCATTCCCGACCCAAGGCGGCGGCAGCGCCGGACGCACAGCCTGGTGGCCATCATGCAGGTGGCTGTTGTGGCGATGTTGTGCGGTGCCAAGAGCATCTATGCCATTGCCCAGTGGGCGAAAGAGCGGTTCGAAGATGCCCCCGAACTGCTTGAGGCCCTTGGGGTGCGAAAGGGGAAATGTCCAAGCCAACCCACGTTCCATCGCGTGTTCAAGCGGGTTTCGGCAGCCGCGTTCGAGGCAGCGCTTGGCGGGTGGTTGCGAAGCACCGGTCTGGAGCCCGGGGAGACGATAGGCATCGACGGCAAATCGTTGCGGGGCATCCACGGCGAGGAGGTCCCGGGTGTGCATCTCGTATCGGCATGTGCGGTGCATGCCAAGGAGGTGATCGACGAGATAGCTTGCGCAGGGAGAGGGCGGGAACTGGACGGGGTGCGCCAGTTGATTGAGCGATTGCCTTTGAAGGGGAACCTGCTCGTGGGCGATGCCCTGCTGTGCCAGCGGAACATCTGCCAGCGTGTTGTCGAAGGCGGTGGCGACTACCTCGTTCCGGTCAAAGAGAACCAGCCCTCGCTGCAGCGGGAGATTGCCCGCGCTTTTTCCCCCTCTGGGGCTTGACCCGGGCGCAACGCTCCCGGCACGTATGCTGGCGGCGCAGGCGCTCCTGGAAGAAGGCAAGACCCGCGTCAGCGTCCTTCCGGTTGAGGAGTTGCCCGACCCGATTCTTCCCGAAGCGGCATTGCGCCAACTGCAACGGCAAGGGATGCGGGTGACCGCGTATCTGGATGCGCCCCGGAAACGCTCGCATGGCCGCTTCGAGCGGCGCGAGATCTGGGCGCTGCACTGGCCACAACTGAACGCCTACCTGGGCACTACAGGCGATGCGGGGGAGGTTTGGCCGTTTGTGCAGCAGGTATGCTGGATCAAGCGGGAACGGTTCACCGCAAAGGGCTCCTCGGTTGAGATAAGCTATGCCATCACCAGCCTGAACCCGGACGAAGCGGATGCGGAACGTATCAGCCTGGAGTTGCGCGGCTACTGGGGTGCAGTAGAGAACGGCTCGCACTGCGTGCGTGACACCACGCTGCAGGAGGACGCCAGCCAGGTGAGGACGGGGGCGGCACCACAGGTGATGGCTGCCCTGCGCAACTTGACGCTTGCCTTGGCGCGACGTGCCGGAGCACACAACATCGCGGCGGCTCTCCGCACGTACGCCGGTCGGTACAAGCAGGCAGTCACCATCGTGCTGACCGCCGGGCGGCCCCGAGACCGCTGAATGAAATGACCCTGGGCGCGCGCTAGCTCTCCGTCTCCTTCCGTACCCACCGGCCCACCGGCGGGAGCTACCGCAAGAGTGTCGCGCGGCGTTGACAGGTGGGGGGAGCTATGCTAAACTTACGCTAGTTGGCCAGCAGGAAAGGAGACGACCATGACTCCCCCATCCGCACGCAAAGGCTTCACGCTTATCGAGCTGCTCGTGGTTATCGCCATTATCGCCATTCTTGCGGCGATCCTCTTCCCCGTGTTCGCGCGGGCACGGGAAAATGCGCGCAAGACTACGTGCCTCAGCAACCTCAAGCAGATTGGTTCCGGGCTGCTAATGTATGTCCAGGACTATGACGAGAGCCTGCCTACTGGCTGTAGCTACTGGTGGGCGCCAGGCGGCGGCGGCTCCGGCTCACGAACCGATCCGCAGATCTGGAGCGATCTTCTCCAGCCCTACTCCAAGAACACGCAGATGTTTGTCTGCCCGAGCGACAGCTCCCCGACGATGAGTACACCCTGGGGCAACAAGCAGCTGAGCTATTGCGCCAACATGTGCTTTGAGCAGTTCAACCTCCTGCAAATGGCGCAGCTCACCCAGCCGGCGCAGTACGCTTTCGCTTGGGACTCGGAGAGTTACTACTCTTACTGGTATCCCGAGAACGATACGAGTCTGGAAGCCACTTCCTACCGCCCGTGGCTCTCCTCCGCCAAACGGCACATGGACGGCTCGAACATGCTCTTCCTGGATGGGCATAGCAAGTGGATCACCGACGGTAAGATGAAGCAGGGGATCCTGGACAAGTCGCTCTCCTTCAACCCCCGCATCCATAACTGGTAGCACGAACCTATCCGGAAGCTTGGTGGCCGCGCCGCGCCTCGCTCCGCCAGGAGCCCGCGGAAGAGGCTTGCCCTAATCCGGGGCAGGCACTCCGCTCCCCATCCGGATGGGGGCAAGGTCGGCGGTCTGATGGCCCCGCACCCACAAGAAACCTATCGTGCGGGGCGGCAAAACACCCGAGGGATGCCCGCGCAGGCATCCCTCAAGCTATTCTAGAACCGCATGCTCACCGCAAGGTGAGGACCTGGCACCGGCCGGGCGCGCGGGGCACCGCGAGCGTCTTCCCATCGATCTTCAGCGAGACCGGGCCGGGCGTGTCGTCAAACTCCGTCCGGCGCACAAGCACCCGGTTGCCCAGGCGCAGCCCGGAGACGACGGGACCGGGTTTCGGCGGCACGTGGAAGGTGACCGGGGTGCCCCGATCCAGGAAGTCGCGATACTCCAGCGCCGCAGCCCATACCTGATGGAGCAGGCGCACTTCCACGGCCGTCTCCGCGCGAGGGCACCAGGAGAAGAAGGTGTCGTGCCCTCGGAGCAGCAGGTGCCAGAGTAGCTCCTGATACTTCTCCTCGCTGAACTGCTTCACCGGCTCGGCATCCTTCGGAAGAGCGGTAGTGTGCCAGTGGACGAACGTGATGATCGGCACTTCCGCGGGCGTGTGCTCGCCGGCGTTGCTGCCGACCTGGAGCATGTTGTAGAACCAGCGATAGTCGGTGTTCTCGAAGTCGTACCAGTGGAAGATGCGGTACCAGGTGTAGACGACCGGCATAGCGAAGGAGTAGCCCGAAAGCCGGAACTCATCGGCAAACCACGGGCGGACCTTCGCCTTCTGGTCCATCTCGTAGGGGATGCCCTCGCCGGGCTCCAGCTCGAAGTAATCGTACCAATAGCGCTTGCCGTTGTTTGGATAGACGGCGTAGTTGCCCACGAGCGCTTTGGGGAACGCCTGCTTCACCGGCTCGGCAAAGACGCGCCGCTGCAAATCCGCGCGTATCTTCCGAAGCGTCGTCTGGAAGGAGTGGAAATCGTCGATCCGCGGGATCTCCTTGCGGCAGCGCGCGCACCGCTTCGAAGCATCCCAGGCGCCATTCCACTCGATGGGGCCGTCGATCTCCCAATCGGCGAAGGCAAAGGCGATCTCGATGTCACGCTCCTTGTAGGCGCGCACAAAGAACTCCACCTGCTCGCGCATGGCCGGCACGCGGTGCTCAAGGGCGAAAGGACAGCCCATCTTGTAGCGCTCGCCGAAGGAGGAATCGAAGAACGGCTCCCCGCTCTCCGTCACATGCGCCGTCCGCTCGTCGCCGTTGAAGAAGGAGTAGAGGCAGGCGTTGGCATTGATGTGTGCCGGGAGCCCCAGCCGCTTCTGAATCGCCCCGATGCGCAGTCCCTCCGCCAAAGTGGCATCCCGATTCCGGGGGTTCCACGAGGCGAGGAGCGCGATGCCCCGAGCATCCAGGCTGCGGATGATCTTCTCGGTCTCGGCATCGTCCGTCGTGCCCGGGCCCATGGTCGACCACAGATAGAGGGGGAGTCGGTTGCCCCTCGGATGCTCCAGTGGCTGCGTCACCTGGAGGACCGTCTGAATCAGCTCTGCCTGTGTCATGCGCCTGCCTTCCTGAGCGTTCGCGCCCCCTGCCATCGTGATGGCCAGGGCGGCGCCCACGACCAGAACCAGTAGGAATCTCATAGGATTAGTGACGTCCGAGGCCCACACGCATCCGCGGTGGGGGAAGACGCCTGTCGCCCGCCAGGGACGACCCCTCCTTTCCCTTAATACTCTCTCGCATCGAGGGCGTGCTTCTGCCGCGAAGCCGCTCCTCGTGGTGAGTCTGCCGGCCTGCCCAGGCCCCAGTGGCACTGCTCCCATCCAGGGCCCGCTTCCCTCGGGCATGGAGGCCCAGCCTCACCCCTGCACGGCCTGGATTCGACGCCGTGCGGCTGTACCCTCTCTGAAACCCGCGCGCGTGGCCGGCGTCACCGCGTCGCTCGAACGCAAGGCCACCAGCTTCAAGGAGGTGCGCGACCGTCCAGAACAAAACCCTGTTAGGTGGGAACGGCGCGGAAGGCACGAAGCAGGGGCTACAGGAGCTGCTCAAGGAGCGTGAGGCTGCGGTCATCCAGCTCCATATAGTCCTGAATCTCAAAGCGGTTGCCATCCACGTCTTTGATCACCATCCGACGCGGCGGAATGAAGCGAATGTCGTCGCGGTCACGCACATCGAAGCGGCGCGGCCCGCGGTCTGTCTCCACCCGCCACGAGATGATGCCGGCATGAATCCGCAGGTAGTGAATCTGGATGATCTGCGGGAGGAAGTAGCGCCGCTCCATCTCATCGCGCAGCAACTCCTCGGTGCGCTCGTCCACGTCATCCAGGCGCTCCAGCACGCCCAGGTAGTCGTTCCGCTCGCTAAAGAAGGTGATGTAGGTATCGGGGGCGGTCAACGGGAAGGCACGTAGCGGGCGCACGCGCTCGTGGTGGACCGTCTCCCCCTCCTCCGTACGCAGCTCGAGGTGAAGATCCCCCACGGCGTCGCGCCACAGACGTATGGCCTGTGGATCCAGGATCTTGAGAATCGACTTGGTGCCCGCGATATCCATTCTAGACCGCCATCATCTCCGCGCGCTGCTTTTGCATATCGACCTGCATGTCCCACAGCTTTCGGAACGCGCCCCCCTCTTTGGCGAGCAGCTCCGCATGCGTTCCTACTTCGACGATCCGCCCTTTCTCCAGAACGACCAAGCGGTTCGCGTTGCGCAGGGTGGAGAGGCGGTGGGCAATGGCGAAGGTGGTCCGCCCCTGAACCAGGCGTTCAATCGCTTCACGGATCTTCGCCTCGGTCTGGGTATCGACGGAGGCGGTCGCCTCATCGAGGATCAGAATGCGCGGGTTTCGCAGGATCGCGCGGGCGATGGAGATGCGCTGGCGCTCGCCACCAGAGAGGCCCGCGCCGCGCTCGCCGACCATGGTGTCGTAGCCATCCGGCTGCTGGCAGATAAACTCGTGGGCATTCGCGGCAATGGCGGCGGCCACGATCTCCTCCAGAGTGGCGTGGGGATGACCGTAGGCGATATTCTCGGCGATGGTGCCCCGGAAGAGGTAGGGCTCCTGTAGCACCACGCCGATCTGATCGCGGAGGCTCTTCAGGCGCACGCGCCGGAGATCGTGCCCATCGATGTAGATGGCCCCCTCGCCCACGTCGTAGAAGCGGCAGATCAGGTTGATCAGCGTAGACTTGCCGGCGCCGCTGTGGCCGACGAGACCGATCATCTCGCCCGGCTGCACCTCCAGGCAGATATCCTCCAGAACCCTCTTGCCCGTCTCGTAGGAGAAGGAGACATGCTCGAAGCACACATGTCCCTCAATCCGGGGCATCTCGATAGCATCGTCTGCATCGGCGACGTCGGGCTTGGTATCGATCAGCTCGAAGACGCGCTCGGCAGAGGCCGCCACGCGCTGGATGCGGTCATTCATGTGGCTGAGCTGGTGCATCGGCTGATAGAAGCGCCCGAGGTACTGAATGAAGGCGATGAGTACGCCCGCGGTGAGCTCGCCCGTCTGGATCACCAGGTAGCCCCCATAGGCCCAGATGCTCATGGTGCCCAGGGTGGAGAGGAAGCCCATCAGGGGGTAGAAGGTGCGGCCGAGGCGTGCGGCGCGCAGGTTCGTCGCCTGCAACTCGCGATTCGTGACGACAAAGCGATTCACCTCCCGCCCCTCCTGGCCGAACGCCTTGACAACGCGCATGCCGGGGAGCGTATCCGTGAGAATGGAGTTGAGCTTCGCCGATTGCCGCCAGGCGCGGCGGTAGAGGCGGTGCACTTTATGCGCGAACCAGTGGTTGCCCCACACGATCAGCGGCACCGGGCCGAGGGTGATCAACGCCAGCCCTGGGTCCATCCGAAGCATGATCACGGCGATGACGAGGATCGTCATCACGTGCTCCGTCAACTCCTCCAACCCGGTCGCCATGAAGGTCTGCAGGGTGGTGGTATCGGACATGATCCGCTGGATGACGTGCCCGCTGCCCTGCCGGTCGTAGAAGCCCAAGGAGAGTCGGTGCAGGTGTTCGTAGAGATCCATGCGCAGGCGGAGCACCACGCGCTGCTCCAGCCAGGTGGCGAGGTAGCGACGCATGGCGGTGACGATCGCATTGGTCACGCTGATCGCGAGCAGCGCCGCCAGCACGATGAAAAGCCCGCGCAGCTCCCGACGTGGCAGAACATCATCCAGCAGCACCTTCGTGAGGTACGGGGGCGCCAGGGCCAAGCTCGTGGTGAAGAGCATTAGCGCGAGGTTCAGCACAATGAGGAGCCAATAGGGACGGACGAAGGGCACCAGACGCAACAGGAGCTGCTTAGTCTGCAGGCAGACAGGGCAGACGCGACTCCAGCGCGGGAGCGTGCGCCCACACTTGGGGCAGATTCCCTTCTCCCTCGCCCGTGCTTCCGCGCGTTTGCGAAGCGTCTCGCGATTCAGGATCTGCGGGGGGCGCCGGCCATTCCCACCCTCACCCTCGTCAGACTGATGAAGGAGTGCCTCGATGATCTCGTGTACATCGGCGAACTTCTCCGCGTTGGTCAGGGAGAAGCGCAGTTCGCAGACGCCACCCCCTCCCACCAGGCGGAGCGAGCTGCTCCCCACGAAGTCCTGCTTCTCGATGCGCTCGAGATCCGCGAGGCGAGCATGCCACCCTTCCGGAACCCCGTGATTCGGGTTGATGATGACGACGCGCTTCTCGGTCACCATCATCCACGCCTCGCCGTAGCGCCCATCAGGGGTCATATCGGCGGCCACTATCACTTCAGGCGTCTCACCCGGATCGAGGTATTGCGCCATCAGCGCCCGGATAGCCTCGGGCGGGTTCTCCATCAACGGCTCATGGGGTGGCTCTTCTATCTCCCCCTCCGTTGGGAGGCGAACGCCGCTACTCATGCCGTCTGGCCTTTCTCTCGCCGAGAGGGCAAGGACTTGGCCGGAACCCAATCAATGCGCCTGGCAAAGGCCTGGGTCAACCCACGCCCCATCGGTAGCCGTTCCAAGGAGCGCCTGACCATCACTCGCTCCCACTCAGGCCATACCCAACAGCCCCTGTTCATCATCATACCCACAAGAAGCGCCTGCCA
>Ga0134103_1002110_pt1 | contig 16271 bp, 9 predicted proteins | sample 14_taG_2_FD_94445 | JGI IMG/M metagenome (GOLD analysis project Ga0134103, IMG submission 94445) | Switchgrass degrading microbial communities from high solid loading bioreactors in New Hampshire, USA - 14_58_20_212_A1 metaG | ecosystem: Engineered > Bioreactor > Semi-continuous > Anaerobic >...
AACAGCCTAACATGCCATGTACTCATCGTCAACAGCTTTCGCGGCATAAACGCTTAGGCTATTGTCTCATTAGCTACCGTTTGATGACCGAGGTAATTTACACACTAATTTGGACTTGACTTAACTAAAAAAGGGTCTATCTGCAAGATGAAGTATAATACTTTTTTTGCAGAGAAAACTTAACATTAACTTTTAATAATCGCAGATTCTCTTGGAATAAACGTAAACTGGAACAGGATTAGCACCGGGAATTTAACCGTCATCCGCGGTATTCGGTGGGAGTTATTCCGAATAGCCTACGGAATACTTTTTTAAAATATGAATAATCATCATAGCCGCATAATTCCGATATTTCTCTGCAAGACAGGAATGTATTTTTAAGCATATAGCAGGCATTTTCCATTCTGACTTTTGTAATATATTTTATAAACGTTTCACCAACTTCGTTTCTAAATCGTTTGCTTAAGTAACTGGCATCAATATGAAATTTTTCTGATACCTCCTTTAAGGATAAAGGTTTGTAAAAATTATCTTCAATATATTCCTTTATTTCAATAATCATATCCGAACTCACCACTGCTGAATTGTCTGCAGGCGGGATACAGGATAAAACATGATTAAACAGATCTTTAAGGTAATTGGTGGCATTATGTATATTAGTAAATTTCTCTACTATTTCATCCTGATTTAAATATGTAATTTCAAAATCAACCTTTAATTTATTGTTTACTATTATTTGATTAGCCTTAAAAATCAACGTATTAAAAAATCTTTCAAAAAAGCTGATAGACTTATCTTGAAACAATCTGGGAACATCTGCAAGTATATTTTTAAGTTTAATGTAATCATTGTTTTCCAATGCTGAGTCAAGGTTTTTTAAGAATAGGTTTATATGCTCTTTTGTATCTGATATATTACAATAACATAATTGTTCGGTACTGACTGCGAAAAATGAACTGCTTAATTTTTCACATGATTCATGGACATAATCAATCAGCTGTGTAATATCTTGAAATGGCCTGCTTATACCAAGATACCCATCGTATCCCAATATTTTCCCTGCTATTGTTTCTATACTATTTTCTAAAGTTGAATAATTAATTAAAAGCACAGTAATATTTTTACTAAATTTAACTAAGGAGAAATCAAAATTTTTACTATCCTTATCCTTATTATTTATCTGTTCAAGCTTCTGGTATGCAGCAATACAAACATATTTCTGATATCGCCCCTGTATTCCAAGAGTATTTAACAAAATATTCTTTGCCAAAATGGGATCATTCCTAAGTAATAACCTCAGGGTACCATATTCATTAAAACTATGGTTTTTAGACGCTTTCTGATTATCAAGCAGATTTTTTGCCTTCACTACAGCATTGTAAAGCGCTTCGTTGGTAATTGGTTTCAACAGATAATCTATTGCCCCTAATTGCAGTGCGGATCTGGCATATTCAAAATCGGAATATCCACTAATTATAATAGCTTTTGTTTTATAGTTCTCATTTATTGCTTTTATCACTTCCAAACCATTGCATTTTGGCATGCGTATATCTATAACCAATAAATCAGGTTGGGTAGATTTAACTTCATTTATAACTTGTTGACCATCAAAACATTTTCCGGTTATTTTAAAGCCAAGGGACGACCAATCAATACGCTTTACAAGCCCTGCAACAATAACTGGTTCATCATCAGCCAAAATAACTTTATACATACCTTTACTCCTATAAATATTTCTTAATATACCAGCGGCATTGTCAGTATTACTTTTGTACCGACTTGTTTTTTACTTTCTATGTTTATTCCATATTCGGAACCATAATATAAATGCAGTCGCTTATTTATATTTGATAATCCTATACTATATCTTTCTGATAATGTTTCTTCGCTATTGTTCAAATCTCTTTGAACTTCTCTCAGGCGTTCTTCATCCATACCTGCACCATTATCGCATATAGAAATGACAAGTTTATTATTTATTGCCTCTCCCCTGATATAAATTGTATAAAAATCTGTAGAATTTTCTATCCCGTGTTTAAAATTGTTTTCAATTATTGGCTGTAAAATGAATTTAAGCATTTTATATGAAAGAATATTCTGATCTATTTCATAAACAACATTAAATTTGTTTGGGAACCGAATTTGCTGAATATTTATATAATATTCTATAACATCTATTTCATCCTGAACAAAGACTAAATGCTCCCCTTTTACAGAATACTTAAATATAAAGGCAAGAGATGTTGCCATCTCCTGGATTTCCCAGGAATTGTACAAAACTCCCATGCTGTTTATGCATTCAAGGGTGTTATAGAGAAAATGTGGATTTATTTGAGTTTGGAGCGCTAATAATTGAATGTGTTTGTTTTCTATTTCTTTAAGCAGCACTTTTTTTTGATAATCCAAGTTTTTCTCATTAAGCTCGTTAATTCTTGACATCATCGAATTAAAGCCTATAGAAAGTCTTTGAAACTCCAAATTATCCTCTATTTGAATTTTTGCATTTATATCGCCCGCCTCTACATTTTTCATATGTGTTAAGAATTGGTTTATTGACCTGTATATTCGTTCAAAGAACCGGAAATATACAATCAGCAGCAAGGCAAAACATATACAGGTAAGGGCTATTGTAACTTTCTCAATAAAATTGATATCTTTAAAAATGACATTAATTGGTGTTATACATAAAATAGATAGTTCAGTATTTGGTATCGATTTGGCAATAGCAATATATTCCGAATCTATAACATATTTTTTGTCTATATATTTTTCATACGATTTGGGAATATTCATCGATATATATTCTTTATTATTACTTGCAATTATTTTATGTTCTGAGTTAATAACATAAAAATCCGAATCATTATCAAGCAAACCGTCTTGAAGATAACTGGTAACGAAGGAGGCATTCATTACAAACAGGACATCCCCTATTTTTTTTCGAATTGAACTATTATGATAGACAGGTTTTTTAAATGCTATATAGTAATCATTGCGCGCAAATATTAAATCTGAAAGTGTATTCGCTTTGGTTTGTGATAACAATTGCTCCGCAACTGAAATATTAATGTCCCTCCAATCAGTATATACATCATGATCAGATGTACACAGGACAATGCTTTTAATTTCACTGTTCATTTTTTTATAATTAATCATCAGGTTAGTAAGCGTTTTATAATACTGTGTTTTTAGATAAATATCATCCTCGCTCATAAACTGTTGCAGAATTGTATTAGTGGCAAACGAATCCATGGTTTTGTTTAAATCTATGTAATTGCGCTGTATATTAGTAGATAATTGATTTACCATATTGGTATTGTTATTGGTAAGTTTTGATTTATATACATCTTTATAATATGACAGTAAAAAAAATACAAAAGAAAAAACTATGAGAAGTATTATCGCCTGGGCCAATAGCATTTGAAAGCGCATTGACTTGTTATGCTTTCTCATATAATCCTTCCTTTCATAGCAATGCCATAAAAATGTTATGCGCATCAGCTTCGTTTGAAATAACACTTTACAAAGACAAAGCAAAAATTACTATTGTTCATTCTTGCCTTTGCTACATAAGATTTATTCGGTTAAATGAATCCATGATCCCCATTTAAATTATATCATACGCAGCAGTTGTATAAAAGGTAAATACTGTACGCATAACAAATTACTGTGTTTTAAAACTCCTGTCTTCCCGTATGGAGAATAATTATTCAGCATTAAAGAGGGAAGGGCGGCAATATTAAATACTAAAAAGAAGTATTTTATAGCGCCGCCTTTTATGTCGCAAAAAACGTCTACTGCGAAGTGCAAAAACTCTTAATCCAGTTCTAATTCCTCAAGCATAAAACTGCATATATACATTGTTGATTTAATTTCAAGGGCTCTTTCAAAATGCAGTTTTGCCTTTTCCTTATCACCCAAACCTTTGTAAGCCAATCCGATATAGTAGTTGCAATTGGCATCATTAGTCAATTTCGTATCATGCTCAAAAGGAAGAGTTGTAACAAGTGTCTTTGTAAAATATGTATACCGGCCCTCACTTCGCAATAGCTCTTTTGCAGTCTCTAAAATTTGTTCAAACCTTTTTATTGCTCTATCATTCATATTGAGCTTTTTTAAACTCATTCCTGCATAATAATCCATTTCCGGACTGCCACTGGAATCCGACGCGGATTTCTCATAATGCATTTTTGCTTTTTCATAGTCGCCTAATCCTTCATATGCCCTTGCAATATAGTAATCCAGGTGGGCATGTTCATATCTCATCGGCCATTGAGCTTCATTATAATTTTTAGGTATAGTTGCGGCATCAATAAATAATTCCAGGGCCTTCTTCGTATTACCTTTTCTTAAGTATTCCAATCCCATAAAAATGTGAGCCCAGATATGTTCTCTTACAAGTACACCCTCGCCTCCCTCATAAGGATGAAACGTATGATCTTTCAGCAAGCTGATGGCTTTTTTATACTGTTTGTCTTCAATATACGTAGAAATCAGTTTTATATAGTGATCATCCCGTATTTTTACAAGGTCGACATTTTCCTCCAGCAGCTTCAGGCGATCCTTAAGAGGCATATTGGTGTTCCTATTATACTGCATTAACTCATAGAATACTCTTGCATCAGCGGGGTCCAGTTCAAAGGCCTTTCTGATTAGTTCGCCAGCCTCTTTACGCTTACCCAGCTTGTCATAGTATCCGATAGCAAGATTTCTGTACACTGTCGGAAAATCGGCTCCCCGTTCAATCGAGATTTCAAAATATCGGATAGCGTTTGAATAATTGTGCTTGCCATAATAAATATTGCCAAGATAGTAAGGTGCTTTCGTATCGGCTGTGTTGAAGTCTAATGCGTGTTTCAGCACCTCTATGGATTCAAGACGGCTATGCAGACAATAATCGGTTCCTAAATCAGCAGCCTTGCTATAATAGAATTTAGCCAGTTCATCATTGCCCAGCTTTGCATAGTAATACCCCAAATAATACAGGTTAATTGGGAAAATACTCTGTTCGGCTGTCTCATCAATATACCATTTTAGAACGTTTATGGCGTCTTCGTATAGACCAGCATTACCATAGTCAATTGCAATATCAAGGTAATATTCATGTTTATTTGCAATAATACTCTTTAAATTATTCAGTTCATCTTGCGCACCGGAAATATTCCCCATTTCCCTTAAAAGAATATATCTTTCATACCTGGCGATGAAATCCAGTTTGTCCATTTTTATAACCCTGTCTATAGCTTCCAGGGCACAATCGTATCGATGAAGTTTTCTCAAGATAATGCATTTTAGTTTCTCAGCTTTAAAATTAGAAGCACTGGCAAGAGTTGCTTCATTTATATGATTTAAAGCTGTTTCAAAATCACCGTTTATGCAGTCTATTTCGGCTAATGCGTAATATCCCGCGGTTTTCCAGGCATAAATCCAAACAGATTTGTATAGGTTATTATACGCATCGCTGTAATTACCTTTTAGCTTTTGGACAATACCCAGGTTGTAATATGGTTCAGTATCATACGGGTGTGGATTTCTCATTATGCTGTGCGTAATGGCTTTTTCGAAATAGCTCGCAGCGGAATCAAAATCACCATTATTCATGCATATTTTCCCCATTAAAGTATTGCACCTGATGTTTTCCGGCTCCCGCTTCAGCGCTTCATTTAAATAATCAACAGCATTATAATATGGATGCCGGTATTGCCATATATGCAGTGCATGTAAGTATAAATCCTCAACTGTTTCAATGGTGTCCGGATCAGGGGCAGGAGTTAATGCATCCGGGACTTCTGCTTTTTGAGGTTTTTCCGGGCGATAGTCTATAAGTTTTTTTCCATTTGAAGAAACCATTGAGATACTTACTTCATGCGGAAGCGTTCCCTCAGGCAATTCAACCTTATCTTTAAACGGTTTTTCAGGGCTAATATCTATTCGCTTGTTATATATTATATCATCGCCGCGGGTTATAACTATAACTGCATCATCCCGCTTTTCAGTTGAATTGAAAGCAAACTCGGCTGCTTTATCAGTAAACTCAATCGCTACGGCGCCCTGGATATTTGCATTTGATATTTCTCCTATGTTTCTGATAGGATACCAATACTCTTCAGCAGTTTTATATTCATATGGCATAATCCATGAGAAGTCAGGCTGATTACAACTGTACACGCCTGTCATAAGTTCAATATATGGACCATCCTCATCGGTGAGATTATCAAACCAGGCTTTGCTGAAATCTGAAACTCCCCATGTAAACATTTTCTTTCCTGTTCCGATATGACGGTTTGATACGTGTACTACTCCCCCGTCCTTAACAAAGTCATAACCGGAAAGAAAATCGTACTTTGAATCATATGTAAAGAAAGAAGTGGGTACCGGCATGTTTTGAAATACACGAACATCGACGCCGTCTTTAAAATCTTTAGTTTTATATATTCCTTTAATAATAGGGAATGATGAAGTTAATGCCCATGCGTGATCCGATGCCCAGTAGATATCTTTTGGGAATACGGCTTTATAAGTGTCATTTACATGTACAGCAAGATTCGACCACCACATAAAACTCTGAGGATATGCTGTCCTGTTAAAAAGCCTGATTTTAGCTTCAATATAGGACTTACCAGGAAATACGGTAATACCCACCATACCCTTTGTCCTGTTTAAAGGCTCTACTTCACCCATCCAAACTGTTTTGCTTCCATCTTCGTTCTCTTCTATGAAGTAATCCACGGGTAAAAAGGTCGTTGGCCTGTGGTGCTGCGGCCAGTTGAATTCAACTCCGCCCATAAGCCAGGGACCGCACAATCCTATTAACGCCGGTTTAATAACGTTGTTCTTATACACAAAGTTATAATTATTAGTTTTATCCAGGGCGGAATAAATTCTCCCGCCTATTTCGGGAAGCAAACCTACCTTGATATATTGATTCTCAAGACTTATGTGATTGTAAGCAACTTCTTCAAATCCAGCTTCCAACCTGTCATTGAAAGCCATAGGGAATATATCCCCGCTTGCGCCCTGAACATTTCTGTTTTCAAAGAACATGGGATTCTTCTCATATTTATGAATCTTATAAGTTGGTATTTTTAATTTTTCCACTTTAACATTTACTTTGTTCTCCATGTTTACCTCCTGATAGATTGACGTGATAGGAAATTATAAAATCGTAATTCTTATCTGAAAAATTCTTCAACTGCCTTTTTAAATGAATAGTATGCCGGTTTTGGCTTACCTTCCGGATCTATCATTCCCCAGCCGCATTCATGAGGACAATTCTTTCTCCCGCAGAAGCACACCGGGTCATCTTGCCAATCATATTGAAAACAACCAATAACCCTGTCATCGTTTGCAAAAATTTTCATAGCTTCGTAAATATATTCTGCCTGTACCTGTTCGTCGTGCCTGTCTTTCCATGCGTATGCCCACGCACCCCTTGCACAAACCCAAAATTCTCCGTTTTCATTCGGTGCTTTATTAGGTTCTGCAGGCCAGCCATCAACAATATAGTCGCCTATCGAAGAGTATCCCCATTCGGCGATAATAATCGGGCGTTTTGTTATGTTATAAACATCGTTTATTACTTTTATCCAGTCATATGGTGTTCCCGGGTGATGAGAACCGAAATAATAATCTATTCCTGCATAATCAAAATAAACATCACTATTGGGATCATAAAGCGTTTTATAAAAATATACAGATTCTTCATTAGTCATACAGGATGTATTTATTCCGACTTTGGCGTCCGGATTCCCAAGCTTAATACCTTTAGCACAGCTGTACATATATTGTGCAGCCTGCTCTTGCGTCATTTCTCCTCTAAACCTTGTAATGTCCATTTCGTTGGATATCTGGTAATATGTAACGACATCTTTCAGATCTTTGGAAGCAAATTTCATTGCTTCAGTCATAATTTCATAGAACTCTTTGTCGGTTACTTTTCCCACCCACTCAGGAAGGAAACGTCTGAATGTTAAAGAGGGTGAACCTTTTGTCGCAAACATCATTCCATAAAGCGGCGTTATAGCTTTTATATTAAAACCCTCTTTTCGCCATTTATATATTATTTCTCTATATTTTTTGTACTGATCCGATAATATATTGAAATTACTGTCGGCAAATGGAAATCCAACACCTGCTCTAACCCATTCGATTCCAGCCTCGCGCATCAGGTCATAGTCTGGATTTTCTCTCAAGCAGGATGTACCTATCATTTTTTTCATAGCATAATCCTCCCCACAAATGTATTGATTTTTAATAGAACTACACACCGGGCAAAAATACATAATTAACCTGCTGCCTGCATGCCATAAACGACACATTATACAGGCGACCTATAAGAAAGAGAGCAGGAGCCGTCGAACCTTGTTACCAATAAAGCGCTTTAAAAAATAAATCCGCGCAGCAGGGATTATGTTTAATCCCTGCTGCTTTTGGATTATTAAAGAACAAAGACGTAATACTCTATTTATAAGGCTCCCATTTAATACCCTTCTTTATTGCTTCCTCATTAACTTCCTTTGTTACTGCTTCGAGATTGTGATTTTTATAAAGATATTGAACAAAATTATCCCAATCCGCTTCAAAATCATTAGACTGCATAATTATTTTGACATACTGGTTCATGACATTTTCTTCTATATCGAATTCGCTGATAGCCGGTGTAAACAGGTAACGAGTAAAATCTACAGGGAAATTGTATTTCCAATAGGTTTCCTTAAGTATTGAGTCCATTTTAAGATCCCAATCAGTTACAGTGGTATCCCTTATCCCAGGAATACCATCCAGATGCCAACTGGCTATTGACGGCATAAGTACGAAAGTGCTTGTACTGGCGAATCTAACTGGATTACCGTTTTCATCTTTACATAAAGTCACGATATTATTTCCTTCAATTTTGTAATCTACGTTTTCTTCACCATATAGTGTAAAGACATAGCCGTCAGTTGAATACATCCAATCATAGAAATCAAGTACTCTGTCTAACTTTGCATCATCAACCTTTGATGAAATCAACGTACATGACCAGTAAGTTTTAGGTCTGCTGTTTCTTGAACCATCTTTCATAGTTGGTAGTGGAATAGCACCGACATATTCATCAATATCCAAATCAGGGTTTATTTTCTCCCAAAAATTTGTACGGAAATATTGTGCATTTGTCGTATTCAAGTTATATGGAGCAACTCCTATGGTACCAATACAAAACTTTTCAAGAAGCTGCGTGTCCTGAAGAATAGAAAACTCAGGATCAAGAATTCCTTCTTTGTAGATCTGGTGCAGCCATCTGGTCGCTTCTTTGCTTGCATCAGTAATATCCCCGCATACCCATTGCCCATTCTGATAGATCCAGGGCCGGTAACCAAAAATTGGATATATAATCTCCCTTATGTATCCAATTCCAACAGTTGCTGCGTTAGATATTCCATATACACCTGTTTTTGTTATAGCTCTTAAAAACTCAGTGAACTCATCAATAGTCATTGCCTTTTCGAAGTCAGAATCATCGTACCCGGCTTTTGCAGCAATGTCCTTTCTATAATAGAATCCTATGGGGTTTCCGTTATACTCCTCAAAAGCACGATCATCCCTGGGAAGATGATACATTTTCCCGTCAATAGTTTCATATGAGTATTTCTCCATCACACGATTAACGTGACTATACTTTGAATACAGTTCCTTGGGGATATCCCGGATAAGCTGCTGGTCAACAAAGCTTTTGAATTCGTATTTAGATTCCCAACCCAAATGTACAAAAACATCCGGCAAGTCATCGGCAGATGCCAGCATCCTTATTACATCATTTGAATCAGCCCAGGTAACGGGAACAAATTCGAACTCAATACCAAAATCATTGACAATCTTGTTATATATTTTCTCTGAAGCCGCATTTCCGTCGGGATCTGTTAATTCCCACATTGCCAATGTTACTTTGATAGGTTTTGACGATTCTTCAGCACCCTGCTGATCTTGTTGGGTTGCATTTTTTTGTGCTGAATATCCGCAACCGGAAAAAATCATCGCCGTCATCACCATAAACAGCACAATCAACTTAACTTTTTTCATATCTACACCTCCATAACTTTAAAAATATTGATAATTTAAAAAGACTTAAACTATCCTTTAATCGAGCCCACCAAAATACCTTTAGCAAAATGTTTTTGCAGAAAGGGATAGACAATTACGATAGGAACTGTGGCAACAACAGCAGTAGCCATTTTTATGTTTTCCTTTGAAACAAAACTTGCGCTGCTTCTATATTGGGATGCCATTTGAGCACTGGCATAGTTTTGTACTATCATATTACGCAGTAAAAGCTGGAGAGGGTATTTTTTTGTATCATTAATATACATCATTGCATGCCACCATTCATTCCATCGTTCAACGCCATAAAAAAGAATAAATGTTGCAATAATTGGTTTTGATATAGGAACAATTATTCTATATAATATAGTAAAGTCGTTAGCTCCATCAATCCTTGCTGATTCTTCAAGTGAACTTGGAAGTTGAGAAAAATATGATCTCATAATAAGCAGATACCATGTATTTATTGACATAGGAATTATCAAAGCCCAAAGTGTGTTATATAGATTTAATTTCTTAATTAATAGAAAATTGGGAATTATACCACCATTAAAAAAGAGTGTAAATATCACCATAGTATTAAGTATTGAACGGCCAGGCAAAGACTTTTTTGAAAGTGTGTATGCGCCTGGTACAGAGATAAACATACTAATTGCAGTGCCGCCTAATGTTATTTTTATAGTAACAAATAAAGACTGTAATAATTCATCCGTAGCAAAAATATACTTATATGCTTCTAAAGTAATTTTACCTGGGAATATCATCAAAGGGTTTAATACATAATCCCTGTAATCAGTAAAAGAAATCAATATTACATTCCAAAGGGGAAACAGCATTGCTATACATACTAACGTAAAAAATGTATAATTAATTACTTCAAATGCCGATATCTTTTTTATTCTATGCGATCTATTCACTAGAATAGCCCCTCCCCTTCATTAATCTTCTTCGCTGCCGTATTCACAATAATTACTACAACAAGATTAACCACAGCTTGAAACAAACCGGCCGCAGTACCTAATCCAAACTTGCCTTTTAGAAGGTATTCCCTGTAAACATAGGTATCGATTATATCTCCCACTTCATATACAGGCGGCGAATATAGATTAAATATCTGGTCAAAGCCTGCAAACATGACAAGGCTGGTTGTTAAAATCAACATAACAACAACAGTATTTTTAATACCGGGCCAGGTAACATATATCATTTTTTGAAAACGATTTGCACCGTCAATTGTTGCCGCCTCATACATCTCTGGATTAATACTTGCAAGTGCTGCTAAATATATAATGCTTCCCCATCCTGCTTCTTTCCAGATGTAGCTGATATATACAATGGGCCTGAAATAAGGTGGCTCTAATAGAAAATTAACAGGCTCATGTCCAAAAAACGATATCAATATTTTGTTTACAAATCCTCCGTTTATTGTTAGTAAACTATAGATTATTCCTGAAATGATAACCCATGATAAGAAGTGTGGAAGATATATAAAAGTTTGAACTACCCTTTTAAAGATCATATTTCTCATTTCATTAAGTAATAATGCGAAAATAACAGGTACAAAAAACGTGAACACAATTCTGCCAAAACTTATAGTTAAAGTATTAATCACAACATTCTGAAATGCTTCAGGCCCAAACAAAGTTTTAAAATTCTGAAGACCAACCCAGGGACTTTTCAAGATCCCTTCTCTATAGCGAAAGTCCTTAAATGCCAGCAACAAGCCATATATCGGCAGGTATTTAAAAATAATGAATATTGCAACCATAGGTAAAGCCATTATATATAGATAGCGATGATGAACAATTTTGTCCCATAATGTTACTTTTCTACGGTTCTGATTATTTGACAAAAACTTTTTATGTGTCGTATTTAACTGCATACTTTTAACCTTTCATTTAAAATTGAACGGTGTTAAAAACCTTAAAAATATTATTGGGTTAACATCTCTGTCAATTTTAGCTTAAAGATAAATATTATTTCTCTTGGTTTATAGTTTACATTATATCTACTGTTTTTTTATATTAACAGGAATATTTTTGGCTGATATGGGGTAATTTTTTAGATACTCGTTCGTTCCATCGGACAATAGACTAAGCGAACGATTGCTTCGAATCTATAAACGAAAACAAAAACAAGTCACGGCATTATGAAGCTTTGATAGTATCGACTATCTTTGCCGCAATATGAGCATGATAGATTTGATACGCGCAGAAAGTGAAAACCTCTATGTGAATATAGCAGAAATATTTAACAAGTATCGGCGACATTCAAAAAAAATCCAGATGTCGGCATTTTAGGCTAATTCATTGGGTTAGGGTGTGAACTGTAACAAAACAAATCGCTAAGTATATTTTTGCGCGAAATATAAAGACAATTTATTCCTGGTATAGTATAATTAAGGCATCCATAAACTAGGTTGAGGTGGTATTATGTTAATCCTATTCTTAATACTGATCATGTTAACCTGGTTTTTAATGGAGCTTGCAAGACGTATCTATCATATAGTTTATCTTGTCCGGATCAGCCTGCTTTTCGATTCGATTAACAGCAAAGAAGACCTTTTGTTTCTAAGAAAAAGGGATTTTGAATACGTTGTAGCCGAAATTTTCAAAAGAAGCGGCTACCGTGTCCGCATGTCCGACCATTTCGGTGAAGGCGGAACGGGCATAATCCTCAACGATATTTTATATGTACAGGCGCGAAAAGAGCGTTATCAACACCTGATGGAAATAGAACAGGCGAAAAAACTAGCAAAGCATATGCGTGAAAACGGGATCTACAGGGGCATGTTGATTACCCTCGGGGATTTTAAAAACAACACAAAAAATTTCTGCCATCTAAATGTAATAAAATGCATCAACGGTAACCAACTGCTGCAAATGTGCAAGGATGTACAAAGTTCCGGTATTCTGCCGTTATTTGTACGGTTCTGACAACACTCTCTCTGTATATTTCACAGGTTATCAAGTTTTTTTATCCTGTATCCTTATTTTTTTAAGGAATCAAAATTTCGCTGCGCACTATGTCAATAACGGAGTTTTCTTCGCTAAATACAGGTTTAATCCGCAGCCTATAATGTATTTCCGCATCCGAAAGCCTGTATTTTTCAAGCAGTTCCGGCCCGCAGCTCGCCGAACCCACGCCGCTCATCTTGTAATCCAAATGCACAATCGTTTCCTTTCTCGGCTTTAGTTCATGGTTGTGCTGTGCGTTTGTGAGATCCTCCGGTGTAAAATGGGAAGCGTTGAATGAAAAATCATCAATGCCGATAAAAAGCAGCCCCATCCCCTGCGGGTTCGAAATGAGCGCCCATTCGGTCGAATAATGGCTGCCGTTTTCCTGCGGCATTATGTAGTCTTCATGCATCTGTGACACTGTTGCTGAGAACCTCGATTTATACGTACTCTGCCTTTTGTCAATATAACTCTCATGAGGCCCGTAACCGAAATACTCGACTAACTCATTTCCGGGCGGCATTACGAAACGCAGGCCGAATCTTGGAAGATACGGAACTCCTTTCCTGACATCACAGCGTGTTTCAAACAGGATATCGCCGCTTCCGAACACAAGCCATTTAAAATCACCTTTTACTATGGGCTTTTTCGAGAAGCCGCCCAATGAAAAACTACCCGAAATTGAAACGCACCCGTCACATACGCTTTCGTAACTGACCGAATATATATGCATCATAATCCTGTTGTATCCTTCGGCTTCCCATTTGATCCTGATATTCCGGTCGTTGTCCGTCGGCGCCCTCCACAGAGTAAACCTCGGCTGTTCACTGATAAGTTTTACGCCGTTATATTCGATTGAGTTGAACATCCCCGTCGTCATATCAATTGCATATTTAAAGTTTGTACCGTTAATGACCAGCGAATACCCTGATTTCGAAACAATCAAAGGATCCATCCGTGATGCGTTTATCTTTTTCTTCCCGCACCCGCCCGCAGGAATCTCAAACTGGAACCGCGCGAGCGTGTGACCCCTGTCCGCCCATGCCGTTTCCCTTTTCAGCGTGTACCAAACAATCAGAAAACACCTACCGGGCAGCATGCCGCAGTCGGGCAGCGGTAAAGTTACAATACATGATTCATGCGGTTTAAGATTGATATCATAAACAGCGCCGCCGTCGACAAACTCGCCGTCACATTCAACTTTCCAGTTCAACACGACATTAGAGAAATCGCAAAAATCATACAGGTTTTTAACTATGATTCTTCCGGCCTTCAAATCATCAGCTTCCGTTTTGATCGGCGCGATTACCTGTTTCAGCTCCAGCAGCCCTGCATGCGGTCTCCTGTCGGGATATACAAGCCCATCTATGCAGAAATTGCCGTCATTCGGTTCATCCCCAAAATCCCCGCCGTAGGCATAGAACTCCGTTCCGTCCTGTGTACGGGTTTTTATACCGTGATCTTTCCATTCCCAGACAAAGGCACCGAAAAGCCGTTTATAATCATAAATCAGCTCCCAGTAATCCTTTAAATCGCCGGGGCCGTTCCCCATAGCATGACTGTATTCGCAAAGAACAACCGGCCTGTTTTCACCAGGTATTTTAAGTATTCTGTCGGTAATGTCACGGATTGAAGGATACATGAAACTTATCACATCAAGGCATTTTGTTTCATGCCAGCGGGTTTGATCGACCCCGGAAGCCCCTTCGTAGTGTATGAGACGACTGTTGTCCCTGCTTTTTGCCCACCCGGCCATTTTTATATGGTTTATGCCGTAACCTGATTCATTCCCGAGAGACCACATAACAACGCAGGGATGGTTCTTGTCCCGTTCGACCATAAGCTTCATCCTGTCAACAAAAGCCTTTTCAAATCCGGGATCGGCGGCAAGCATATCGATTTGACCTATATTACATAACCCATGACATTCGAGATCGGCTTCGTCGATTACATAGAAACCCATTTCATCACATAATTCGAGAAATCTTGGGTCGTTCGGATAATGTGATGTGCGTATCGCATTTATATTATGCTGTTTCATGAGCACAAGATCACGCTTCATCTCCTGTACCGGCACAACATGCCCAAGTTCCGGGTGAAAATCATGCCTGTTGACTCCCTTAAACTTAACCGGACGGCCGTTTATCAGAATAACCGAATCTTTCACCTCTATTTTTCGAAGCCCGGTCTTTATATGAATTATTTCCCGGCCCGCATATATGCACAAAGTGTAAAGGTATGGCGTTTCGGCGTTCCAAAGCTGCGGCTTAGAAACTTTAAACCGTATGGTTCCGCTGCGTCTCACTGATGTTTCTTCGATGCCTGTCATATTGCCGTCCGGGTCCTTAAGGACCGCCTTCAAAACAAGCGCGTCTTCGGCGTTTGTTTCTAATTCACAGCTTATGATCGCATTCTCAAAGCCGTTTTCAAACCGCGTTTTAACAAATATATCGGATATGTGCACCCGATCCCTCTCTAATATGTAAACATCCCGGAATATTCCCGAAAGCCTCCACATATCCTGATCTTCCAGGTAGCTCCCGTCACACCACTTCAGGACCATAACCGCGATCGTGTTTATTCCGCGCTTTACCGAATGCGTTATGTCAAATTCCGAAGTCATATGGCTTACCTGGCTGTATCCCGTATATTTACCGTTGACCCAAAGGAAAAAGCAGGAATTGACCCCTTCGAAATTAAGATAGTATTTCCTGTCTTCGTCCGGATAAATAACAATGTTTTTTATGTATATCCCCGCGGGGTTTTCATTCGGCACATAGGGAGGATCACATGGGTACGGATAGTTTACATTTGTATAGTTCGGCGCTCCATAGCCTTTCATCTGCCAGTTTGACGGAACAATAATATCGTCCCAGTCGTCGGCGCGGAATCCTTCCGTGTAAAAATCTCCGTTCACATCTTTTACATGCTCAAAATACCTGAATTTCCACATTCCGTTCAGGCTTTTAAAAAAGTTCGAGTCGCCGCGAAATCCTTTTTCAGCTTTTTCTTCAGTGTCATACGGTATAAAGTAAGCTCTCGGTATTTCGCAGTTTTCATGAAGCATATCAGGGTTTTCACAGTAATTTTTAATAAATTCCATACCTGTTCACTCTCGTATAATAGTTTTTGTAAGGTTTAACAAACATTTTTCCAGCTACAAACCTTTGCGGTATCGACCCCAAACTCACTGGAATTGATCTTAAATATCCTCTTCGAAGGCTCCCTCAATAGCCT
>Ga0134103_1002130_pt1 | contig 16162 bp, 12 predicted proteins | sample 14_taG_2_FD_94445 | JGI IMG/M metagenome (GOLD analysis project Ga0134103, IMG submission 94445) | Switchgrass degrading microbial communities from high solid loading bioreactors in New Hampshire, USA - 14_58_20_212_A1 metaG | ecosystem: Engineered > Bioreactor > Semi-continuous > Anaerobic >...
CAACAATCAATATCAGCAATATACCGACGAGATCTGTTACTATATCAGGGTCAATCATTCCAAGACCTCCGATGATGGCAATAATTCTCTGCCACCACGGCATTTTTTTCTTCATGAAGCCTTCAAGTCCTCCGGCAATAGCAAACATCCCTATTGTTGAAGTAATTACTATTTGTATTACACTTAAAACTGAAGTGTTTATAAGGAGCATAGCAGGATTAAGCACAAAGATATAAGGAATTATGAACGCTGCTATGGCCAGCCTGGTTGCTATAACACCCGCACGTATCGGATTTCCTCCCGATATAGCTGAGCCTGCATAGGCAGCCAATGCAACAGGCGGTGTGATATCCGCTACAATACCAAAATAGAAAACAAACATATGTGCTGCCAGGACAGGAGTATCAGGGATGAGCTTCAGAATAATAGGCGCTGTAATAGTAGCCATTATTACATAGTTGGCTGTTGTAGGAACACCCATTCCAAGGATAATACATGCAATCATAGTAAGGAAAAGTGCGATTATATCAATACCGCCGGAGAGTACCATAAGACCTTCGGCAAGCTTAAGCCCGATACCGGTAAGAGATACGATACCTACAATTATTCCTGCTATGGCACAGGCAGCAGCAACACCAATAGTGTTTTTTGCACCGTTCTCCAAAGCTTCGACAAATGTCTTTGGTGTAAGCCGGGTATCTTTTGAGAACATGCTGACTATAATAGAAGCGAGGATAGCCAGACATGCGGCACGGGAAGCAGTATATCCAATCGACATGGTTACGATGAGAACAATGATGGGAAGAAACAGGTACCCTTTTTTGAAAAATAGCTTAGAAAAACGAGGAATCTGTTCTTTGGGTAATCCTTTTAACCCCAGCTTTTTTGCCTCGAAATGAACCATCAGGAAGATTCCTGCAAAATACAGCACAGCAGGCAAGATAGCCGCGGCTGCTATGGTTGAATATGGAAGTTCAGTCATTTCAGCCATCAGGAATGCTGCCGCACCCATAATAGGTGGCATGATTTGACCGCCGGTAGATGCAGCTGCCTCTACTGCTGCTGCAAAATCCTTATCATATCCGGTCTTTTTCATTACGGGGATGGTTACACTTCCGGAACCAACAGTGTTGGCAACGGAACTACCTGAATACATTCCTTCCAGAGCACTGGAGATAACCGCAACTTTTGCAGGCCCGCCACTGGAAAAACCAGCTATGGAATTTGCGATATCTATAAAGAATGAACCAATATTGGTTTTTTCAAGGAAAGAACCAAGAATAATAAACAAAACGATAAATGTGGAGCAAACTCCGATGGGAGTTCCTATCACACCGTCCAGCGTATAAAACAAGGTATAAACGATTCTGTTGATGGAATATCCTGAAGCAAATGCATAGATAACAAATCCCGAGGCAACTACCAGTATTGGTAATCCAACTACTCTTCTGCAAACTTCAGCTATTATTAATATACCTATGATTCCTACTATTACATCCTGAGTAGAGATTCTGGTAGCCTTTTGAGCCATGCTCGAAAAATTAATAACATAGTAGAAGAAAGAACCCGTACCTAATAATCCGAGTACAATATCATACCAAGGTACATAATTTTCTATCTTGGCAGATTTTTTTCTGGCAGGATAGAGCATAAAAGCCATGAATATAATCAGACCTACAAAAGATGCCCTGCGGATCTGCTCGGGCCAGGCACTGATAAGATTCATGTAAAAGACATACAGGGAAAAACCGGCCAGAATATAGCGTACGATCTCTCTTGGCACACCTTTATAATGTCTGGTATTAGATTCACGATCAAACTCAGCCATTATCTCATCAACATTAATATTCTCAATTTCACCCATTGATGTTAAATTTGTCGATTCTGACATGCTGAATCCTCCTTAGCAAGAATAGTCAGTTTATAAATATCCTGCGACCGACTGAAAAACTCACAGTAGTATTACGACCGCAAAGTTCCCGAAGACTAACAGTTTCTCCGTTTATTTTAAGAATATGATCAGATACTGTACCTACAATATAGGAAAGCTTGTCCATTGGCCGGTTAAAACCGCTAACAATCATGGAGCCGTCCTCCCCAAATTCCAGGGTCTGGTCCTCTTCAATCTCAGTCTGCACACCGGCTCCGAATGAATAATAAATTGTTCTTACTACATAAATTTTACCGTTATGAATTTCATATATGTCGGTTACAGGGCTTTTATTGACAGAATGGACAAAAGTAACCGAAAACTCCGTTCCATCTTCAATACGATATGCAGCCAGTATCCGGCCTGTGTCTCCATTCTTTAGGATAAGACACGGAGAAGACAGGATATTGTAAATAAAAACAGAGGCTGCGATTATGACCACAATCGCGGCCCCCATTAATAATCGCTTCATTTAAATTCCTCAACGAACTCCGATTTCCTGATAGTATTTTAAGGCACCCGGATGAATAGGTATTGAAATACCTGAAACAGCGTATTGAGGATCAAGCTCTGCCCCTTTTGGATGAGCTTTAGCAATTTCATCCTTGTTTTCGAACAGGGCTTTTGTTATTTCATATACGAGTTTTTCGTCCAAATCGTTTGAAACTATATAAGTAGCCACTACCGCGACAGTTTGAACATCTTTGTCCACACCTTTATATGACCCGCCGGGAACATTATATTTGGTGTAGAAAGGATAGTTAGCAATCAGTTTTTCAGCATGCTCATCATCTACTTCCAGAATGTTTATGGAATTGGATGTCGCAAGTTCAACAATAGCTGTGGTAGGTGCTCCTGCCACACAGAAGAAAGCATCTATTTTATCATCTTTCAAAGCGGTGGCGCTGTCAGCGAAGCTGAGGTTGTTGACCTGAATATCATCAAATGTCATTCCATACGCTTCAAGTATTTGACGAGCATTGAACTCACAACCTGAACCGATATCACCAACTGAAACACGTTTTCCTCTAAGGTCTTCGATAGAGGTTATACTGCTTTTACTTACTATCTGGCAAACTTCAGCATAGCAGCCGGCCATGGCTGAGAAACCTTCAACTGCTCCTTCTTCCGCAAAGAGGTCTATACCGTTATAAGCGTAGTACATAACGTCATTTTGAACGATCGCTATATCTGCTTCCTTATCAGCAACCAGAAAGATGTTTGCTTTGGATGCGCCTGTTGATTGGACATCAAAGCTAAGATTTGGGATTTTTGAAGACAAAACTTGGGAAACCGCACCACTGTATGCGTAATAAGTACCTGTGGTTCCTCCGGTTGCCATCTTAAGAGTTACCTTGTCTCCGCCACAACCTGAGAACACCATAATTACAATCAGCATCATGGTCAGAATGATAGATATTTTCTTTGCCAATAGTATCACCTCATAAAAAATTAATTTTACGCAAAAAAGACTGTTAGGATTAGTTTATAATAATAACACCTATTTTTCAACACTTTCGTTAATTAACGGAACGAAGAAACGATAGAAAAGTTTTAAATTACAAATATCTTTTTATAGTTACGAATATGCGACCTTTTCTGGATTTGTTTCCAATCTCAAGAAGCTCTATTTTTCCCAAACCGCGGACAGAAATAACATCACCTTCGGTAACGGTTTTATCGGTTTTGGTGCATTCCTGATATTGTAATGATACAAAGCCGGCTTTTATTGCTGAAGCTGCCTTTTCACGACTTACAGAAAAACCGGATGCGACGATGCTGTCCAATCTTAACGATGCAACAGTATCCGTTATCAATTTATATTTTTGCTCAGGGATAATAATCTCATCATATGGAACAACTGAAACAGAGAGTTTTACTCGACCTGCGGATTCAAAATTTGTAAGCAAAAAGGGAAGTATCTCCTTCAATATCACAATATCACAGCTATTTTTTTCAACAAGGATATCGCCGATCGTTTCACGCTTGATTCCCAAACCCATGAGACTTCCGAGAAAATCCCTATGGCCCGGCTGCTTTGCAGATGAGGCATAAGTCGCACGTATGACTGTTATAGGAGTTATTTCCTGCTGATACAACATGTCTGGTTCCATATAATCCGGAAGAAAAGCAAGTACAGTCCTCATGGCGCCTTCGTATCCGGGTATAAAAGCATGTTTTGGGTGACCGCATGCGACAAGCAGTTTTTCGGTCATATTCCTTTGCTGCTCGTTTAAAAATTTAGTATAAGAGAGAATATTTCTCTCCTCCATGATCTTAAGCTTATCGAGAACTTGTGCCAGTAATAGTTTGTCCTCGCTGTCAGACGCATATCTTTTTATCAATTCAATCTTATCCATAAAAACTTATCCCGAAATTTTATTCTGAAAAAACTATTGTTTATTATATCCGCCAAAGAAAGTTCAGACAATAAATAAGAATATACTCGGAAACAAAAAGCAAGCATTTAATAATGCTTGCTTTTTATACCTGTTGATTTTTATTTTTCTGTCAGCTGATATTAAACTGATATTTACTGAGATATTAACTAAAGAAGTTAATATATCCCTGAACCAACACTACCAGGATTATTATGGGAAGTATCCATGTTAAGTACCATCTTAACCAGCGGGGCATTTTTATACCCTCTCCGGTGTTGGCCTCCTTCAAATAATTTTCAAATCCCCATCCATAACGGCTTACACAGAACAGCAGGTAAATTAAAGATCCCAAAGGAAGCAGATTATAGCTTATTATAAAATCCTCAAGATCAAGGATATTGGTGCCAGCGCCTAAAGGCTGGAAACCGCTGAGTACATTGAATCCCAGAACACAAGGCATAGATAGAACGATGAGTAAAAACATATTAATGAAAGCGGCTTTCTTTCTGCTCCAACCCCACAAATCCATAGCAAAGGCGATAATGTTCTCAAACACAGCAATTACAGTAGAATATGCTGCGAAGCACATAAATATGAAGAACAAAGATCCCCAGATTCTGCCTCCTACCATGGAATTGAAAATATTGGGCAGAGTTACAAATACAAGACCGGGGCCCTGACCGGGATCAACATTAAAAGAGAAACAGGCCGGGAAAATAATAAGTCCGGCAATTATTGAGACTAATGTATCTATTACGGATATTTCTATAGATTCGCCCAAAAGACTGCGATCTTTGTTAAGATAGCTGCCGAATATGGCTATGGAACCTATACCCAGGCTCAACGAGAAGAATGCCTGGCTCATACAAGCGTATATCATTTCCCAAAGGCCATGTTTCTTGATACTGTCTATATCAGGAAACAAATAGAATTTCAATCCCAGACCTGCATTTGGAAGTGTCAAGGATCTCACGGTTAGAACCAAGATCAGAACAAATAACATGGTCATCATAACTTTGGTAATTTTTTCAACGCCTTCCTGCAGACCTAATGAACAAATCCCAAAACAAATTACAGTGGTTATTACCATCCATAAAGTCATTTCCCAGGGATTAGCGATCATTTCCTCAAATATCGCGCCGATCCGTTGGGTATCTGCTCCGTCGAATTTACCGAATGCGAACTTGAAGAAATAACCCAGCATCCAGCCTGCAACGGTGGTATAAAACATCATGAGGATGTAATTACCTGCAACTCCTGCATAACCCATCCAATGCCATTTTTGACCTTTTTTCTCCAAAACGTTAAATGAAGTGGCTATACTTTTCTGACTTGCCCGTCCAACTGCCAGCTCCATTGTCATAATGGGTACTCCAAGAATAACAATAAATATCAGATAAGTAAGTACGAATAATCCGCCGCCATACTGGCCTGTGACATAAGGAAAACGCCAAACATCGCCTAATCCTATTGAACAGGCTGCGGATATAAGAATAAAGCCTAACCGAGAGGCAAATCTTTCTCGCTTTTCCACCGTCCCCATCCTCCTATATACATTTATTTTGAGTCATTTTAGACATGGAAAAATTATATTATATTTTTTTACAGGTAGCAACAAAACATTACATTTGTTATATTTGCTGCTTAACGCTGATTTAAACTGATTTATATAAGAACTTATGCCAATATCTATTTGCTGAATTTTGAATTATAATTACTGTTGCCATAAAATTAATTAATATTGAATTTCATATTGGGTAAGATTAAATAAAGAGGTGTTCTTATGGTAAAAATAGAATGCTTCATACCGGAAGAATATGTAGCGAAAGTCAGGGATGCATTAAATGAAATAGGTGCGCTTACGGTGGACGGTAGCTATGATTATTGTATGGCTGTTTCCAAAGTAAAAGGCAGTTGGCGCCCTCTACGGGGAACGAATCCATATATGGGTGATATAGGCGAAATATGTGAGGCTGAGGAAGCGAAAATTGAATTTACCTGTAAAAAAGAGCTGTACAAAGCCGCGGTGGAAACGATTAAACGGAATCACCCCTATGAAAAGCCGGTAATTAACGTTATACCTCTTATAGATGATTGATTGAAAGAATAGAAAGGTAGTATTTATGAGAAAAACAAAAATAATCTGCACTCTAGGACCCGCAGTGGACGATGAAAAAATATTGAGAAGCATAATAGAGGAAGGCATGGACGTTGCCAGGCTGAATTTTTCCCATGGCAGTTATGAAGAGCATTTAAACCGAGTCAATCTGTTCAAGAAAGTCAGGAAAGAAGTGGGAAAACCGGTTGCAATGCTTTTGGATACCAAAGGCCCGGAAATCAGACTTGGTATATTTGATGGCGGCGGTGTAGAACTTGAAGCCAATGAAACCTTCATCCTGACTACTCAGGAAATATTGGGAAATAAAGAGAAGGTTACTGTCTCATATGACAAATTGCCCCGGTATGTCAAAAAAGGTGACAGAATCTTACTGGATGACGGTCTTATTGAATTAATTGTAAATGAAACGACAGACACTGATATCATATGTCAGATTATTAACGGCGGAACAATAAAGGACAAAAAAGGTGTCAATGTGCCTGGCGTAAAACTGGATATGCCTTATCTCAGCAAAAAGGATATTGAGGATATAAAATTTGCCATTAAACATGATTTTGATTACATAGCCGCCTCTTTTACCCGGAGGGCTAAAGATATTATTGATATAAAGACTATTCTTGAGGAAAACGGTGGACAGGACATTCAGATCATAGCTAAAATCGAGAATCAGGAAGGCGTGGATAATATCGATGAGATCCTTATGGTCAGTGATGGGATAATGGTAGCCCGTGGCGATATGGGAGTCGAAATTGACTATAATGAGCTTCCAAGAATCCAAAAGATGCTGATAAAGAAAGCCATGCTGCACGGGAAGAAGTCTATTACCGCAACCCAGATGCTTGACTCAATGATATTTAAGCCGAGGCCAACCAGAGCTGAGATTAATGACGTAGCCAATGCAATTTATGACGGAACCAGCGCTATTATGCTTTCAGGTGAGACATCGATAGGCAAATATCCTGTCGAGAGCGTCAGAACGATGGCTAAAATCGCAGAAAGCACCGAAGCGTCAATACATTACAAGAAGCGTTTCCGCCAAATGGAGCTTACAGAATCCATCTCCAATGTTACAAATGCCATCAGTCATGCCACCTGCACCACGGCCCATGATTTAGATGCAGCTGCCATTATTACCCTTACCGTGTCCGGGACGACAGCCAGAATGATTTCCAAATTCCGGCCTGCCTGCCCGATTATAGGATGTACTACCAATGAAAAAGTATGCAGACAATTGTCCATGTCCTGGGGGGTAATTCCGGTTTTGTTTGAAGAAAAAGAAAGCAGTGATGAGCTTTTTGAACATGCTGTAGAAAAGGCTGTGGAAACCGGTTTGGTTAAAAGCGGAGATTTGGTGGTGCTGACGGCTGGGCTACCATTGGGAATTCCCGGAATGACAAATATATTAAAGGTCCATATAGTAGGCAATATCCTGCTGCGAGGGACAGGGGTAACCAAGAAAACTGCTATAGGTACTTTATGTGTCTGCAAGAATGAAGAAGAGGCGCTGGAGAACTTTAACGAAGGAGAAATTCTTGTTATACCCGAGACCACTAATAATTTGATGGGATTATTAAGAAGAGCCAAAGGTATTATTACCGAAAAAGGCGGTCTTACCTCCCATGCGGCGATAGTGGGATTAAGCCTGGATATTCCGGTTATCTGCGGAGCCGAACACGCAACACAGATTTTAAGAAGCGGAATAACCGTTACCATTGACGCTTCCACCGGTATTGTATATTCCGGGGCCAAAAATGAAACCATATAGAGTATTTGCTGAAATTTTTAATAAAACAAAAAGATATTAGAGCTTTAGCCAACGAAAATACAAATTAAAAATGTTCTGGATAAATACAGTAGGGCTATCTCAATCCTTACTAATTTTGAGATAGCCCCTAAAAACCAGAGTCAAATTTTGTGGATTTTGTGGTAAGATTCAAAGCTGCTTAAGGAGACAAACTGAGATTAGACCAAGAAGTTAATATTATTGATAGATTGTTGTTTGTAATATTCCAATATCTACTATTTTAACTTGTTTTGGAATAAATACGACCCATCCGACAATATCGTTTTCATTACCAAAAACAAAAGCACGTTTTATATCCCACATAAAATCCAAATCTGCCCAACTTTTTACTCTAAATTCTATAGGATTAGATAATATATATTTACCATTGCTAAATCGGTTAGACATAGCAGTTAATATTTCTTCATTAAAATAATCTTTAAAGTCCCCAGAACCTGTAACGCTTTCATTACCTAAGTATATGTCGTTATACAATGTTATTTTGGATGCGATTTCAGGATATTTCTCTTTGTTGATAATAATTTTATAAAGATATTGTCCATTGTTATTCAGAAAAGTATCACCTATTTGCTTATTGGTTTTCTTATCAATAAGTGTTATTTCTTCTTTATATCGCTCAAAATAGAATATGTCATTGGGTAATTCTTTTGCATTGTCAAGTATCCTATTGGCAAGAGTTGTAATATAATTAAGATATTTTGACGTATCAATATTTATCAATACAAACTCAATCTGACCGGCAGCTATGGCCGATTTTGCATCAAAGATTGCTGTTGCTATAATGTTGTATGATTTGTCGAAAACAGTAGACACAATAAAGCTGTACGGAACGTTAGTTCCTACGTATAAATTTATGTCATCGTAACTTTCTGTAAAAAATTTATAAACAGAAACATCCGAAGCGGTTTTAAGAAGCTTATTGTATTCTTTGTAATCAAATGCCCGATAATAACTGAATGGCACTTTGGTACTAAAACCATATGAGCAAAACGACATAAATTTAGCATCTGGAATTGATTGTATAACATCTTTGGCATATAAAATATTGCCCGTGTTTTCTTTTCTAAGAGGAACGGTAATTCGTTGAAACGGAGAAGATATCAATGAACATTTAGCCGCCGCTGTATCGCTTATTGCGCCGTCATAAACAAGAGATTGTATAAGAGTAACCCCTTCTAGCTTTTTATTCAGTCTTAGTGCGTTATAGATAATATCGGCACAGTCAGCGCATTCAAAGTTTGAATTGCTTGTGTATTTGCCTACAGGTATAAGGCCTATTTCTTCAGCTTTGGAAATTGTTCCGGCTTGGTAAAAATCAGTTGAATCATATTCGAGAGCTTTCAGGACACATGCTAAAAATTGTTCAATAGTAATTGGTTCTGAACTGCCAAACGTCGTATCTGTTTTTCCTTCAATCAATTGGTTCCAATATGTATATGCTACATATTTTTTAGCCCATTCGGGAACATCGGTGTAAGGATGCTCACTTCTTGCATCATTGATTAACGATGCCTCTTCCTCTCTACCAAGTATTTTAGTATACATTATAGCAAGCTCAAGTTTTGTAGGCGCTCTTTTAAGTTTAAAAATGTTGGTTCCGGAAAAATCAGATTCATTAAATAATCCTAAATCATAAAGATTCTGTACAGAGGTTCGGAGAGATTCTCCAAATCCATATTTTGCGGCTATCGAACTATTTATCGCTCCACTTGCAATTAAAGAATCGATGATAGTAATATTTTCACCCTTTTTATTTGCACTAAGAAAACTGAAAATAATGTCGACGCAATCTCCGCGTGTAAATTCTTTTGAGCCTGTTTGATATTTACCAACTTGAATAATTCCAAGTGTTTCTGCCTTTTGAATAGCTGTAGGCAAAGTGAAATCTCCACTTTTATCACTATATCCAAGAGCTCTTAGCATAAAGGTGATAAATTGTTCTGGTGTTACATTATCATTGGTTCCGAAAGTGGTTTTCGATGTTCCGGCAGTATATCCTTTAGCATAGGCATAAGATACATACTTTTCTGCCCATGTGGGGACATCTTTAAAAGGACAGGTGTAAGAGCTGTTTTGTGCAGCTTTTTCTTCGCCAAGCATTCTGAGAAGAAATATAATTGCTTGAGTTCTATTTGGAACACTTTCAAGATCGAGACCTTTATCTGTTCCTGCGAACAAGCCAAGCTCTTTCAGCGCATTAGCACGGTCAAGGGTACTTGTTATAGTTGTATCCGGTGTTGCTGCGTATACCATTGTTGTCATACAAATAAGTAACATCATAATAAAAATTAGAGAAAAAAACTTTTTCATTTGTTAAAGCCTCCTTTTAAAAAATATATGCCACTAAAATATACTCCGAAGGAGTAATATGGCTAGCTTGTAGGTGCCGCGGCAAAAATCCTGGAAAAAATTTGCGAAAATTATATTATATTATTATATAATGAAATAATATAGTAAAAAAAGACGTTAACTTAAAATTAGTTAAATAGAAAGGTATTTGATTCGGCTCCTGATACTAATATATCCCTACAGTACCCATCGGTAACAGTTCCAAACGATAAAAGTAAGCGGGAGTTCATATGCCGCAGCACTCGTTTCAGGAGCGGCTGCGCTGCTTCTTGAGGCAAATCCGGAACTTAGCGCTGCGCAGATTCGTGAGATTCTGTACCGGTCCGCGAAAGATTTGGGGCCCGAAGACTACGATACTGAAACCGGCTGGGGCAAGCTTGACATATCAAAAGTTATTTCTGAGATAAGAGTTGATAATACAAAGATCGTATTGCAATAAATAATTCATTAATTATTAGGAGAGATGAATACGTCTTTTACAATGTAAAGGAATCTGTTTGCTGCGGATTCCTTTATTTATATTGACGCAAACAAAAACATGTGCCGCTGCAATGCCAATAAAATTAATTATTAAATAATAATCTTCATCGTTTGCCTTGTCAATAAGAAATAAAAAATTAATGCCGGTTTTTATGTGTTTTTCAACAAATGAGGTATATATAACAAAGGCTTTCAGAATATCTCTAAAAGCCTTTATTCCTGGCGGAGATAGGGACTTGAATCTTCAGACGGGTATTAGCCGTCACATAATTTCCAGTCACATGTTATTCTCTAAAAAGTTAAACAGTTTACTATCAATTCTCGTTATAAGACTGTACCGTATGTGAAATAGTAACAAAACTTACAGGCAATTCGCTTACTATTTGTCTGTATCAAATAAGGATATTTGGTTTTTATTTTTTTGAGAATCATCTATGTCAAAATCTTCAGGAAGCCAAAATCCATTTTGCTTTCGTAGCTTTCTTACATTATCAGGGAACAGATTATTTTTTTCTTGATAAATTTTTTCAAGCAAGAGACGATCATTGTCTAAATTTTCCAATCTATTCTTAATGATCTCACAATTCCCAATTTCAAAGCCTATCCAATTGCGCTCAAGAATCTCACTTACTGCAAAAGTTGTACCACTTCCTCCAAAAGGATCAAGAACAGTATCCCCCTTATTTGTGCTCATTGTTATAACTCTATCCAATAGTTTTACTGGTAATTCATTGAATTTTCTCTTCTTAGTGTTGCTATGTCTAACCGGATAAATATCTGTCCAAACATCTGAAAGATTAACGCCTTTAGGATTCATTTTATTCTTATACCCACCATAATCTTTTAATTCGCCACCACAATGCCTGCATGTAAGCATTGGAATCCTTTGGTTATTATATGTTTTCGGTTTCGAACCTTTAACATAATATAGCAAACTATAATGAGCTGGATAAAGCCGATTTTGAATTGGTAAACTGAATTTCATATCGACCGCTATCCAAGCCCAAAAATTCAATTTTTCATTTAGGTAAGCTGATAAATATGTGTGCCAATGAGGAACGTTGTATATAAATAAAGAACCATTTGGCTTAAGAACTCTTACACATTCATCAAGCCATTTCATGCACCAATTAATATATTCGCTATATGTCTTGCTATCATTAACACCTTCATCATATTCTTTTGATAAGTTAAATGGGGGATCGGCAAAAATTGTATCGATAGAATTATCTGGTACAGTTTTAAACAATTCGAGTGCGTCACCATTGTATAGTCTGCCATATTTCGTTTGAAAGTATGGTTCCTTTTCGATAAATACTTTATGCTCTTTTGAAGAATGGCTTTGTTCCAGCAGGGAAGCTATTTTTTTAATGTTTTCAAAATACGCAATTTCATATTCATGAGGAACTCTATGTAGAGACAGCTCCAATTCAAGCCTCGTCATATTTAGGTATTTGAGTATAACAGCTAAAAAATATTCATCTTCTGGAATTATTCCAGATTTTTTCAAGGATAGTATTTTATTTTTCCCTATTCCATTATTCTTAAAAAAATTAAACATTTCTTCTATTGTTAATTTGTTTTGTTGTGTTTTATAAATGATAATGTCATACACACTAAAAAATCTCATTGTCGGCACTCCATGTCACTTATAGTCTGTTGACTTATAAACTACAAAAATTTTATCATTTTAGCCAGGTATCGTCAACAAATTGGAGAGATTACTTGTGCGGAGCAATATACGGCTGCTATTTGGTAAAATGGTTAGAAAAATAAGAACTGAAAAGGGAATTTCTCAAGAACAATTGTCTCTAATTTGCGGACTTCATCGGACATACCTATCCGATATTGAAAGGGGTTCAAGAAATGTTTCAATAGATAATATCGGAAAGATTGCAGATGCTCTTAATGTTCCACTGAAAGACCTCTTTGATTTTTCAGTATTGAACGATGTATACAAAGTAAAAGAGGTTTTAGAACATGAAAATTAGTAAATATTATTATACACCTTTAGCGTATAAATTAATAAATAACAATATGTTAGCATGGCAAGCATGTAATGAGATAAAAAATGCTATCTGTTCTGTGACATGGCCTAGTGATTCGCAAATTTTTTCAATTAATAATTCACAAAAGAATTGTAACGGAGTTGTCCCTATTAAAGATCCTTGCTATCAATGTCTTGAATATACATATCAATGGTTTAGAGAAAAACCCCTAGAAGTACTTAAGAATGAAAAACAAAAAGGTGGTCCAATAGATGTTTACAAAGAATTTTTGGATAAGGATGGCTCCAAGTTTCGTGTTGGTTTAGAATTTGAGACTGGTAATATTTCATCTGCCCATCGGTCATTAAATAAGCTAATACTTGGTCTTAATCGGAAAGAGTTGGATTTAGCTGCCATTCTCTTACCTGTTAAAGCATTGGCTTATTACCTTACAGATAGAGTCGCAAATTATGAAGAACTTGAACCATATTTTGAAATTACCAATAAACTTCCATTCGTATTTATCGGTTTCAATGCTGATACATTTGATAATAAAGTTGCGTTTATACCTAAAGGTAAAGATGGAATGTCGCATCGTAATATACGAAAATGGATGGCAAATAAAAAGGCCTAATTTGCTTTAACATTATATCTCTGGAGGATTTTCTAGTATTGTCTTCAAATAAAATCTTTTCTTAAACATAAGGTGTATTATGGATACCTGGAATTAGCAAGATTAAATTATTTTTTAAGCTGGGTTTTACTTTATCATCTCATAAAATATAAAAGTATAGAATTGATATAAGAACTTTGATAATATATGTTTAGTATAACTAAGGAGTGTTAATTATGAAAATAATTTCATTCTTTAACAATAAAGGCGGTGTAGGTAAGACGACGCTTGCGGTTAATGTTGCTTCTTACATCTCTACTAATTTTGGAAAGAAAGTTTTATTCCTTGATGCTGATCCCCAATCTAACTCAACTCAAATGATAGTGGAAGAAGAAAAGTGGGATTCATTTTATGGTGAAAATCCGACAAATTATACAATAATGGATTATTTAATGCCAATACAAGAAGGTGATTCTGGATTAAACTTTGATTTAGAGCCATATTCCTGGAAACATAATCGGTTTCAATTTGATTTAATACCCGGCCACCCTAGATTATCAATTATTGAGGATATACTTAGTGATAGTTGGAATAAATCTACTGCTGGTGATCTTGGTGGTTTTAGAAAAACTAATTGGCTTAAAGCTTTACAAGAGCACTATAATGAAGAGTATGATTATTTAATAATAGATTTGGGTCCCTCTCTTGGTGCACTGAACAGAAGTATACTTCTCAATTCGAATTTCTTTGTAACTCCGATGGGCTCTGATATTTTTAGTTTAATTGGAATATCTAATATATCATCTTGGATTCGGAATTGGTTATATAGTTATAAAAATGGCATTAACACATTAAAAGAAAAATATGAAGACGATTCCATTAATAAATTTCCGTTAAATCTTGATCCCGATAAAGAGACAAGATTTGTTGGTTTTTCTGTTCAACAATATGTAACAAAGAGTTTTTCGACTGGTAGAAGGCCTGTTTCTTCTTATGAACGAATAATAAGCAAGATACCAGAGGCCATTGAAAAACACTTAAGTTTTCTTATTTTTAATAACTTAACAATTAGCCAATTAAATTTAGGTGATGTTCCTTATTTATATAGTCTTGTGCCTCTTGCACAATCCAGCAAAGCTCCTATTTATAGTCTTACCTATTCCGATGGTTTAGTTGGAAGCCAACCAGCATCCGTAAAAAAGTATGCTCAGATGCTAAATGATATAGCATCAAAAATACTTAGGAATATAGGTGATTAAATGAATATAGTATGGCCTAATAATTTAATTGAAGAATTAGCATATAGACGATGTATACTATTCTTAGGTTCAGGAATATCGGCTACGTCAAAAAATGATGCTGGAGAATCGCCTAAAACTTGGGAAGCTTTCTTAAATGATATTATTTCCCTTATTCCTAATCCAGCTACTGAAGAGATGAATTTTATTAATAGAATGCTTTCTCAAAAGAATTACCTTTTAGCTTTACAAGCAATATATGATAAATGTGATCCTGGTAATTATGCAAATTATTTACGATCAGTCTATAGCCGTCCAAATTATAAGGCTTCGATTATCCATGAGTACATAAAAGAGATAGACGCAAAGATTGTTATTACAACTAACTTTGATAAGATTTATGAGAATCTCTGTAATGAACACGGTTATTCAGTTTCTACTTATATGGAAAGCAAAAAAATTCTTTCAAATATTAAGTCTACTCAAAACTTAATTATAAAAGCTCATGGTACTATTGATGATATTGATAATATTGTCTTTACCCAAAAACAATATTACAATGCAAGAAAGACATACCCTGAATTTTACGATCTCCTCCATGCATTATTTTTGACAAATACGGTTTTATTTTTAGGGTATAGTTTAAATGACCCAGATATTAACTTATTGCTTGAAAGTGTTGCAAACTCTAGTACTCCAAGTGTTCCACATTACATTGTTGTAAAAGAGGGTGTGGAAAACGAAATAAAAAAGTTTTGGAAAGATAGCTATAATATTTGTTGCTTGGAATATGGACCAAATTACGTTAATCTAGAAGAAAACATTAAATCTTTACGAGATGATGTTATTAGTTATAGGACAAGCAAAAGGATACCTTAAGTATTTCATATTATTCGTTGAAATAACAAAAACCTTTTTTCTATAAAAGGTTTTGTCTGAAAAGTTTTAGCAAAAACAGGATTTTCAACACATAAATATTAAACTAAGATATTATAAATAATATAGTGTGATTTAGGTTGGAAATGAAGTACATAGAAGGAGGAGAGATATAGATATTGCCGACCCCCGAACATTATTATCAACTGATTTAGAACTCTATTCCAATTCTTATACCACTGTGTCCACTTCTTCAGTATATTCATTGATGTTTTTGGTACAATAAAAACCGAGCGTTCCGGAACTTAAAAATCCCTGCATAAATTGGAAACTCCATTGCGGGCACCCCTGAAAAATAATACCCTTTAAGTTGTCCATACTTGA
>Ga0134103_1002138_pt1 | contig 16128 bp, 13 predicted proteins | sample 14_taG_2_FD_94445 | JGI IMG/M metagenome (GOLD analysis project Ga0134103, IMG submission 94445) | Switchgrass degrading microbial communities from high solid loading bioreactors in New Hampshire, USA - 14_58_20_212_A1 metaG | ecosystem: Engineered > Bioreactor > Semi-continuous > Anaerobic >...
CCTGATTCAGAAAAACATCCTGGAGATTAATATTTTTATTCATTTCTTTATCCTCCTGCCTAAGTACCAAGTAATATGAACTGAACTCATCGTCTCGACCCTAATTTTACTAAATTACTACTCATTATTCAAGCTGTCCGCCAAAAATTTTAAAATTGCCCAAGTATTAGCATTACTGTAATCAATCCATACCAGTCCTTCTGTCTTTTTAAACCATGTTATTTGGCGCTTTGCCAGGTGCCTGGTATTTGTTTTTATCCTTTCTGTCGCTTCACTTAAACTGCATTTGCCCTCAATCGCAGCAATAATTTCCTTGTATCCTATTCCCTGTAAGGATACAAGATCAGGAGAATACCCTTGGCTGAGCAGCCCCTTTACCTCATCATAGAGCCCCTTTTTCAACATTTTATCTACTCTCTGATCAATTCGCCGATAAAGTTCTTCACGCTCAACCTGCAGCCCGTATATTAAAAATTTATATAACGGAGGGTTTTTCCTCGAAACTTCCTTGTGTTCCGAAATTGGTATTCCTGTTGTTTCATAGACCTCCAATGCCCTGATTACCCTCTTAATATTATTGGGATGTATTATTTCCGCGCTTTTAGGATCCACTCTTTTAAGATACTCATATAAAGCCAGTGGCCCCTGCTCTTCAGACAGTTTTTTCATCCTGTCCCGGAATTCCCAATTTGAGATGGTTTCCGAAAAAGTTATATTATATACCAGTGAGTTGATATATAAACCTGTTCCCCCTGCAACTATCGGGATTTTGCCTCTTTTAATAATATCCTGTATACATGCAAGCGCATCTTCTTTGAATTGAGCAACGCTGTATTCCTCATCAGGGTTGACTATATCTATAAGGTGATGGGGTATTCCCCGTCTCTCCTCCATTGTAGGCTTAGCTGTCCCAATATCCATTCCACGATAAATCTGCATGGAATCGGCCGATATTATTTCTCCGTTTACCATAAGTGCCAATTCGACGGCTAAATCGGTTTTACCTGAAGCCGTTGGCCCGGCAATAACCATCACTTTATCCATATAAACCTTTCCTGTATTACACTATCCTTTTAAACCTTTTTTCAAATTCTTTTTTTTCCATTGTTAATATGACCGGTCTTCCGTGAACGCAAGTATATGGATTTTCCAAAGTACATAAACTTTCAATGAGACCGCGGATTTCGTCCTTTGAAAGAGCCCTGTTGGCTTTTAACGCTCCTTTGCAGGAAATCAGATAAAGCGCCTCATCACTTATGTCACTTTGGTCTGAGCCGGTTTGGATCCAGCGATCCAATATTTCATGGAAGTCTCCGGCATTAAAACCGCTCTCGTAAAAATCGGGTATACTTCTAATAATAACAGTATTTAGCCCAAAGGCTTCTATCTCGAATCCCACGCTTTGAAACGCAGATTGTTTTTCCATAACAAAGTCATATTCGGCTGCGGTAAGTTTTATAATAAGCGGTTCCATCAAGACCTGAGAGAAGTTCTCATTTTTAGCTCGTCTTTGCTTTAGTGTTTCAAACCTTATTCTCTCGTGAGCTGCATGTTGGTCGATTATATACAGATTGTTGCCGCTCTGTAAAAGTATATACGTATCAAAAACCTGACCGATTATGGTTGCGTCAAGCAGCTCCTTCACCGACGCATTTTCAGTTACCCGGCTATTCTTTGCAAAAGTCTCGGTTTCTTCCGCTGTCCTGGTTTCTTCGACAATCTTGTTTTGTTCAATACACTGAGGCTTATTCACATATTTTTCCTCTGTTTCATCCGGCAAAGGCCGATTCTGAGTTTCTATTCGGATGACTTTTTCGGGTATATCAAACAATGTATGTTGTTCCGGAACTGCTGCAATTGCATCCGGCATGATTTTTTTGTTAACCGCAGGCTTCATCTGAGGAATATTGATTGGTATGTCAGGTTTTTCTTCTGCCTTATCGGTTTTCGGCTCAAACTCTCTTATCCCCGATTCTCTAAGAAGGGCACTCTTTACCCCGTGGTAAACTGTACTGTAAACAGCATTTTCATCTGAAAAACGCACCTCCAGTTTTTGCGGATGTACATTAACATCATAGCTTTCTGTCGGGCATTCCAGATTAAGCACACAGAACGGAAACTTGTTCTGCATGAGCATGGTCTTATAGGCATCTTCCAGCGCTTTTGTTATTACCTTACACTTAATATATCTTCCGTTAAGGAATACCGACTGATTATTACGGTTTCCTCTGGCTATTTCAGGTTTTCCTATATAACCCTCAAGGAGATATCCTTCATTTTTATAGCTGACCGGAAGAACTGATTTGGCCACGTCTTTGCCGAAAATACTGTATATGACACTTAATAAATCATGATTTCCGGGTGTATGTAACTGTGTTTGGTTGTTCTGAATAAATTTAAAGGATATTCCGGGGTTGGCAAGAGCCAGGCGTTGTATTATATCATATACATAGCCTGCTTCAGTGCTGTCCTTTTTTAAAAACTTATACCTGGCAGGTGTATTATAAAAAAGGTTTCTGACTATAAAAGTAGTACCTTTGGGACTTCCGGCCTGGTCAACGGATACGATACGGCCGCCTTCCATTTTAAGTGTTGTGCCGGTTAATGCATCCTGTGTTTTTGACGTTACTTCCAATTGGGATACCGAGGCTATGGAAGCAAGCGCTTCTCCACGAAACCCCAAAGTCGAAAGTTTGTCCAAATCTTCAATTCGTCTTAATTTGCTGGTGGCATGCCGTTCAAAAGCCAGCTCCATATCGTCTCTTTCCATTCCGCTTCCGTTATCGGTCACACGAATATATGATATACCGCCGTTTCTGATTTCTACGGTAATCTGAGTGGCCCCGGCATCGATGGAGTTTTCCACCATTTCCTTTACAACTGAAGCAGGGCGTTCGATAACTTCGCCTGCCGCTATTTGATTGGCTGTTTTTTCATCCAGGATAACGATTTTACTCATAGTGGTCTCCTTAATAAGATTCTTCGCTTCGCTCAGAATGACAGTTGGGGAAAAATCTTTGCTGACGCCCAGAATGACAAGCATGAAACACTCAGAGTGACATCTTTTTATGTCATCCTGAGTGGAGCACAGACCCCTTAATGTCATCCTGAGCGGAGCGCGGCGAAGCCGAAGGATCTTATATGTCAGTATGAAAGTCTCTTCGCTTCGCTCAAAGCAACAATTGAGTCAAGCTCATACGCTGACACTCGAAATGATATTTCACTTAAGCTTTTGCTGCAGGCTGTACAGCTTATTCAGCGCATCCAGCGGAGTCAATAATGAAGGATCTAACTTCTTTAGCTCATCTATAACTTCTCTTTCGGCCTTTGTAAGAGTACTTGACGTAAATAAATCCAGTTGACCGTCAACAGGCTTTTGTTTTCGCTTTCTTGAGCTTTGGTTTATATCAGCTTCATCCAGCTCTTCCAAGATCATTTTTGCCCGTTCTATTACATTGGACGGTATCCCGGCAAGCCCAGCCACCTCAACACCATAGCTTTTGTCCGCTCCTCCCCGCATTAGTTTTCGAAGGAAAATAATTTCGTTTCCTTTCTTACGCACAGACACACAATAATTCTTTATTCCGTGAAGTTTCTCCTCCAGTTCGGTAAGTTCGTGATAATGCGTGGCAAAAAGCGTCCTACATCCTAATTTTGCTTTGTCATTTATGTACTCTATGACCGCCCATGCTATGCTGAGTCCGTCATATGTACTGGTTCCACGTCCTATCTCATCCAGTATCAACAGGCTTTTAGGCGTGGCATTCTCCAGGATATTCGCAACCTCAGTCATTTCGACCATAAAGGTACTTTGGCCTGACGCTAAATCGTCAGATGCGCCTATTCTGGTAAAAATTCTGTCTACCAGCCCTATCCTGGCATATTCCGCCGGCACAAAACATCCGGCCTGCGCCATTAAGGTAATCAGCGCAACCTGTCTCATGTATGTGGACTTACCCGCCATATTAGGGCCTGTTATTATACTGATCCTGTTTTCATCATTGTCAAGATAAGTGTCATTAGGCACGAACTGAGCGTCTTCCAGCATCTTCTCCACTACCGGATGCCGTCCATTTCTTATCTCGATGATTCCTTCCTCATCAACTACCGGTCGCACATATTGATTGTGGTCGGCAACATCCGCAAAGGAACAAAGAGCGTCGAGAACAGATAAACAGTCAGCTGTGGTTTTAAGCCTTTTGACATGCTGAGAAACAGTATCCCTAACCTGACAGAAAAGCTCATATTCCCTTTGGATGACCTTTGTTTCGGCGCCCAGGATTTTACCCTCCAGGTCCTTGAGCTTGTCCATAGTATAACGCTCACAGTTTACTAAAGTCTGTTTTCTCACATAATCATCGGGTACCTGCCCAATGTTTGCCTTTGTCACCTCTATGTAATAACCAAAATTATCATTATAACGTATCTTAAGGCTTTTAATTCCCGTTCTTTCCCGCTCCTGGGCTTCAAGTTCGGAAATCCATGCCTTTCCTTCCGTTGAAGCGCGTCTGTATTTATCAACTAATTCGTCATATCCGTCCTTGATTATCCCGCCTTCCTTGACCGACAGAGGAGCATCCTCATTTATGGCTGCATCAATCAGCGCATATATGTCCTCCAAAAGATCCATTCTCTCATAAAGCTGTCGGTTATAATCGGCTTTAAGGTCTTTTATAAGCTCTTTTATGTACGGCAGCTTCGACAATGAGGTGTTTATCGCCAGAAGATCTCTGGCGTTAACAGTTCCGAAAACCAGTTTTGAAGTCAGCCTCTCAATGTCATATACACCTCTTAAAAGCTCCATAAGTTCACTTCTGACCATAAAGTTTTCTTTTAATTCAGCAACCGCATCCAGCCTTAAATTTATCTCATCAACATCCAAAAGCGGCTGTTCGATCCACTGTCTTAACTTTCTGCCTCCCATTGAAGTGGAGGTTTTATCCAATACCCATAAAAGTGAGCCCTTTTTCTTCGAGTCCCTCATAGTTTCAGTGATTTCAAGGCTCCTTCGGGATGCGCTGTCCAGCATCATGTATTGCTCGATTTTATATATTTTGACCTTTTCAATATGCTTAAGATCAGCCTTCTGAGTTGATTCAAGATACGATATGAGGGCTCCCGACGCGCACTGGGCCAAATCAAGATTTTTGAAGGGATTTTCGTTGAATACTTCAATAAGCTTATCCTGGCTGTTTTTAAGTGTAAATAGCTCTTCGTCCAATATTGAAGGTTCGATTTTCAGGTATTCCCTGAAATATGATTTATATTCCGGTTTTGTGGTAAGCGCCTCATTTGCAATGATTTCGGAAGGTTTATACTTGGAAATCTCGTCTATGAGTTTTCGCATGGAGCTGCCCCAGGTAATCTGGGTAGCGTAAAACTCACCGGTTGAAACGTCGACAACAGCTATCCCATAATATATTTGCTGACAATATACTGCCATTAAATAATTGTTTTTCTTCTCTTCCAGCATTGCAGGGTCAATGACGGTACCTGGGGTTATTACCCTGGACACATCTCTTTTTACGATCCCTTTTGCCGTTGCCGGATCTTCCAGTTGGTCGCAAATAGCGACCTTATAGCCTTTTGCTATAAGGCGGGATATGTAAGTATGGGCTGCATGATAGGGAACTCCGCACATCGGAGCCCGCTCGTTAAGCCCGCAGTCCCTTCCGGTAAGTGTAATTTCAAGCTCTCTGGATGCAAGCTCGGCATCGGAAAAAAACATTTCATAAAAGTCTCCAAGCCTGAAAAACAGGATACAGTCCTTGTACCTTTCTTTTATCTCCATATACTGCTGCATCATTGGAGTAAGTTTAGCCAAGCTTTTTTCCTCCTTTTCCTTCAAGCCAGAAAGCTCCGGCACGAATAATATCCACATAAACAGTGTCGCCCTTTTCAACATTATCGGCCTTGAAATTGACCAGGCGGTTTGAGCGGGTACGCCCGCTGAGCATTTCCGGATTATTCTTACTTGGACCGTCCACCAATACTTCCACAGTTTTCCCTTCATATTTCTTAGCCAATTCTGTGGCAATCTCGGTTTGAAGATCCGCCAGCCTCTTGAACCGCGCACTTATGACTTCCGAAGGAATATCCTGCACCAGCTTTGCCGCAGGAGTGCCTTTTCTGGGCGAATAGATGAACATAAATGCGGCTTCAAACCCAACTTTCCTAACAACATCCAGAGTATCTTCAAAGTCTTCCTCGGTCTCTCCGGGGAAGCCAACTATAATATCAGTTGTAAGTGCAATATCCGGAACGGCCTTTTTAATTTTGGATACTAACTCTAAATAATGTTCCTTGGTATATTTTCTGTTGATTTTTTCCAGTATTCGGGTACTACCGGATTGGAACGGCAAATGCAAATGGTTGCATACTTTCTTGCAGTTTTTCATAGCTTCAATAAGACTATCGGAAAGATCCTTAGGATGAGAAGTCATAAACCTGACTCTCTCAATTCCGTCAATATCTTCAATAGCGTAAAGAAGCTTTGCAAACAGCTCTTTTTCCCCGAGATCATTGCCATAAGAATTAACATTCTGCCCCAGGAGAGTAATCTCCTTGCAGCCGTCCTTTGCAAGGGCTTTGATTTCTGCCAGAACATCGTTAAAATCCCGGCTTCTTTCCCTTCCTCTTACATAAGGCACGATGCAATAGGAGCAGAAGTTATTGCAGCCGAGAATAATATTGACCCACGCTTTATGTTTATCAGCACGTTTTACCGGAAGTTCTTCAATAATTCTGTCTTCCTTTTCCCAAATCTCAAAGACCCGCTTCTTATTTGTCATATAACGATACAGAAGCTCAGGAAATGTGTGTATATTATGAGTACCAAATACAATCTTTACATTATGGTATGAGTTTTTTATCTTTTCGACCACATGGGGTTGCTGCATCATACAGCCGCAGGTAACGATAATGGAGCCATTTTTTTTGCATTCTTCTGTTAGTCCACCTATATGCCCGTATATACGTTCTTCAGCGTTTTCCCTTACACAGCAGGTTACAAAAACAATAATATCTGCCGGCCTGTCATGCGGGACTTCTTCAAATCCCATATCGGTAAGCATTCCGGCTATGGTTTCAGCATCCCTCTCATTCATTTGACATCCAAAAACATCAATTTTAAACTTTCTGGTTTTGCCTGTTTCCAGCGTATAAGCGGTATTTTGATTTCTAACCTGCTCCACCCAGTCATAGAACTCGGGAGCATTTTCTACACCCATTCCTCCCTGCGGTTTTTTCATTCTGAAACTTTCCTGCCCGTTATTTTTCTTTATATCCAAGTTTAAAACCCTTTCTAAGTTACCAATTTTTATTATCTTTATCAGTCTTTCTTCTTTGATTATCATAACAAAAACAAAAAAAAATATAAAGCCGGATTAATACATCATAAAACAGCATTATCCAAAAAGGCACCGCTTAAAAAGCAGTGCCTTTTTTACACTATATATCATTTTACTTTTACTGCCTTCTTCTTCCACCGAATATTCTTAATATTGTAAGGAACAGATTAATGAAATCCAAATACAAGGCTAATGCGCCTAAAATCCCAAGGTTATTCCTGAGTGATATATCGCCCTCTGTTCCAAAATAGAAGGATTTCAGTTTCTGCATGTCATATGCTGTCAGGCCCAGGAAAATAACCAGACTCAAAATACTGATAAACCAGTCCAATCTGCTTATTGGAAGGAAAATGTTTATCAATGAAAGCACTATTATCCCAATTAATCCCATCGTCAATATTGTCGTGAATCGTGTCAAATCGGCTTTTGTAATATAACCATAAATACACATTATGCCAAAAGAAACTGCTGCAATGAAAAATGCCGTTACTACCAAACTACCTGTGTATACTAACAGTATGGTGGAAAAGGTTACCCCGTTCAAGACCGCATAACCTAAAAACAATGCCAATGCAGTACCATAACTCAACCTGGTAATACGGGCAGACAATATTGAAACCAGCACCAGCTCACCTATAAAAATTCCAAAAACCAAGAATATATTGGATACTAGTGCCATCAACAGTTTCTGATTGGTCAAAACCAAATACGAAGTTCCCGCTGTAACCAAAAGCCCGACAAACATCCAGCCGAAAACTTTTGATATAAAAGCATTCATTCCTCTTACAGAAGCATATTCTTCTTCATACATTCCATAATTTCTGTAATCGTCGTACATGCTTTTCACCTCCGTTGTTAAATTATTCTGCTTTATAACAATTATACACTTAAACCAGACAAAAGTAAAATTCACCCTGGAACCTGATACATGAAAGTCGCACTGGGGCTTATTATATACAATATATCTGACACATGGGCATCATGCTTTTAAGAGTTCCAGAATATTTTTCTTATAATCCGAAAACCTGGATGTCAAAATCATTTCTCTTTTCCTGGGCCGGTCGAAATCTATTTTTATCTCGCCGATTACCGTTCCCGGCCTGTCGCTCATAACAACTACCTTATCAGAAAGATATATTGCCTCGTCTATGTCATGGGTAACAAACAGGACTGTTTTTTTGTGCTTTTCCCATACCGATGTGAGCCAGTCCTGCATCTGCATTCGGGTAATCTCGTCCAGTGCCGCGAAGGGTTCATCCAGAAGCATAATTTCGCCATCCATAAGATATGTTCTTAATAAAGCCGCCCTCTGCCTCATGCCGCCTGACAACTGCCGGGGTTTATAATTTTCAAAACCTGCAAGGCCAAACTCTTTTATAAGCGGCTGAATCTCTTCCTTTGCCTTTTTTAAATCCCCTTTTTTTATTTCTATGGGCAGCAGCACATTGGACAGCAAGGACCGCCATGGCATAAGGCAGTCCTTCTGCAGCATATAACAAACAGGAACCCTCTTATATTTCGGATTATCATTACCCAAATAAATATCGCCTTCATAATCCTTGTCAAGGCCGGCTATAAGCTTTAAGAGGGTGCTTTTCCCACATCCGCTGGGGCCAAGTATAGATACGAATTCATTGCTCCGAACATCAAGATTTACATTCTGCAAAACTCCCAGGCCGGTTCCATCATCATCAGGCCCTGTATAAACCATATTTAGTTCTCTGATTCTGATACTGTTATCCATAATACCTTTTTAACTACCCGTTCAATCAATAAAATCGTTGGTATAAGCTTTGGTCACATCTATTTTCTTGTCTATGAAGCCATTTTCGTACATCCAGTCAGTATAGCGCTGCCATACCTCTGTATTTTGCAAACCCCAAATCGGAGCATCAGCCCGATATTTTTCGGCCAGGAACTTCTGACTTTCCTTTACCAGTTCCTGATTAAGTTCAGGCACAGCTTTAATTAGTATATCTGCTGCATCTTCAGGGTTTTCTATGGCATATTCATACCCTTTTTTCACAGCTTTCATAAAGGCTTCTACCAGGTCTTTATTTTCTTTTAAGACTGTTTCATTGGTAATGATGACAGGTGTGTAATAGTCAAATACCGTCGCTTCTTTTCCCAAATCAATATAATTCAATTCAATGCCTTTAAGTTTGGCTTCAATACCTGCCCAGCCTTCGAATATCCAGGCAAAATCAATCTGGCCGCTGGCACTGGCCTGGAAGAAATCCGCATCTCCGATGGTCATGATCTTAACTTTGGAAAAGTCAGCTCCCACCTGGTCCATCAAATATTTTATAGTAGCCTCCTCCACCTCGGAGCCCCAACCGCCGTACACCTTGCCTTCGAAATCTTTTGGGGTCAGTATGTTTTTCTCTTTTAACGAGGCAAACCCAGAGGTATTATGCTGGATAACAGCGGCTATGGAAACAATCGGCACATCTGCTGCCCGCGCATATGTTACGCTTTCCTGATAACTGATGCCGAACTGAGCTTTACCAGATGCGACAATTGTATCGCTGGTCCCCTCCGACGGTTGTATTATTTCCACTTCCAAACCCTGGTCTTTGAAAAAGCCTTTCTCGTTTGCCACATACAGGCCAGTATGATTGGTATTCGGTGTCCAATCCAATACCACGGTTACCTTTCTCAAACCTTCCGATTGGGATTTCGGTCTATTTGAACAAGCAGTAATTGCGAATATCATAACGATAGTTAATAATACAGATATAATTTTATTTATTGTTTTCTTCATATGCTTTCACCCTCCTCACACACATTCAAGTTTTTTCATAACCTTTTTCTCAATGATTTCAACCAGTTTATAAAGAGCCAGGCTTAAAACAATAATTATAACAACATCAGCAAAAAGCACCGCTGTTTTAAAACTCGTCATGGCACGGGTCATATAAATTCCGAGACCCTCTTTTGCTCCTATCCATTCCGATATGACCGCTCCGGTAATACTGTAAGTGACTGCTATTTTAAGGCCCGAAAACAACCCCGATAATGCCTGGGGGATCCTGGAAAGTCTGAAGCTTTTCCATTTACTTGCACCCATTACCTTAAGAATATTGTCCATATCCTCGTCCGGCTTTATTAAATCCTGTGTAAACGTAATACTTATCGGGAAAAAACACATAAGAACTACAATTATCACCTTTGGCAAAAATCCAAATCCTAGCCATACGGCAAAAAGCGGGGCCAAAATTATGAGAGGAATAGTCTGGGTTATTACAAATACGGGATATAACGCAACTCTGACAGGTTTATAATACCCCATCAATACCCCAAAAATTATCCCTGACACAATTGCTATACCCAGACCTGCGAGGGCTTCTCCCATTGTTACAAGGGTATGGGTCAATAAAAGGCTTCTTTCATCATATAGCGCCTTAAAAACCTTTATTGGACTCGGCAGAATAAACGGCTGGATTATTAATAAATCAACCGCCGCCTGCCACAATAGTACAAATATGCCCATTATAACGACAGGAATGACGCTCATGCTCTGTTCTTTATATTTATTTTTTTGTCCGGTATTTTTTGAGCTTTTCATCGATTGTTACACCTTCAGGTTTATAGTCGATCTTAACCATGGAAATTACTCTTGCGGCGCCTTCCTGAACACAAATATACTGAGCTTTTTTAACAATTTCCAAAAGCTCGTCCAGTTCGCCTTCTATGGTTGTTTCCATTGGGCCGACCTCATAGACCAGTCCGCTTTCGGCTATCATAGCTATTACCTTGTCCACTACAGGATATACAAGTTCATCAGGGACAACAGGAATAACCTGCAGACTTAAATTTACTTTTGGCATTTTACTTCCCTCCTGTTATTGGTGGGAATTCTGAGAGGACCATAGGGACATGAATGAGTCTTTGGATATTTTTCCGCTTTTGGAAAAATAAATGCCGCCCGGAGGCGGCAACATAAATCCTACGACATTATGCATTCCCTCCGCTGGTACTAACCAGATCAGGTTCAATGGTCGGGATTAAATCAATCCCCTCTCAGCCGCTTCAGCGACTCCCACATGCAATATATTATTTTTAGAGTAATTCTACTTTAATAAGTTAAAGATGTCAAGGAAATTATTTCATTGTTTAAATAATCACTTTTGTTCATTTTTCAGAGTACAACCGGAACCGGATCTGCCAATGTAATACTGTCAGGTTCTACGACAGTGTCAAAGCATAAAATACGAACTCCGGATTTATAAGCGTTATTAAGTTCAACACCGAACTCAGGGTGTGTCCTGACATTCGGCGAAAATGAGGATACCCCTTTCATCTGGACAATGAACACAATATAGGCATCATAGCCTTCATCTACGGCTTTGACCAATTCTTTCATATGTTTTATGCCCCGCTCGGTAGGAGCATCGGGAAAAAGGGCGATACCATCCTCCTCCAAAGTAACTCCTTTAACCTCAACGAAAGCTTTTTTATGACCGGTTTCAAGGTAAATATCAAATTTTGAATCAAAGAACTGTTTTTCAGTCTTAATAATATTAGGTTCACCTAAATCCGGAAACACTAATTTGCCGTTTTGGAGATTTTCCAAAACAACTTTATTAGGCGCTATACTGTCAATGTTGACAAGCCTGTTCCCTTTTTCAACAGCAATTAGCGTATAAGCCGTTTTTCTTTTTCCATTATCTGATACTTCCAGATAAACTTTTACTCCTTTGATCAAAAGTTCGCGGCATCTTCCAGTGTTTCTAACATGGGCTTTTACTAATTGGCCGTCTACATCACAAATTGCGATAAACCTGTTGGGGCGCTCTATAAATATGGCACTTAAAATGTTTCTGTATTTCATTGATATCCTCTGTTTGAATATGAGTATGGCTATATGATTTTAACATAATTGGCTTATATAATCTAATGCTAATATTTTTCACTTTTACCCCCGCTTACAGACTTTATAGCAAGTAATTCTGGTACGATTTTTTTGCCGACAAAAAAAGGCGCTGCTTAAAACAGCACCTCATTACCATGTTTTTTCAATATATCAAACTAAAATCGGTTCAATTTGCTTTCCTTCCAGCGCATGTTCTATGGTAGGTACAATAAGTCCGAATCTTGCCACAAGACTTGTGGGTTTTTTCTCCGGGTCATCCTGCCCAAAAGGAACAAAATATATATTTTTCGTATTAAGCAAGACTCCCAGATTCTTTGCGCTGGCTGCCAGGCCGTCATTAGTAGATATTGCTATTACAACAGGTCTTTGATTTCTCAGTTGCGCTTTTACAGCCATAGTAACAGGCGTGTCGGTTATGCCGTTGGCAATCTTCCCCAGAGTGTTTCCCGTACAAGGGGCAACAAGAACCAAATCCAGCTCTTTTTTCGGTCCAATAGGCTCTGCATCTGCTATGGTCTCAATGCATTCTTTTCCTGTAATCAATTCAATACGTTTTTTAATATCTTCAGCCCGACCAAAACGTGAATTGATGGTCGCTACGTTGTTTGATATAATCGGTGTTAAATCGGCTCCCAAAAATACCAGTCTCTCAATTTCAATTATTACGTCCTGTATTGTGCAAAATGAGCCTGTTATCGCAACTCCGATCTTCTTTTTGTTAACATTCATCTAGTATACACCCCCCTCTTCCTCAATGATGTTATAAACTGTACGGCGAATGATATCGCCCGCCGTTAAGGGTGCGATTTTCCCCGGAAGTCCTAGAGACCATATAACTTTAAAGCCAAGTTCTTCGGCAGCTTCAAAGTCGATCCCACCGGGTTTTGATGCCAAATCAAGCAGGAAACACCCGCTTCTTGTCTTTTCAAGTATATCTCTTGTGATTACCAGCGCAGGAGCAGTGTTAACTATAGCGTCCATATCTGAGACATAACGCGCTAATTGATGTACGGGAACCGGTTTTAGTCCCTGAGCTTCAATCCATGCAATATCAGCATAATTTCTTGCGGCTACCCATACATCGGTCCCAAATGCCTGGAGTATCTTTGCAAGGATTTTTCCTATCCTTCCATACCCGATTATCAATATCCGGCTGTCCATCAATGTCATCGGGAGTTCCTGAATTAAGATATGGACAGCGCCCTCAGCGGTTGGAACGGCATTTAAGATCATGAGTTCTTCTCTCTCGATAATATCGACCCACTTTACGTTCTTTGCCTCCAACTGTTTTTTAACATTATCCGGGATCTTGCCCGCAATAAAAATTGAATTCTCTTCAACCTTTTCAATAACTTCGCTCACCGTAGTCTTGTTTTTTGACAAAGGAGTTGAAATAAAACCATTCTCCGATACGAACGGAATTCCTCCTATAATTACCTTGGCTCCGTCAAGAATGAAATCCAGTGGTGCATCTTTAACTGCCCATGGTCTTCCGCTTTTTTCAAATCCATATATTTCAACGTACTGATAGTCCTTCTTTAAAAGTTCTGCCAGGTAAACATTGCGCATATCTCCTCCTATTATTGCATATTTTATCCTGTGCATATAGCTACCCTCCCACCCTGTAACTTAACAATACATTTTATGAATTGCCATGTTATCTTGTGTATCAGGCAAGCGCATGTCCTACTCACGGATTATGAAACAAGTTGATTTAAGGTATGGATTGACTAGTACATTAATACCGTTTTCATGAAAAGCAGATAAAAAACGGGCAGTCTCAAAACCTTACTGTCATCCTGAACATCGCTCCGGATATTTTTTATGGTTTTGAGACAGCCCATTTTATCTATCAATCACAAGTTAAAGATTTAAAATGTAAGATATTTCAGAGCATCAGACGAAACAGGCCGTTCTCCAAGAACAACCATTCCTTTTTCGCCCTCTTTAAAAATCCATTCAATTATATCCGAAATGTCATTTATAGTAATACTGTCGATTCTCTTTAACACCTCTTCGGGATCATGAACCTTGCCCGTTATGATTTTAGATTTTCCGATTGCCGTCATCCTGCCGGATGTACTGTCCAGGCTCAAGCAATAGTTCCCTTTGAGCTGGTTTTTGCTAAGTAACAATTCGTTTTGAGTTATACCGTATAAAACCAGATTTTTAAGTTCCGTGCCTATACATTCAATAACCGTATTGACTTTTTCAGGATTCGTAGCGGCATAAATGGTAAACATGCCGCAATCCCTGAAGGATGTGGGAAAAGAATAAATGGAATAGACAAGTCCCAGTTCTTCACGAATACTCTGAAACAGTCTGGAACTCATCCCTCCGCCAATTATGTTATTCAGAACCATTAAAGCGTACATACGCCGATCTTCCATCGGAAGGCCGCGGAATCCTATACTTAAATGCGTCTGTTCAATTTCTTTCTTTCTGAAAAGGAAGCGTGTGGTAAGAGCCGGGCGTTCGTTTGAAATATTGCAATAACCAAGTGACTTCCATGAACCGAAGTATTTTTCTATAACCTCGATCAAGTATTCCTCTTCGAAATTTCCTACTACTGAAATTACACAGTTATCAGGTACATAATAAAGTGACATATAATCCAGCAGATCTTCCCTGGTTATGCTTTCCAATGTCCGGGCTGTTCCAAGAATCGGAAAACCTAAAGGGCTCCCGTTCCACATTTCCTCGCTTAACAGATCGTTGACCAGTTCTTCAGGATCATCTTCATACATACTTATTTCTTCCAAAACAACTTTTTTCTCAGTTTCAATATGGACGGGGTTAAATACAGGATTTAACAGCATATCGGATAAAATGTCCACAGCAATTTCAAGATCACTGTATAACGTTTTCGTATAAAAACATGTACAGTCTTTTCCGGTAAAAGCGTTTATTTCTCCTCCGATCCTGTCTATCTCGCAGGCAATATCCTTTGCCGTCCGCGTTTTTGTTCCCTTGAATACCATATGCTCAATGAAATGTGAAATTCCATTGTTGCTATTGGTTTCATATCTGGATCCCGCTCCGATCCAAACCCCGAATGACACAGATTTAAGATGATCCAATTTTTCATAAATTACAGTCAGATTGTTTTTCAATATGTACTCTTTATACAATACTTCTACCACCTTAACATACGTTAATTAATAATAAAGATAAACCTATAATAATATTAAATAAAGTTTTAAACTTTGCAACATGTTACCGTAAATCCCGGTTAATATAAGTTAACGGCGGAGAACCCGCCGTTTTACGTTACATATCATAGTATATCATAGGTTTTTCACTAGTTCCAAATGTTTAAACAAAACCAAAATCTCCCCTGAACTGCAGTGTATCCACACTGTTAGAAAGCTCATTAATAATACTTTTCAATATATTTCGTTTTTCAACTCGCCCGGTATGTTTGCCATCCGTTAAACCAACTTCTCTGTATTGCTGCAGCACATATCTTCGAGCGCCTCGGACAGTTCGGCAAATATCGGCTAAATCTTTGTCAGACAATTGAGGAGTATAGGTCGTACGAAATTCATAATCGACCATATTCATTTTAAGAATACTTATGCTTTCAATCAATTTCAGGGTATCAACCTTCGAACAGCACACTTTTCTATATTCGCGAATAGGTGCTTTTATATCCATAGCCACATAATCCAGAAGTCTGTTTTTAATCAGCGAACGCAAACACTCAGGATCAGTTCCGTTAGTATCCAGCTTTGTTTTATAACCCATTCTTTTTACTGCCTCAAGGAATTCAGGAAGATCCCGCTGTAAAGTCGGCTCGCCTCCTGATACTACAACACCGTCTAAAAGTCCTTGCCGCTTTTTAAGAAAATCGATAATAAAATCCTTCTCCAACAGTTGATGATCGGGGGATGTTCCTATTAA
>Ga0134103_1002139_pt1 | contig 16128 bp, 15 predicted proteins | sample 14_taG_2_FD_94445 | JGI IMG/M metagenome (GOLD analysis project Ga0134103, IMG submission 94445) | Switchgrass degrading microbial communities from high solid loading bioreactors in New Hampshire, USA - 14_58_20_212_A1 metaG | ecosystem: Engineered > Bioreactor > Semi-continuous > Anaerobic >...
GACACGCAGGAATTTGACATCCTTGTTTTCCACTTCCATAAAGCTGATAAAATGATTGTCGATCAACGTATTGAGTATGACGGCATCCATGCCGTTGTCCTTAAACATGCGGATATATTGTGCTTGTTGCTTCTCATCGTTAACATAATAGATTTTCTTATTGGATTCCTTGTTCTGTTCCAAATATTCTTCCTGAGTTAAGTATTTGCCGTTTATAGTTTTATAAATCAAAATATTCTTAACTCTTTCAAAGAACTTGGGTTCTTTCATGCAGCCGAATTTAATAAATGGATTTATATCATCCCAATACTTCTCATATTTTTCCCTGTCTTTTTTAAACATAAGCTGCAATTTATCGGCTACCTTTTTGGTTATATGGGCTGAAATCTTTTCTGCGTAGCCTTCATTCTGCAAAAAGCTCCTGGATACGTTCAAAGGAAGATCAGGACAGTCAAGACATCCTTTCAACAACATAAGGAACTCAGGAATGACTTCTTTAATATTATCCGCAACAAATACCTGATTATAGAATAACTTTATTTTTCCCTCTATGGTATCGAATTCATGCTTAAGTTTCGGGAAATATATGATACCTTTCATGTTAAATGGATAGTCCATATTGATGTGAATCCAGAACAGAGGGTCATTAAAATCAGTAAATACTTCATGATAAAAGTTTTTATATTCCTCATCTGTACAATCCTTTGGATTCTTCAGCCAGAGAGGATTTGTATTGTTAATGGGCTTTTCTTCTTTATCCTTCTTGTCATCCTTCTTTTCGTTTTCATCAACCAAATATATTTCATATTGTAAAAACGCAAAATACTTTCTTAAAATCTCGCGAACCTTCCAGGTATCCAGGAATTCCTTTGAATCATCTGCCAAAAAGAGAGTAACAGTAGTACCGACATCTTTTTTGTCGGAACCTTCCATTGTATACTCGGTGTCTCCTGCACTTTCCCAAGCTACGGCATCTGCCCCTTCCTGATATGAAAGGGTATCGATTCTTACTTTTGAACTTACCATAAAAGCTGAATAGAAGCCTAAGCCAAAATGGCCTATAATCTGCTGATCATCGGTTTTATCCTTATATTTCTCTATAAAATCCCTTGCACCTGAAAAGGCGATCTGATTGATATATTTCTTAACTTCTTCATCTGTCATGCCAATACCATTATCTGTAATGGCAAGGGTCCCTTTATCTTTATTTACCGATACGGTAATTCTGGGTTTATAATCTTCAGGAAGCTTTGCTTCGCCAATGTCAGCCAGTTTTTTCAGTTTGCTTATTGCGTCTGCGGCATTGGAAACCAATTCTCTTAAGAATATGTCTTTATCTGAATATAACCACTTTTTTATAATTGGAAAAATATCTTCTGTTTGAATAGAAATACTGCCTTTTTCATTAATCATTGGTACGAACCTCCCTTTAGTGCGTAATCGCTCAAGGATATGATAATATTATGGTCAGAGAATGTCAATATAGAATTAGCACTCTCTTTATGAGAGTGCTAACATCAAATATACTATTTAATCTATACTATGGCTTTTTATACGGCTTCTTTTTCCAATGATTTAAGGTTTTCTTCAAGGCATTCCATCGCCATCAATTGTGATTTTATTATACTTTCAATTTTTGCCTTATACGCTATAACATCACGTTTTAAATTCTCATATTCAAACTTAACATTCAATACCTGTTTATGAGCTTCTTCTATTATTTGCTGAGCCTTAAGCTCGGCTTCTTTCTGGATATTCTCGGCATTCTGTCTCGCATTTGCAACAATCTCTTCGCTGGTCTGCTGTGCAATTATCAGGCTGTTATGCAAATTGTTTTCAATGGTTTTATAATATTTAACTTTATTCTCAGTGTCTTCAAGTTTTTCTCTCAGCCTGGCGTTTTCCTTTATTAATTCGGAAAGATCCTCAACAACCTTTAAAATAACATCCTCCACCTGAAGAATATTGTAACCCATCACGGATTTTTTAAAGGCAATGTTTTGCAGGTCATTAGGAACAAAATTCACAACACACGCCCCCGTTCATGATTATACATATCTTTTCAGTAATGTATTAATCAGATTAAGTAAAATAATAACAAATAATGGTGAAATGTCGAATCTTAAGGGTTTCTCTTTGTTTCCTTTCATGAGCATTTTACGTACAGGATTAAGCAGGGGTTCCGTAATTAACAGAAGAAACTGAAATGGTCCGGAATTCCTGCGTATAAGTTTAAACTCGCAAAATACCCTCATTACAAGTGCAACTTCCATTACATAAACAACTGATCTCAGAGCTATAATGAAAGTCTGCAGCATTGCCATATTTATTTAACCCAGGAGAAAACGCCCTTACTGTGCATTTCATCTTTTAAATCACCGGTTATTTCAATAGATGCCGGTGTTGCAAGAAAGATGCCGCTTGATATCTTTTGAATATCTCCATCAAGACAATAAACAGCACCGCTTAAGAAATCCACCATTCTTTGTGCTAACGGGGTATCAATGCCTTCAACATTCATAATTACAGGTTGGTTGGATCTCAGATGGTCGCAAAGTTCCCTGGCTTCGAGAATATTTTGAGGTGAAAGAACAACAACTTTCAGATTATGATTGTTATTCATGTTAAGAATTTTTCCCTGAGGGGTAGTCTTTTTGTGTGAAACATTTCGCTCGGGTTTTTGAGGAGCACTTTCAACTACTTCATCTTCATAAATGTCCTCTTCATAATCACCGTCAGTTTCCCAACCGACAAAATCCAGTACCTTTTCAAGCAATTTAGCCATAGTATTTTTCCTCCAGTTCTCATTAGTAAAATATTGTAAGCCAAAACGGCTAATAAACTCTTTCTCCGAAAAGGGCACTACCGATTCTTACTATAGTGGATCCTTCTTCAATCGCGACTTTATAGTCTCCGCTCATGCCCATAGACAATTCCGTCATACTAATATTTTCTACTTTTTCCCTCTCAATGTCAATTGCCAGTTGCTTAATTTTTTTAAAAATATAACGTACTTCTTCAGGGTCTTCAGTATAAGGCGCAATGGTCATCAGACCCTTTACTTTGATATTATCCATTTTTGAAATTTCTAAAACAAAGTTTTTTAAATCGTCCGGTGAAATCCTGGCTTTTGTGTCCTCTCCTGACACGTTGACCTGAATCAGCACCGGGAACACATAGTTTATTTTTTGTCCCCTCATCTGTAGTGCCTCAGCCAGTTCCATACGATCCAATGAATGAATAAGAGTAATGCGCTGATCCAGGTATTTTACCTTATTGGTCTGAAGCCTTCCTATGATATGCCAATGGCATTCTCTGTTAATAATATCGGATTTTTTCAAATATTCCTGAACCCTGTTTTCACCAAAATGCGTTATCCCTAAATCATATGCTTTCTGCATAGTTTCAACATCAACAGTTTTTGTAACTCCCAGAAGAAGGATATCTTCAGGTCTTCGGCCGGCTTTTAAAGCTGCTTCACGGATATTCTGTTTAACATTGTTTATTGCATTAATAAGATTATTATCCATATTCATCTTTCTATCACCTGACCTTCTACGACATTCTTGGGATTTACAAGAAATACATCAAAGATATTTACACTGTTTTCAGTGTCTGTGGTATCAATATTTTCTATAATAGCGTTGCTGTCCTGACTTGCAACGATCCTTACACGCACGAATTTCGCCTTGTCCATTTCCACAATAGCTATATCAGCCGTATCGTCAACGGTATTAATATTGAAAAGGCTTCTCTGCGGCACTTTCATACCTGTAACGCTTCTGATTACCAGGTTCCCCTTAACTGCACGGTAATCCAACGTTTTTTCAATCATTTTGGACATTTTGCCGGTAATCAGTCGGAAACCTTCATTTTCTTCGCCTATGTTTTCTATTATAACAGGTATACGCTCCTGAATCCCTTCGATTTCAATCTCTAAAGTCAATTCCCTGTTATTCATTTTTGCTTTTTCAAACATAACATTTATTTCTTTTGCCTGTTTTTCAGATACGCTAAAGGTAATCCAGGCTTCATCGTTAAAGATAAGTTTACCGAAGGCTTCATCCTCTTTTACATTTATCTCGGAAGGAGTAAAGGTTTTTTCCGGGGAGTTGATTTCGTTCAGCGCTTTTCTTATATCATCTATCATGATATTGTGTCTGTTTTCATAAGGATAGACCTCTTCAAACCCGTCGCATTTATACATGACTATCCCTGACTGCGGTGAGTAAACGCTTGTGACTGATTTCTTAACATTGCTTTGCAGTCTTTCCAGCTCTGCTTTCTCATTCCTAAAGCTGTTTATAGATAAGTTATTCTCAAGCATTGCCCGGGCCCTTGCTTCCAATATCCGGTCTATACTTGAACGAATATCCTCTGCAATACTTAAATTCCCGGAATTCGATATTTCAGTAAGCCTTGCGATCTGACTTTCTATAGCCGATTCCCACATTTCGCGGTCAGCGCTCGCAGTAGTGTCATATGCGGCCACGACCCTCTTCAAAATATCAATTTCCGATTGTTTGTAGCTCTCCACTACATCCCGCATACTGGACTGAATATATGAAGCTATCTCATTTCCTTTTCCGACACGCTCCCCGTTCTGGACAACAGGAATCAAAACCCCTGTGCCGGGGGACTTTAGCAACAATTCTTTTCTGAACAATATGCCTTCAATGGGGGTTTTTAATTCTAATGTTGCTGTTCTTATCACACCTAATTCATGATTAACCGAAAAGACCCATTTCCAGATTGCAGGAATATAAATAAGCATCAAAACAAAACCCAGCAGGCTTATAAGCCTTCTGCGTCTGCGTTTGATTTTTCTTTTTCTACTCTTTTCTTCGAGTTCGTTAATCATTTGTATTTGCTCCCCTAAGGAGAATGTCGGTATTATTCCGGTGCTGGTTAACGAGACTATAGTACTATAATTCCTAAGTCAACGAGTTCCTGAATAGCGCACATTACTCCCAGTTTAACGTGCTCGTAAACCAGTCCCCCTTGCATATATGCGGTATATGGGGCCCTGATAGGCGCATCTGCACTGAGCTCTATTGACGAACCCTGGACAAATGCTCCGGCCGCCATTATTACCGGCGAATCATATCCCGGCATATCCCATGGCTCAGGTTTAACAAATGAGTCAACAGGCGAACCTTTTTGAATACCCTGACAAAACGCGATAACTTCTTTTTCGCTATTAAATCTGATTGCCTGTATAATGTCGCATCGTGGATCAAACGGGCCGGGATGTGTCGTAAAGCCAATATCCTGCATAACTTGCGCAGTGAAAACAGCACCTTTAAGGCTTTCGGCCACAACATGCGGTGCTAAAAAGAAACCTTGGAACATCAGTCTGTTATTGCCTAAGGTAGCTCCAACCTCACGTCCTAAACCCGGCAATGTCATTCTATATGATATTTTCTCAACCAGTTCCTTTTTTCCTGCTATATAACCACCAGAAGGGACAATACCACCTCCCGGATTCTTAATAAGCGAACCTGCCATAATATCGACCCCTACCTCGGTAGGTTCCCGGTCTTCCACAAACTCGCCGTAGCAATTGTCAACCATCACAAGGACATCATTCTTAACCGATTTTACCAGTTTCGTTACTCTTTCTATCTCATCAATGGTAAGAGCAGGTCTCCATTCATATCCTCTTGATCGCTGAATAAAAACGAGTTTAGTTTTGTCGTTTATAGCTTTAACAACAGCCTCATCATCAATGAGACCGTTCTTCAGGTCAACCTGGGAATACGTTACCCCGTAATCCTTCAGAGAGCCTGAATCTTCCCTTCCTCTTATGCCTATGACTTCATCCAGCGTATCATAAGGTTTGCCGGTTATGGAAAGGAGCTCGTCCCCCGGTCTCAAAACACCGTACAGACATAAGGCCAGAGCATGTGAACCACAAGCTATGCTGTGCCTGACCAATGCGTCCTCCGCATTGAACGCATGGGCATACACGGCATCTAGAACCTCTCTGCCTCTGTCATTATAACCATATCCGGTGGTACCCGAAAAATGAGAATCGCTGAGTTTTTCGCGCTGCATTGCGCGAATTACCTTAAGCTGGTTTTGTTCCCTGATATAATTGATTCGGTCAAAGCTTTCCTTTACAGTATCTTCGGCTGCTCTGGCCAGTTCAATAATTTTGGGATTGATATTGAATTCTTTATAATATTCTCTTTGGTTTTCCATATTTTCCCCCGGTATATAAAAAATCAATGCCGGATTTATCTGTCGTAACATCATTTTTAAGCAAGCAGATAAAAGCTTAATAAAGCAATTTACGGCAAGAATATCTTATCATTATTCTACAGCCTTTTCAATTATATTGCCAAATGGTAAATATACGGGAAAATTAAGAAAAGGAATCAATTTAAAGGAAGATAAATCCTGAAACGCGAACCTGCACCCAATTTGCTTGACACTTTTATACGCCCGCCGTGGCGAAGAACAATTATTTTGGCTATGGACAGGCCCAGACCGTGGCCGCCCTTATCACGCTCTCTTGATGACTCAACCCGATAAAAGCGATCAAAAATGTTTGGCAAATCTTTCTCGGATATGCCCTTACCATTGTCAATTACTGACGCAACGGCATACTCTCCGTCTTTTTCCAAACGCAGAGTTATTCTTCCACCCTCGTCAGTATATTTTATTGCGTTATCTACAAATATCCGCAAAGCCTGCTTGATCCTGTCCCTGTCTCCGTTCACATATATATCTGGCTCTATATGGCTTTCAATATTACGTTTAGTGTCCAGCATCATGGTATCTTTAACCATTTCTTCCATCAGTTCACTCATATCGAACCTGTCTTTAATAAGAACCATTGTATCCTTATCGTTTCTGGCAATGAAAAGTAACTTGTCCACAAGATCCTGCATGTTTTTTGCTTCCTTGTTGATGGCTTCGATCGATTCATAAAGAATTTCCTTGTCATCCTTACCCCATCTTTCAAGCATCCTGGCATAACCCTGTATTACCGCAATAGGTGTGCGAAGCTCATGGGAAGCGTCGGAGACGAATTGCTTTTGCTTTTCATATGCGCTTTCTATACGATCCATCATCTTATTGAATGTCATTGACAATTCCACAAGCTCATCGGTCGAGTTGCTTACATTAAGCCTGAGATTCAGATTCTGGGAAGAAATGCTGTTGGCCTTTTCTATAAACTCATCGAGCAGTCTGAAAGTTTTTTTGGTCAGATAATTGCCTTGTATATATATTGTCAATACTGAAATAATGAACAGTAAAAAGGAAATAACACCGATAATCGCTATTTCAATAAGTATCAGAGTAATATCAAAATAGATTATCAGCTTTAGATTCTGGTTCTCCAGAAAGAAATTTTTTGCAACGTAAACAAAAACCCTCTTGTTATGAATTTGGGCTCCGACATAATCAATATTATATACAACAATATTTTCTGATATGAGTTTTTCTGATGATGCGATAATTAACCCATTTGAGTTAATCAAAGAAAATAAATTGTCATTATTGGACCGTATTGCTTCTGTGATTCCTGCGACATTGGTTTGCTTTTCCAGTATATCGATTGAGTGTTTAACCTCATAATATTGAGAAAAGGCTGAAATACCGATTACCACTATAATAATGCTTACCAAAACTATTGCAAGCCATTGGGCAAACATCCTGGTATAAAATGCCGATATTCTGGAAGCCAACGAAGAATTAGGTTTCTTCTGCTCAGTTTTCCGTCTGGTCTTCAAAAATATAACCTACCCCACGAATAGTTTTTATGAAAGAAACACCGTATTTTTGATCTATCTTGCTTCTGAGGTAACGTATATACACATCCGTAACATTCGTATCCCCTATAAAATCGTAACCCCAAACATTCTCTATAAGTTTCTCCCTGTCAAGTACAATCCCTTTGTTCTCCATAAGGTAAAGGAGAAGATCGTATTCCTTTTTAGACAAAAATATCTCTTCACCGTCATATGTAACCTTATGCTGTAATTTGTTTAATACCAGCTTACCGGAGGTGATAGTTTCAGTGTTGGTATCCCTGACTGACATAGACTTTCTTTTTAAAGCGACCCTGATTCTAGCTAAAAGTTCTTCTATCGCAAAAGGCTTAGTGACATAATCATCCGCTCCGCTGTCCAAACCCGTAACCTTATCGGAAATATCATCCTTGGCAGTAAGCATGATGATTGGCACATCAGAAAACTTTCTGATTCTTCTGCAAACTTCAATACCACTCATTAAAGGGAGCATAAGATCCAGAATGATTAAATCAATATCATTCTTTTCTGCTCTCTCAAGACCGGAACGTCCGTCATATGCAATTTCAACCTCATAACCTTCATGCTTAAGCTCAAGCTCTAAAAACCGAGCTATTTTGCTTTCGTCTTCAATAATCAGTATTCGCTCTGCCATAAGATAAAACCTGTCTTTCCTATTCTACCGTATACTCATTATAGCCATCTTCATTATCTGTATCATTTTCTGAATGACGAGTATCTGACTCCTTCGGCATAACGGTTGCATCAGGCGCAGGAGTCCGGCTACCGTGATTAACCGTGATTTGTGTTCCCGAATTGTCTTCACTTTTGCTTTGTTGGTTCCTGGTATTATATTTGTCTTTTTCCTTGTCCTTCAACTTGTTATTGATGCTCTTAACGATAGAATTAATATTTGTACTTTGGCTTTTTTCCTCGCGTATACTGAATTTATACCCTAAAGTTGACAATAGTATAGCAAATATTAGGACAAAAGCCCATAGAGGCAAGAGCAAAAACAATATAATTATCGGAACTTGAAACAGGACAGCTTCTTTATCTTCAACGACTATCTTGGTATCGATTCCTTTTTGCAGAAGATCGGCAAATTTGTCGCCCAGATCATTTCTCTGTTTAATGTTTTGATATCTGTGGCCTTTTACTGCCTGTGTTCTCTCAAAGTCAATTATTGCTTCCAAAATATCACCGTTGTTCTTTTCAAGAAAAAACTTGGCATCTTCATAACTTGAATGAGTGCGTTTTCTAAACTCATCAATCTGCTCTATTGTAATCATGTTAAAACCTCCGGTTAGGCATGGGAGTTTAATGGTTCTCTCTGACTTTTTCTTTTATCTTTTCCACAAAGTTAAACACATTCACGTTAGGGTCAGGTATCTCACGGAATAAGAATTTGAACCCCATAATGAGCATAACAATTGCAACAAGTATAAGTATATGCCATATAGGGCCTAAAACCAATAACAAAAGAAACGGAATCTGAAAATCCCTTCCGGTCCTGTCAATAATAATAAGCTTTATATCCAAAAGTTTTTGTATCACTCTTAAAAGCCAATTAATCAGACGATTTGCACCATTGTGAAATAATCCTTTTCTATGGAATCCTGCTCCTGTTTTTTCTCTTTCAAAAGCTATTATAGCTTCAAGAAGGTCGCCGTTGAATCTTTCCAAATAGTATTTTGCTTCCTCATAACTTGCATTTGTCCTTCTTCTGAATTCGTCGATTAATCTTATATCCACTATATGAGCACCTCCATAACTCTTTTCCTGTTACTCTTTTACGTTCAATATTGTACAGTACAATTATTAGGCGTAAATATCAGATAAATTAGAGTTTAATTAGAAACTTAACTAAAATGGATCAATAAGGTTTGCCCGGGTATTTGATTCTATCCGCTTCTCTCTCAGGCACATGTAATAAAAAACAGGGATAGGTTAAATTTTGGTCCTTTCCGAAATAAATGCAGGGTTGAAATTAGGAAATATTTCATTGAATACAAATACATCCCGGATACATTGTTCAATGTATCCGGGATGTATAATTTAACGGGGGGGGGATATAAGATATTTATTTACCAGCCTTCTTAGGAATCTTTAAAAACGTAACAAGAATGAGTGTAATAATACATCCTGATGCCGCGATCAAAAATGAATATGTATATACTCCCGTAGCGCTCAAAAGATTAGATATAATTGGGAATAACAATGCTGATACGCCAAAGCCTACCATAACGCACCCATAGTTTAGGCCCATATGCTTTGTTCCAAACAAATCGGCAGCCGTAGCAGCATACACGCTGGCTGAGCCTCCGAAACTAAATGCTATGGCCGCAATGCATACCAGGAACATAACGCCTTCGGCATATATCATAGCCAGAGAACCAACAAGAGTAATCAGAGAAATAAGGTATATGGCATTTTTTCTTCCGGCATAATCAGAAAACCATGAAGTAAGCAATCGTCCGCTGGCGCTTGCCACACCAGTAAGCATTACACCGAAAGTAGCCATACTATCTGAAAGTCCCCGCTCCATCCCCAAAGATTTGAACAGTGGATTTAATATAAAATATGCGGGTAAAAGGAAGAACATTGAAAATGTAAGCAGATAAAACTCTTTGGTTCGAAGCATCTCCTTAGTTGTATATTGTTTTTGAGTGCTTACCGAGTTACCAGTTTGTTGTTGTGTTTCAGGATTGCTTAATAATACCGAACAAACAGAACATATGACTAAAAACAGAATTCCAAAAAACAAAAATGTTTGTGGCACTCCCCAGTTTATAAGCAATGTATTAGTTAACGGAGCAAATAGAACCAGGGAAAATCCGAATGCTCCCACCATCATCCCCGTTGCAAATCCGCGCTTATCCGGGAACCATTTTTGTACTACCGATACAGTGGTGGTATAGACACAACCGACTCCAAATCCGCCTATTATACCGTAAAAAATGTATATCAGCCATGGTGCAGATTGTGGAGTAAACGAGCTTAAAATCATTCCTACACCAAGGAAAATACTTCCTGCTAAAGCTACTGGCGCAGGCGAATATTTATCCTGCATACGTCCGCCAATAATTATTCCGATAACAAATGTGGCAAGCATAATAGACGAAGTTATTGAAGCACTGGCAGAATCCCAGGAAAGATGTGTTGAAACGGGGCCTTTAAAGACACTCCACATGTAAATAATTCCCGCGCACAGCTGAATAATCATCCCCATCACAAGAATGAGGTATCTGTTTTTGACTGCTACCTTCATAACCGTACTACTCCTTATATTATTTAATTAATAAAATTATTTTGCTGACATGATATGGTTCCTGCCGTACTACTAATTTAACGTCTTGAACTATTCATATCAGCACGGCTCATTATTGTATGACTTTTCATACATAATGTATCTTACCGTATTTTAACATAATATTTTAACTCAGACAATGATATTTATAGATAAACAGAAAAAAATAAACGAGCATGACGAAAAGTAAGAACTTTTCGTCATGCTTGTCAAAGCAGACAGGTAAAATTCTAATTTAAATCTATAAGCTTGGCTTTTATTCCTTCAAGGTCGTTTAATTCCTTAACCAGACCTTCAACCTCTTCTTTAGTCCCGCAAGGCTGGAGTATAATAAGCCCGTCATTCGAGCATGCATCGTCGCTTACTTCATGCAGACCCAAACGTGTTCTGATTTTACAGCCGTTTTTAGTCAGTGTTTCCTGAAATTTAACCGCATTATGGACCCTGTTATTCATACGGATACCAATAATATAATATTCAGACATAAAATACCCTCCTTAAGAATTCTTTTTATCTACCGTATTTAAACATATTTTTATCACATAAAACCACTTTGTTCTATCATAATAATTTATCGAATTTTGGATAAGTATTTGGAACCAGGTCTCATACAATCAATGACCCGATTTATTATTTTAAGTTATCGTCATCTTATTTGTTTTTCAGGCATGTACATGGCTTACAGTTTTCACCTGCACATATTTTGACAGTCTTTCTATTTCAAATATCCTGCGTTCTTCCTTTTTGCACCAAGCATCTATTCCGCCATCTATACATCGGGTTTCCAGTTTACCTGCAGCATAGGGATTGCCTTTTAAGTGCGGCGCATCCAGTATTCCCACTTTGATGGCTTCGGCTAAAACAGCAGGATCGGTAAACGGATCGTTATCTTCGCTTCTACCCATCATTCGTCCTAATTCTTTTATTGCGTCCAAGATTACTGACGCTTCATCCAGAAGTTCGTCTCTTCTTTTTATTACTTCCGGATCAATTTTAGAATCAGCATTACCGGTAATACAATTTCGAATGACGCCCTGTACTATTTCGCAGCTTTCTATTACATCCCTGGCTTCTGCCGCATGATCGCCTTCACAGTATCCTACAACGTGAATTATATCCGGCTTAATCTGAAGCGCATGTACGGTTGAAGCAGCCAACTGTCCCTTGGCAACATTCTCTCTGGGAGAAAGGTGCAACAGACCAGCCCGTGCCTGTCTGTAGGAAGTAAAGTTTTTGTCATGAAGCGATTCAATGAGAGTAATTTTGGCCAACATTTTGGCAAGATCCATAGCCGGCGTTATCATGGGCGGCGAATTAAACATATACTGAGCAATATAGTGCTTTACTCCCATGGCTTTAGCGTTATAAGCAGCCAGATATGCCATAACTACGGCAATCGCATCATGCGCGTCCCGAAGGCTCCAATGATGAGCTTCATTAACTTCCAGCGGAATATTGTTTCTCCCATACCAGCGCATTGTTTCCTGGTTCTCTCTTATGGCATCTTCAGGAAGACGTTTTGACCGCCCGTCAAGCACACTGTACCAGCATAGGGGAACAGCGCCCCATGCGTTATTAATAGTTTCTTTTGATAGCTCAGCCCATGACAAAAGATCCCTTGTCCCGCTGTAAATACGGAGCAATGGATAGTTTCCTGTCCGGCTGGCTTCCTTAATACGAATCAAATCGTCCCTGCTACGTATGGGGGCACCCCCGCCTCCGCTCTGCATGTGATCCATTTCTTCAGGTCTGAAAAATGATTCCTGCGCATTTTGATCCGGTGCAATAGAAATGACATCCAATACTTCAGCCTCAGCAATTTCACGAATTCCCTGTATTGTTCTTTCCAGATCAGGAAGTCCAAAATGATGGCGAAGTATTGGAGTCGGCTTTGCCGATTCCAGTCTGTCAAGCAGGTTGTCACTTCTTTGCTTCTTTACGCATTCGCCTTCATTGCAGCCTAAAAACTCCATGACCTTTGATGTGTTCTCCAAACCTGTAAAACAGCGTTCAAATATTCCTGTTTCCTCCGCTACTCTGCATACCGGAGGAGTACCTGCAAATGCAAATCTATACCTGGATAATGCCTCTTTACCCATTTTAGTCTTAAAATCCTGAAGAAGTCTCTCAGCGACCTCAGGTGTCAACCGGTAACTAAGCCCGACAATGTCAGGTTCATAAGCCTTAATCTCTTTTATGAACTCGTCAACAGGAACGGCAGCTCCTAAAAACCTAACCTCATAGCCCAGTTCTTCAGCTATCTTCAGAAATCTCACCACTCCTGCAACATGGACACAGTTACCTATTGCGCCTGCAATAATCTTTCCTTTCATGGCTGATCTCTCCTTTTATTTTCTTATTCCCTCGATGATGAAGCTTCTTATCTCCTTCAGCGTCATGCCAGTAAGCCCCATCCTGTCAGCTGTTCGTCCTGTTTCCCAATAATCCGTATTGTGCAATACTGAACTTAAAAGAATAATAGAATCAATTACAGGTGTAGATACACCGCAAAGCCTTCCAAGGGAAGCTATCGGCACCAGGCTCATAGGAACATCTTCGGTAATGTACCTGGTCATAACCGTCTTTGGAGCCATGATACCGTCGTAGCCCCGATTGTTTCTCATTGCCTCATAGAGAGTTCGGCCTGCCGCATCATATGCAAAATACAGCCATTCCCGGGCTGTCATGGCCTGGAACCCCAGAGCCTCGGAAACACTGACCCGTTCTTTGTCCATTTTCTCCAATATCAACGCTATCGAGGGTGTTATTCCTTCCGTATAGTATTCAAAATCACCGTAAGTGCTCTCTATTCTGCCTGCATTCAGTACCGTTACCGCCGGATGAAATATAGAGCCAATGTTATTTAGGCTGGTTTTCATTACATTGTCTCCGGGAATAAACTGCGGTAATGCCGTACGTAGTATATTGACCACCTCAGGAGTCCGGTGGGCAGGAATTGCTGCAACAGGAACGCTGTTTTTAATACGGAAAATCTGTGTTTGCCCCGGATTTATGGACCTACTTGCATAGAGAAGAGTCTGGGCTTCACATACTACAACATCAGCAGTACAACCTTTTTCTCTCAAGACAGCCAGTACCTCAAGTGCTCCGCCGGTTCTGCCCGGATTCAGGACAATAATTTGATTGTCTACAAGATGCGGTACCAGTTGTTCTGCAATATATCTATGACCGGTAGCTGGGAGCACTACCATGATGACATCTCTTCCCTCGATGGCTTCGGCTATATTTGAAGTTACAATCTTCAATTCTGCAAATCCATGGACAATGTTATCGCTGTTGGATAGTATTTCTATACCTTTTCTTTCTTTTATGGCTCTTATTCTTTCTTCACCGCGATTGTAGAGACTTACATCAAATCCTAACAACGAAAGATGCCCCGCCATGGCAGTACCGCCATGTCCTGCGCCCAAAACGGCAAATTTATACTTTTTTTTGGCGTTTTCATTTTGCATATGATGACCTCCTGCCTTGATTTATATATTCCCTATCCCTCATTTTTTATTTAGTTTTTTTCATTAACATAAAGGGTGAACTGCAATAAAGAAGTAACGTGCCGGTTATTAAAATAGCGATTATCAATGCCAGTCTTTGAGGAACAAGATGACCTTCATTCAGTCCAATCGCATTATACATTATATATAAAAGATATAACAATAAAAACAATTACATTAGGCAGATTGTAGCAATTTTCAGTTAAGATTATTATATCAGAGTGATTGAATGTAGAATAGATTATTTATAGATATTTAATATAATTTAATAAATCTATATGTATTTCCATTCAGATAATACCATTATTTGGGCATTACATAACATATTGTACTTTTGTCAATCAGTTAAAAGAAGTACAAATGCCCGCAGTAATTTTGTCTCAGAAGCAAACCGGCTTACTCAATTAGAAACCTTGTACTTTCCGTTATTGTCATCCTAGTTTCACTCGGTTTTCTTTAATTGCAAATCAGTATATATCGAGAAATGAGGTATATAGTCACCGGCTCGGGAACTTAGCAATCCATGCATAATATCCTTCCAGGTTACCTTGTTATCGTTGACTAATACATACCTTACATATGAAGTATAGACGGCATCTTTAGTTTCAGCTTCGCCCTCATACTTCATCAGATATTTGAATTCTTTATGATACAGCGTATCTTCCTCGTAATATCTTAAACGGTATATATCGCCGGTATATTCCAGCTCCAGGATATGCAGTACCGGGTAATCGTCCTTTATGCTTTCATAGTATTCCGGGTCATAATGCGCCGGATCACCTAATGTATAATAGTGGACAACCCGTACTTTAGCAGGCTTCTTTCTTGAAGACAACTTTACAAAGTCATTCCATATATTCTCTCCAAAGGTGACGTCTCCGTCCTCCATCACAACATAGCCTTCATTCTTTGCGTCCTCTAAAGTAAAACTTCCGCTGACCTCTTTCAAATCCTTCCATTCAGATGGTTGTGCTCTCCCGCAGCCGGACAGTAACAGTACAAATAGTACCGCCGCAGAAAAAGTATGAAAAAATCTCTTCATATAATCTTCCTCCTTTAAGAAGCATTATAACATGTGGCAATTGCGAATATGGCAAAACCAACTCCGCTCAGGATGACAGTAAAGATCATGTATAAACAAAAAATTTGGGATAGGTATTTTATACCTATCCCAAGCTCATATCAATGTTTAATATAATATGTTTATTGCTACATAAGCAAGGTCTGATATATCTATAATATTATCTCCGTTCATGTCTGCGATCTTAGCCTCAGACCAGCCTTCAGACGAGGAATCCATGCCGTAATAGTAAGCAACTATTGCAAGATCTCCTACATCCGTTTTACCATCGCCATTTATATCCGGTGATTTATTCACAGCCGCCTTAAATGCTTCGACAGCATTATTCAGAGCCGTTACGGCGTTGTTCACCTGTGATTGTGTCGCGCCTGGATCATCTCTTACGGCTTTGGCAGCATTGATTGCTGCTAGCAGAGCATCTTTGGCCTCTTGCGGATATTGTCCGGGTTGTGTGCCTACAACCGC
>Ga0134103_1002149_pt1 | contig 16057 bp, 17 predicted proteins | sample 14_taG_2_FD_94445 | JGI IMG/M metagenome (GOLD analysis project Ga0134103, IMG submission 94445) | Switchgrass degrading microbial communities from high solid loading bioreactors in New Hampshire, USA - 14_58_20_212_A1 metaG | ecosystem: Engineered > Bioreactor > Semi-continuous > Anaerobic >...
AGATGCATATATAACATGGCTTAACATGCTAACAGAAGCCTACCGAAACCTGGGTGATTGGATGGCACAAAATCAGGAGGCTGTTACCGCCGGGCTAGCCGGAATACTGACCGGAATACTTGCATACCAGGCGATAAACAACATACCCAAAATAATAGGCAACGTGAAAACTGCCTTGTCAGGTCTCGGCGCTCTGTTTGGAGGCCTTACGTCTCCCATTGGGTTGGTTGCTGTAGCTATCGGTGCACTTGTCGGCGGATTCATCTATTTCTATACTACCAACGAAGAGTTCCGCGGTACGGTCGACAGCATCCTGCAGGCCATTGCGGACGCCGCAGTATACCTATGGGAAAACGTCCTGAAACCCTTGGGTGAATTCCTTGGTAACGTGTTTACCGTCGCTTGGGACGCAGTATCAAAGGCCGCAACGTGGTTCTGGCAAAACGTACTTGTTCCCGTAGGCGATTTCTTGATGTGGTTCTGGAATTCTGTACTTGTCCCTATAGGTGCGGTATTGGTTGACGTGCTGGGAGTAGCATTTCAAACTGTGGCAGATATAGCCAAATCATTCTGGGAAAACGTGCTTGTGCCCCTTGGTAATGCATTGGCTGAAATGTTTGGGCCTGCTGTAGAAGCTGTATCGGCTGTACTAAGCTTCCTTTGGAATGATGTATTTGTACCATTTGCAGAATTCTTAATAAGCATATTTAAACCGATTATAGAGGCGCTTATTGAGGTGTTTGAATTCCTGTGGGAAAACGTATTGAAGCCTTTAGCTGAGTTCGTTGGCAGCGTATTTGTCGCAGTATTTGACAATATGTTCAAGTCCATCGGTGATATCATCGAAGGACTTAAGAACATTTTCATCGGTCTGATGGACTTTATCACCGGTGTTTTCACTGGCGATTGGGAAAAAGCCTGGGAAGGTATCAAGCAGATATTCAAAGGAGTATTTGATGCGCTCTGGGGCATTGTAAAGTATCCGCTGAATCTGATCATCGACGGTCTCAACTTCTTAATCCGGGGACTGAACAAAATCAGCATCGGTATCCCTGACTGGCTTGCTGATCTGTTGGGCATGGAAAGAGGCTCAAAATTCGGCTTCAACATTCCAGAGATTCCAAAGCTTGCTACTGGCACAAATTACGTACCGCAGGATATGCTGGCTTACTTGCATGAAGGCGAAGCAGTAGTACCTAAGAAATACAATCCTGACGCAACGGGACTAACTGCTGAAACAATAGAACAGGCAGTATACAGAGCATTTACGAACGCATTAAGAATCATGCAGGCGTCAGCAAGGCAGGACGACAAGGAACTGGTGCTCAAGATAGACAATACTACCCTTGCAAGGATGCAACTACCCGCCATAATCCGAGAGGGCCAGCGGCAGGGCCTGAATCTTGTAGTTCAGGGGGTGTAACATATGCTGAAAATAGCAGGAGTAACGGTCAAAACGCCCAGCGAGCTCAAAGTTGGGCGTTTTGATTTAACCAAAAGCAACCGCACCGCCTCTGGAAAGATGATGATGGAACTTATTGCGACAAAACGGCGGGTTGATTGCACATGGAAGATGATTGCCGACAGTGACTTGCAATTGATAATTAATACCATAACGGCGCATAAGCCGTTTTTTAGTTTGGAGTATCCTGATGTTGACGGCACGGCGACAATGACATGCTACGCTGGAGACATAAACACAAGCCTGTGGCATACCATAGGCGGAGTACGGTACTGGCAGGATGTCAGTATCGCATTTATCGAACAGTGAGGTGATTTGATATGGCAAGAGTAAGCTTAGCCCGGCAGCAATTGGCCGACACCGGCCTTATAGCAGCATATTCCCCGGCAGCAGCAGAAGGCCACAAAGTAGAAAACGATGGGAGAGTAATCCTCCATGTTCGCAACTATAGCGAGGACGACATAACAGTCACAATCCTTTCCGGCTACGTCAGGGCCGGTTTGAAACTGGCAGACAGAGTTGTGGAGGTCGGAGCCGGAGAAGAGAAGTTTATAGGTCCGTTTGAACCCGATGTGTATAACCAGAGCGATGGAGGCAAGGATCATATATACATTGATTACAGCGCTACCCCAGAGGGCGTGGAAGTGGCTGCAATATTGTTTCCTGGCAAATGAGGTGGTATAGGTGTATCCAGTTACACAAGATTTTCTCAACAAAATGCGAGCTGACAGGCGGCAGGTATTCGCACGAGTGGAAATAGACTATACAGATCCGTTTATGGATCAGTCGCTTAACATCGCAGTAAGCGAACGAGCAAACGTATCCTATCCCCAGCAGACCGCTGACAGCGTGCTTGAGACCACTTATAAGTGGATATCACTGGACGGCAGCTGGGTACTGGATGGCTCGTATCGCTTTGCTCCGTCGGCTGACAAGCTGGCACAATACCAGTTTGGCTGGTGGGGTAAACAACTTGCCGGCGCAGGGGGAGTTTTTCTGTCTCCGTATCCGTCATTGACGGTGACGCACTTGCCTCGACCAATACACACCTTGAGGGTTGTAGGCGACACAGCACGGGGGGAGTATCCCGTCGATTTTACGATTAAGTTATATGCCCAAAATGAAGCCATCCTGTATACCGAAACCGTCACAGGCAACACACAGGTGAATTGGAGCAAAACCCTGGCAGTTCCCGTGCTAGACGTAGCAAAGCAGGTGATGGAAATCACGAGGTGGAGCCACGAAGGCCGCCAGGCAAAGATTATTGAGTTTTTCACCTCTATACGGGAAATCTATGAAACCGGCGATCTGGTGAGCTTACATCTACTGGAGGAGCGAGAGGCTAGCCAAGGCAGCTTGCCGGTGGGGAACGTGTCGGCAAATGAGATAGTCCTGAGGTTTAATAATGAAGATGGGAAATTCGACGTGGATAACGAACAGTCTCCATTAGCCAACCTGCTAAAGGCCAACAGGAGGATACGGGCTTGGTTAGGCGGGGAAGTGGAGGTGCCGGAGGAGATAGTGGAGGATTTTACCGGTGGGGACAAACACCAAACCACCACCGACGGAGGCGACCTTGTCCTTGCCCAGTATGAAGTAGAGGGCAAGGAGCCGTCCAGCTTAGAGTATGACGAGGACCTGAGCCAGGGCGAGCTTGACGGCGTAGTGGCGGGGGAAGATGGGTTGGAGCTGGAGGAGGTAGAATCCCCGACTTTCACCCGCACCAGCAAAGCCTACCTCTCCGACGGCACGCAAGTTGCCGCCAACGCCCCCCGCTTCGAACTCGGCAAATTCGGCAAGGCAATCATGGTGGAGGAGGGGACGGAGAATATTATACCGATAGCTGATTGGAATACTTTAAATGGATGGGTTTCAGCTTGGGCAACACAAACCAGGACGATTGAAACAACTGGGTTATTATTTAACGGTGTCAATATTTTAAAAAGCGTTATAGAAGATACGGGGCAAGGCATTGCGGCTTATAAGGATTTTGCTGTTGTAACAACACCAGGAGTGGTCTATACTATCAGCGCTTATGTTAAATCTCAGGGTAGACCTGTCATGATTTGGTGTCACGATGGGTCTAATAATGGGCAAGTATTCTCAAGCTCTAATGTACCGGGAACGGATTTTACCAGGCTTACGGCTAAATTCACTACCACGGGCACAGGGTATTGTCGAGTGCATTTTCTTTCTATATCAGGCAATGTAGGGGATATTGTATGGGTAACTGCGCCACAATTGGAGCAAAAAACCTACGCCACTTCCTTCATCGACGGCACACGTGCAGCCGAATCCCTGACCATCCCCACGGCGGGGGTGCTGAATCCGCAGGAGGGGACGGTGGCGTTATATCTCTATGTAAATCCAGCACATAGAGAGCCTTCTAGAACGAGACAATTTTTTAGACATCTTCCCGGGCCGGGAAACGCTAATTGTATTAGTATGCAACATAATGATGCTAATTTCTGGCTTTTTACAATAGGAGACGCAAACGGAAACACACATAGTTTAAGCATTGCTGATAATGAAGTTGCTTATGGTTGGCGGCAATTTGTTATGAAGTGGGGGGCAGAAGAATTTGCCGTCTATGTAGACGGGATAAAAAAAGCAAATTTGCTTAATCCAACTTATTTGCCTTCAAGTGTTGGAGACATTATTACTGTTTCTGGATATACAAATGCTCTCCTTGACGACCTCGCCATCTTCGACTACGCCCCCACAGACGAAGAAATACAGGCATGGTATGAGGCTGATGCGCCGATTCCTATAACCGAACATACGACTTACCTGCTCCGCTTCGACAATGACTTTGTAGTCGGTAAGGGTGGTGCAAGAAAATCCCTCCCCCTTGACCTGTCCAGTATTGGCACGGTCAAAACCAGCGAAATAAGCTGGCAGGCTACGGAACCAACTGGGACAAGCATAACCATCGAAACAGCCCTCTCCACCGACGGCGGCCAGACCTGGGGCGCATGGCAGACGGCGACCAATGGGCAAGCAATTCCCGGTATATTACCGGATATGGATTTGAGTAATACCAGGCTGAAAACCCGGGCGACGCTGGAGACGACTGACACAGATATAACCCCGACCTTGGAGGGCTTGAACATAAACCTGACTGGGGAAAAGACCACCATGCTGACCGTTTACTTCGACCAAGGCCACTACACTTCCGACCCCATACCCCTATCTTCCATCAGCAGGGTACGGGCGGGTAGCATGGCATGGCAGGCCACTCTACCGGAAGGGACGACGGCCACCGTGGAAACAGCCCTATCCCTTGACGGTGGCCAGACTTACAGCCCGTGGCAAGAGGTACAGCCGGGCCAGCCTATTCCGGGCATAGAAAAAGGGCAAGACTTGGCCAACGCCTACCTCAAGATACGGGCAAATCTTGCTACCAAAGATGTGGAAGTAACGCCGATATTGCCCCCAATAACCATATACCTGTACCCCTTAGACAATCCTACTGTGATAGAAGAATATATCCCCCTTGGCACGTTCTGGAGCCTTGATTGGGACAGCCCTGATGATACGCTTGAAGCAACTGTCACAGCCCGTGACCGCATGGAACTGCTCAGGAAGGGAACATATCAGACAAGTCAGGTGTTGACAAACAAGAGCCTGTATGAGCTTGCGGAAGGGGTTTTACAGGACGCAGGATTAAGTAGTAATGAATATGTCATTGACACAACTTTGAATAATATTAGGGTGCCTTATGCATGGTTTAATCCAGTCAGTCACCGTGAAGCCCTACGGCGTATAGCTGAAGCCGGACTTGCAGCAGCATTCCAGAACCGGGACGGGAAGATACAGGTAGAGAGCTTTCTTATCACAGGCGATGAACCTGTATTGGAAATAACGGAGGATGATTATTTCCCGCCTTTGAGAGCGCCGTCACGTCAGGACCAGGTGGCAAATGAGATAATCGTTGACACACAGCCTTTGCGTCCGGCGGCAGTAGCGGAGGAAGTCTATAAAAGCAATGAGCCTATAACGATACCCGGTAATACCACAAAGACCATTACAGCATTTTACAACCAGCCGCCAGTAATCGAGACGCAAGCAAGTCTTGACAACCCGCCAGCAGGTGTGAGTATAGTTGACGCTACATATTACGGCTGGGGGGCAAGTGTGAGCATCAGGAATACAAACGCAAGTGACAGGCAGGTAACGCTGGTTATCCAAGGTAAGCCTTTGACCGTCCAGAACAAAGAGCGAGCTATTGCCAGAGATGAAGCCAGCATACTTGAAAACGGGGTATTGAGATATGAGTTTCCCGCTAACCCGCTCGTGCAGACCTTAGCTCAGGCGCAGGCGATAGCGGATACGCTGTTGGCATCAGTCAAAGAGCCGCGAAGGGATATAGAGGTTGAGTGGCGGGGAAATCCCGCGCTGGAGCTCGGTGACAGAGTGACGGTTAAGGGTAGGGATTATCACGTAATACGCCAAGAGCTTGACTGGCAGGGATACCTACAAGCCCGGCTGACCGGCAGAAAAGCATAACGAGGTGATTTAATGGATTGGGAAGAGCCGAAAACGAATTGGACAAATGCGGACTTGCCGCTCCCAGAAGATTTTAACCGGATCGAGCGTAATGTCGCATATCTCAAGGAATTGCTGGGGTGATTAAATGGCTTGGCAGACACCGAAAACTGACTGGACAGTAAATCCAACAAACCCCGTTGCAGCTGATTTTAACCGGATTGAGGGTAACATTGATTTCCTTAAAAACGAAATCGAGACAAAAAAAGGCGCCATTGTTGATGCCCTCAATACTGTCGGAATCGAGACATCAATCTCCGACACCCACTCCCAGATAGCGGGCAAAATATTAGCCGCGGATCAGGGTACGAAGATAATCACGCCCGGGACATCAAATATAACGATCCCGAAAGGCATCCATAATGGGCAGGGATATGTTGTCGGAGATCCTGATTTAGACCCCGCGAATATTGCAAATGGTGTAAATATATTTGGCGTTGCTGGTACACATAGCGCTATAAACAAAATCCAGCGCGGATCTGTGACGCTGATAGTCGATCAGGATTATAGCTTAGATGTATCAATAGCCCCGGTTGATCTGAGCAAATCCGTTGTTATTATCGAGGGCAGGGAGATAAGCGGGGCTTATTGGCCCCAAAATGTGGGCCTTTTAAATACTTACGCAGTAGCGTATTTTTTAGATAACTCCACCATACGCATTGAAAGGGCGCGCAACTCTGACATAAATCTTGTTGTACATTGGTGTGTTATTGAGTTCAAGGACATTAAATCGCTTCAGTCCGGTAGATTTCAGACAGACAATGATGGGTGGGGGACAATTACTATAAACCCTGTGGATGTAAACAAATCTTTAGTTTTCCATTCTTATAATCTGGGTTATTATTCTTCTGGGTATCTTCTGCCTGGTACGCTATCCTATATAAAGCTGACATCCTCTACAACTCTCGATTATAACATTAAAGGGTCTGGCACATTGCAGTGGTTTGTAGTTGAGTTTATCTGATTAATCCCGCCGAAGGGCGGTATTTTTATGCTTAAAAAAGGAAGTGTAGTAATATGACAGTTGAAATCAGTCTGTTGATCGCTGTGGTCGGATGCTTTGTCGGTTTGGCAGGCTGGCTCTCGGGCCGCGACAAAAAGATCTCTGCAGATGGAGAGTGGCGCGGATCCGTGGACACAAAGCTCAATCAGATCCTGGGCATGAGCGCCGACATCAAGGAGCTGGAAGCGACACAGCAGCAGCACGGCGAACGGCTAACAGCGGTCGAAGAATCCGCAAAGCAGGCACACAAGCGCATTGATCGGTTAGAGAAAGGAGGCGTATTGTGAGTATAAAGGACAGGATAGCAAAGCTGATAGATGTCAAATCAATCGTCACAATCTCGATGACTTTTGCGCTGATCGCGATGCTATTTGGCAAATTTGACCCGCCCAAAGAGCTAGTGGCGCTATTTAGCACGTCTTATGGGGCAGTAATCACCTACTTTTTTACGAAGAAAAAGGATGATGGCAATGCTTAATGAACGCATACCGTATGACAATATCCTACGCATCAAGCCTGTCGTCGCCAAAATCGTCAACGGCAAGCGCGAGACGATGGCGCAGGTCAAGGCCCGTACCGGCTGCCACCTGATAATCAACGGAGGTACATACACTCCTCAGTACAAGCCTGACTCCGGATTAAAGATAGATGGCGAAGTCTTGGGCAAGGGTTACATGGGTCTCGGATCAAATGATGAGCGGACGCTTGAGATATCCTATGCCGGAACCTGGCACAAGGACTACTTCGGTGCATACGGCGACTATATTAGGGATGGCGTTTATTCTCCTGTTCTTTCTGGCAGTGTGAGCACGACGAAGCGTGGTCGGACGGGTATCGGAATCACCGACAAAGAGCTCGTGATCGTCTCGATTGCAGACAACGAAAAGTCTAAGTGCAGTCTACCGACATTTATGCGGACCTACTTCGCTGGCTGCAAGCACGCCATCAATCTGGACGGAGGCGGGTCCAGTCAGTGGGACGGTCCTTATGGCAAGTACGAAAGCGGTCGGCGTGTGCTGTGGTATCTGTGCATTTGGCTCAAGGAGCCGACAGTTGCTTACCAGGTATTCAACGTCAAGACATACCTGGCTGCAAGGGACAAGCCCTCGGTAATTTGTAAGGAGCTTGGGCAGCTCCATACGGGCGATGTCGTCCGAGTCAAAGCATGGTCGGGAAGTTATGCGGAGATCGATTACAATGGCCGGAGCGCGTTTGTGACGGGCAAGTACATAAAGCGGGTGGTGTAGTATGGAGACAAATATTCCACTCAATGGCAAATTCGAAGTAACCGCCGCCTTCGGTGAAATCAATCCCAAGCTGTGGTCAAAAGCACCTCATAAGCATAAAGGAATTGACCTGATCTCCAAAGAAAGCAAGGATTCGATATATGCGACTTGCAACGGGATTGTGACAGTTGTCGGTTGGGATCCCGAAGGGTGGGGACGATACATCTCGATCCAACCAGACGACAATCCATCACACCGGCATATATTTGCCCACTTGGCTGATGGTAGTCAGCGCGTAAAAAAGGGCGACCGTGTCACGCGCAAGACCGTGATCGGAGTAATGGGAGCGACCGGTAATGTCATAGGAAAGCATTTGCATTATGAGATCAGAGATGACGGTGTGTCCATAGATCCGTCCGAATACATGGGCATACCCAATAAGCGCGGTGTATACAACTCATGGGATTACGTGCTCAAGACAAAATACCAGGTCTGCATTACATTCGAGACCAGGGAAGCGGCGGAGGCTTTTGCGAACGTCTTTAAGGCAGCAGCAATAAAAGAGTCTTACTGAGTGTAATAACGATCCCCGGAGGCATTACGCTTCCGGGGCTTTTTTTATGGATAGGCAGATTTCACGACTGATAAAAAATGCAAATTTCTTAAACATTATGTTAAATTTTGTAATAATGGGTTGAAATTCTCCGATATATAATATAAGATGGAGCCAAAATGGGAGAAAGGTGAGGTATATGAATGGATATAATTTCATTATGACTTTCAAGAATATGTTGGATTTAAATGCACTAGCGGCAAGGCTGTTCGCAACACTAAATGAAAGCCCGTTTAGCCATATCGCGACATCTCCGGCAGTTATCATCTATGCGACGGGGAATAATGACCAGCTAGTTGTTACTCCAAACCAGCTTCAATTCATAATTCAAAGGGAATACGAATACTCTGAAGTATCGGAGCTGTTACCATATGTTCGATCAACGTTTCTTTCAATATTAGATAATAGCCCAAAGTATTACTTTACGCTACGCTTCGCTGATATTCAATTGGTTGAGAGAGCAACAGCAATGGAGCAGTCATATAATGGTTTGTCAGATGTGTTTAGTGCATCCATACGAAATGAGTTTGTTGGATTAGGATACAGATTTTTCACCAAAGTTCAGCTTGACGTTGAGGTGTATGATGAGTTTAAGATTGAGCCTCTGTTGTCAGACAATCAATACTGGTATTTAGAGGGAATATACCATTGTGAGGCTGATCGCGAAGCAGATCTTATTCAACTGCATGACGTTATATTTGATAGATTTACTCGGCAGAAAAACTTTGCAAAAATGTTCGCATAAAGGGGGATAATATGAAAAACAGCTGGTCTAATAAGTTTGACGAATACAGGAAAAAGTCAAACTATGATAGTATGACTGCTGAGGAAGAGAAAATGGCGTATGATAAAGCTCGAAAAGCTCTAGACTCCTTCAAAGCAAAGTATAGTAGGAACCTGACGGAAGATTATTACCGCATAAGGAAGGGGTGCTGAGTTATGCCTGAACCACTTCCTTTTTGGCGTGCTAATTTCAACAGCTCTGATTTGGTAATAATGGATACTTCTTTTGTCATGGACTTATTAGAGCTGAACGAAAGCAAGAGCAGAGCACAAGAATGTGCAGATACCTTACATAGTATTGGAATAAATAAAGCCTTAGCCGCATTTACATTTTTAGTTCCTTTAGAGATGTATAATGCCATTTTTCAAAATAAAGCTAAAGAGGCTATTAAGTCCGAGTACAACAGTATAGAATATAACCAGAAAGCTTTAAAGAGGTTTTCTAAGGATAACCCTGAAGAGTATAGGAAGATAGTAGAAGAGTCGTACCGAATAGCTCAAGAAGCGATGGCAACTTTAAAATTATATCCACAGGTTTACGACCAAGCGCTAGGTATGCCAGGACAAGCTCTCGTGGATGCTTCAATGACATTACAATCTAAGTATTTATTCCCTGGAACAAATGATCCTACTCACTTGGCTATTGCGGTTTCTGAGAATGCTACATATTTTGCTACGACAGATAGAGACTATTTAGTAGTTAATGAACCCAATTTGCATATTTTAGTAGACGATAAGTTATATAAAAAATACTACAATAAATAGTGAGAGCCCGGTAGCATATCGCTCCGGGCTCTTTTTTGTGAAAAAATTCCCGCACATGGCGGGTAAAAAGGTGTATTGAAAATGATGTACTTATTGTATACCAATATTTGACAAATTGCAATACAAGTATTATAATTTCTTCAAAATAAACTTAAGAAAAGGGGAAATGCCATGAAGATGTCGAAGAAGTTGAGCAAACTAATTATTGTAATGCTATTGCTATGCAACACTATTGCGGCATGTACACCAAATGTCAACAACATATCAGGTAACGCCTCTGATAACCTAATAACTCCTTTCGCAACGGAGCAGGTTAGTTCTCACGATCCTTTACCGGATGATGAAAGCCAAAGCACGACTTCACTAATTCCATCATCATCTACATCTGCTTTAACTCCAACCCCACAACCTGCTTTAGAACCGTCTGTTGCGCCGCCCTCAATAACACAGGACCTGACTGTTCATTTTCTTGATGTAGGCCAGGCGGATTCCATCTTCATCGAGCTACCAAATGATGAAACTATGCTTATCGATGCCGGGAACGCCGCGGATGACGACTACATAATCGACTATGTAAAGGACAGCGGCCATGAGACGCTGAACTATTTGGTCGCAACGCACCCACACGAGGACCACATCGGAGGCATGGCGTCCGTTATTAAAACCTTCGAAATCGGTTCGATTTACATGCCGAAGGTATCGGCTAATACAAGGACATTCGAGGATCTGTTGCTTGCCATACAAGAAAAAGGCCATACCATTAAAACAGCAAAAGCCGGTGTGTCGATAATCGATGCAGACATTCTAAAGGTTGAAATCATCGCCCCAAACAGCACGACTTATGACGACCTCAACGACTATTCAACTGTGGTCAAGATCATATACGGATCCACGTCATTCCTGTTCATGGGTGATGCGGAAACGGTTTCGGAGAATGAAATTACCACCGACGTCAATGTTGACGTTATGAAAGTAGGCCACCACGGCAGCAGCTCATCCACAGGGCAAGCTTTCTTAGACAAGGTAACTCCAAAGTATGCAATTATCTCAGTCGGAGCGGATAATAGTTATGGCCACCCGACGAAAGAAATACTTGATAGACTCGAAGATATCAAGGCTAACGTATATAGGACCGATGAGAATGGTACAATTGTAATAACGTCCGATGGATCAGACATATCAGTTAAAGTAACAAAGGAAATGCCGGTTCCGACCGCCACCCCCACCCCCGCCCCCACGCCTACACCTACGCCTACGCCTTCCTCTTCACTGAAGGAAGGAAAAACCCCGGAACCGTACACAACAGAGAACGATACAAAGGACGTTACAGTATACATAACAAAAACAGGAAGTAAGTATCATAACTCCGGTTGCCAATACTTAAGTAAGAGTAAAATCCCTATGTCACTGAAGGATGCTAAAGCATCCGGATACTCTGCCTGTTCTAAATGCAACCCACCAAAATAACCTGTATTATTGGAGGGGTTTGATGAAAAGGATCGTTGCTTTTTCCGTTCTGCTTCTCTTTTTATGCACGAATGCTTTTGCTCATTCTGGAAGAACAGATTCGAGCGGAGGGCATAAAGATAATAATAACATCAGCGGTTTGGGCTATTATCATTATCATCACGGGAAACCAGCCCACCTGCATCCAAATGGTATTTGTCCTTTTGAGGACGATTACTTATCAGGAACTGAGAGCGTATACTTTACAAATAACAATGACAACTCAGAAAATGTGTTTAAATACATTTTGCATGGAGCCGTCATAACTGTTGGTGTGTATTATGCTTATAGATCAGAGAAAAAGCACAAGGAAGATAAACGGAAATGGGCCGATGAGATGAAAGCTCACGATGAGTATGTGATAATGTATGGCGGAAAAGATATTAGCGGACAAGTAAATATGCCAAATGATACTGAAATAGGTGACGACGGTTTACCGAGGGAGAAAAATAGCAAGCAGTATTGGGGTGATAAGTACACTTTCTATACTTCAAGAACAGGGATGTATTTTCATAAAACAAAAGGATGTAATAGGCATGCAACGATCGCTACGCATGCATATAGGACATACGAGTTGATTCCGTGTAGAAAATGTGATCCCGTCATACCTGATCTGAGCTGGTATCAGGACTACATAGATATTATTCAAATTAAAGATCAACATAAAGATGAATAAAGTTAGGAGATTGATATGATAGTCATAGTTGATAGATTTGAAGGATCCTTTGCAGTAGTTGAATTGTCAGATAAAACGACGGTCAATGTACCAAGAGTTATTTTACCGCACGATACACGGGAAGGGTCCGTGATACGGATCGAGATCGACCAAGTAGAAACTGATAAGCGAAAAGTGAGAATAAGCAATCTGATGACGGATCTGTTTAGAGATTAAGCGGTTGATTCCACGCCTGATAATCAGAATTCTAAAACGAAGTATTAACTTTATAGTATTTTATGGAGGTAGTTAGGGTGACTATAGAGGAGCTAAATAACCATTGGAGATACTGCTTATCCATTGCACAGGATCTGAACGAAACAAGGCAATATTGTGAGCCATGTGAGAATTATGATAAAATATATTCGTTTGAGTTTGTAAAAATAATTATGTTGGCATGTTCTGAGTTTGAAGTAATTTGCAGACTATTATGTAGTAGCCTTGATAACACTATTAAGTGGGATGATGATAAGGACAAAGAAGGAAACATTGGTAGGTATGCTAAGGTGATTCTAAAACACTATCCAAAAATTGTAGAAACTTCGCTTAAAATTGAGTCAACTAATCTAATTATTCGTCCCTTTGAATCATGGGGTAATGAACACACGACTCTAGATTGGTGGGTAAAATATAACAAGATAAAGCATTTTCGACATTCGCATTTTCAGGATGCTACTCTAAAAAACGCAATTTACTCAACAGCTGCGTTAATAATATCTAACTTGTATTTATATATGACGAACGTTGGTTATGTTCCCACAAAACCGCCAGAATTCTTTGAATCTGAATGGTTTGCTGCTGACATATACGCCGCGCCAGATATGCCTCTTCCGGATTTCGAGCAAAAGAGTCGACAATTTCATACTTCCACGCTTTGATTACATATCAGGTTATGTAAAAACATCCCTGCGGCCGTACGGCCGCAGGGATTATCATTTATGCCTATATCTTTTTATGGAAATTGTGATCTTTATTGGTGGAGGCGACCCGTACCAGGGAAAGGTCACAAATGTATCCACTTTATCGTCGTATACTACCACTTTCTTTACATAAGTCTGGATGATGCGCTTTTGCTCCTCCGGACTTTTGTTTTTTATATCAGCGTCTTTTTGTAAATAATTTCTTATCATGTCTTCAGTAGGTGCATGTGTCTGGGCTTGCAGCTTTGCTTCTTCAAGTTTTATTGTAAGATTAGTTTTTTTAGCTTCTAGTTCATCCATTTTTGCCTTCATTGACTGATGAAACATCCCGGCTGCTATGGCATTGACAATATTGTTTATCTCAGTCTGGACTCCTGCGAGCTGATCAGTAAATGCTTTTATATCCCGGTTGATTTCCTGACTCTGAGAAGCTGCATATTCAGTAATTTTGATCACAAGCTTTTCTATTGCCTCGGGTGAAAAAAGTCTTTTCTCAAGGTAATCAATCACAAGGTTTTCGACGTATTCCTTACCTATGGCCTTCATGTCGCAGGCTTTTGTCCTTTTTCGGGTAGAGCATTCATAACTCACATAAAGATCTTTATTTCTGCCTGCATATTTCCTTGTCCCAGTCATTGCCCCGCCGCATTTGCCACAGTAAATTAGGCCAGCAAGCAAATAGTTTTCTTTTGCCGAATTGGCACCTCTTTTGTGATTTCCCATTCTCTCCTGCACCGCCTCCCATGTGTCATCATCTATTATGCGGGGCATGCCACCATCGATTTTAATTATCTCGTCTTCACTTTTGCTTTTATGATGATTTCTCTTACCATTCAGTTTGCGTTCTGTTCGGTTGAATATATAAACTCCCCGGTATTTCTCATTCTTTAAGATCTCATGCAAGCTGTTTTTCCCAAAAGGCCGGCCGGTTTTTGTTCTGCATCCCTCGCTGATGAGGGTTTTTAAGATGTCGCTGTACCCTTTGCCAGAGGCATACATCTCAAATATCAGCTTCACCGCACGAGCTTCCTGCTCGTTAATTAAATACGACTTGTCCGGCGCTACATCATACCCTAGTGGCGGTTTTCCACCGTTGTGCTTGCACTTAAAGGCTGTCTCCTTCATGCCCTTCATCGTCTCTCTGGCGAGGTTGCGGCTATAGTATTCGGCCATTCCCTCAAGGACGGATTCTAGGATGATGCTTTCCGGGCTGTCATCAAGGGGTTCAAGGACTGATATTAAGCGAACACCGTTCTTTTTAAGCTGCCGCTTATAAAATGCGCTATCATACCGGTCACGGCTAAACCGGTCCAGTTTGTGAACGATGACAACAGAAAACAGGCCTAATGCGCTGTCCTGTATCATCTGCAGGAAGCCGGGTCTGTCGTCAGTTGTGGCGCTTCGCGCTTCGTCGGTGTAAATCTTGACTATCTGGATCCCGCATCTTTGGCAATACTCTCTGATAGCACGCAGCTGGGCATCAATAGATTCCTCGCGCTGATTGTCGCTGCTGTACCGGGCGTATACTGCCGCCTTCATGCTCTCTTTCTCTCCTCATCTTCAATGATGCTCAATGGATCAAAGCAGATCCAGTGGTCACCTATACGGCAGCACATGCCGTATTTTTCTTTGTAGTAATTGAGCGCTTCCGTTAGGAATCTCTCTGTGACGTTTAAGTACTCCGCCAGCTCAGGGTAATTACTAATGCCAGCTTTACTTGCCGCTATCAGCTTGACCAATGGTACAAGCTTCATATAAGCCCATGCGCGAGCCTGGCGTTCTTGCTTACGGTTTTTAGTAATAGACTGGTCCAGTATGTCGCCTGTTGAAGTATAATAGTGCCCCAGCTCCTCGGCTAGGACACACGTTTTTTCAGATGTTGTAGAAACGTTATTGTTGATAGCTATAATGCCGTCGCAGTATAGACCTTTTATGTTCTCATGGAGAGGGTGAAAGATGATTTCTAATTGCTCCTTTTCGGCTTCGCTAAGAAGTTTCTCGTACATAGCTACCCCATAATACCGCTTTATATGTTTTACTTCTTACCTGCCCAAAACTGATGTCCGCATTTCAGGCAAGTAACTCTGACCTTTTTTGCGCCGATGTTGCCTGCTATTAAACCCAGCGGATGTAGATAGCCTCCAATAACCGCCTTTCCTATTCCAAACCCTTTCTTGTGAGCAGACAAGCTGGTAGAATAGCACTTTGGACAATAGGCGATACCTTCCTTGTCCATCTGTGCGATTCGTTCCTTTAGTGCTTGTCGTTCTTCCTCTTGTTGTCTGGCTTGCTCTTTGACGCTTTCCCAAAAACCTTTTTTCTCTGGCTTTGGAGGGGGGTATTTTCTATATGCATCATCAATGATGTTCTTTGCTTGACTGAGACTAAGACCGGTGGTAATGCTTCTAAGATATTTTATTGCACTTATTCTATCTCGGCCATATGTTTCAACAATGTTTTTTAAATCCACTTCGGTTCCGTTAATATTCTCTGTACTTACTGACGTGTTATCAGTA
>Ga0134103_1002181_pt1 | contig 15860 bp, 4 predicted proteins | sample 14_taG_2_FD_94445 | JGI IMG/M metagenome (GOLD analysis project Ga0134103, IMG submission 94445) | Switchgrass degrading microbial communities from high solid loading bioreactors in New Hampshire, USA - 14_58_20_212_A1 metaG | ecosystem: Engineered > Bioreactor > Semi-continuous > Anaerobic >...
AACGGTCTTGCCCTTGCGCCTTGCGTAGGAGGGCGCCGCGCCCGCCTTAAATATTGTGGTCTCGCCAGTATAGAGGTTTATTTTCGCAATATCAAGGGTGGATATTGACTCGTCCCTTGACTTTAAAAGCATAGCCGCGTTGACGATTTTGAGGGTGCAGTCCGCCTCAAAGCCTGCCGCCATGAGCTTAGCGGCAAGACCCGCGGACATATTGCCGTCAAGAGCCGCCCGCTTGCCCGTGCCCATGCCGTCGCTGAGGACGACAATGAAATTGCCCGTGCCGTCGTAAAAACTCTGATAAGCGTCGCCGCTGTAAGTATTGCCGCTGCTGGTATACTGGCTCGCCGACAGCAGCGCCTTGTAGGGCGGGCGCTCATAGAGCCTGACCCTAACTTCTCCCGACGGCAGAACCTCTGTTATGGGCAGCTCAAAGGGTATGCCCAGCTCCTCGCCAAGATACTCCGCCATTTCACGCTTGTTTATGGGCGCTTTTGGGGGCAGGCTGTTAAAGGAGATTTGCAGATGCCCCGATTTATCTATAATGCTGAGTATATTCGTAACGGTTATGCCGAAGTTTTCAAGGGCTCCCCTGACTATCTCCGCGCTCTCGTTGTCAAGGGAAAAATCGCTTGAAAGCTCCCTTGAAATATCGTTCAGCACCATTGAAAGGACCGAATACTGCTGAGCCGCCGCGTCACGAACCGCCAGAACCCTGCTTTCCGCTCCCGACCTTGCGGCGTATTCGTAGAAGGTGGCATTGAAACTCTTTGCAATCATATCTCTTTTGAGGCAGCTTTCGGCAAAGTGCCTCGGCATATTGTCGCGGGATACCGAATCCCCTTTTTTGAGTATAAGGGTCATATCGTTAAAGGCGTTCATGGTGTCGTTGTAGCCGCTCTCCCAGCAGTAGCTTTTTCGCTCGCAGCCTCGGCAGACCTTGTCCTGAACCCTGATATAAACCTTATTTATATCGGGCATTGCCATTTTTGCCGCCACATTTCCCACCGCTTTAATATTGGTGGAGAGCTCGGCCACCACATTCGCCACCATGTTGATTTTTGAGTTGAGGACATTTTTGATGCCGTCGGTTACGGGAACGGCACTCTTTTGGGAGAACAAAAGCTCAATGCTCTCAGCGGCACTCGAGGGCAAAAGGCAGAAAACAATGGCGGCAAAGCCTGTTTCTATAAATGCTGAAAGTGCCAGCTCACCGCTGCCGGAAACAAGGGCGGCTATGATGTTAGCGGCGACAAAGCTTAATGCCGCGGGGACTCTGCCGAAAATGCCGAATACTCCAGCCAAAAGTCCGCCGAGGGAGTAGCCTCCGGCAAGATAGCTCATACCGTCGGCTATGCTGAGAGTGGCTCCCGCTGATATGCCCGTAATGGAGCCCGCCGCCTCTCTGCCGTATCTTGCGGCGGCGATAATGGCGAAGGACGCCGCCATTCTGGCAAGGGATATGCCCCCGACGGTCAGCCACTGAAGGGAAAGAAGGAGGATTCCGAATGAGAAAAGAAGGCTTATCATATCCTGCGAGCTCATGCTCGACAGGGCTTTGCGGTTAAGTCTTATTGAAAGACTGCGCTTTATAAAGTAAGAGCTGCCGCCGGCGACTATCGCCTCGGACAAAAATAGCAACAGCAGCGAGGCGGTTAGGGTCTCCGCGAAGGACAATACCAGCCCCGTTGAAAAAATAGCGGCAAATGACGCTATGACGGAGAAAAGTCTGCTTTTTCGGTAGCCCCAAATCTTTATAAATGTATTGTATAGTAGGGCGGCGATGACAAGGGCGGCTATGTATCTTATAGCGGCGGAGATTTCGCCCGACATCACATAGCCAGCGGCGCTGCCAAGCAAAGCTGCGGGCAGGTAGGATATATGCACGCCCGACACCAGCGCCACCGCAAAGGGCGACAGCCTGCCGAATATGCTTGCCTGCGCCAGAGTAAAGGCGCCCGCCGCCATTAGGCTCTGCTTTAATACTGTTTTTATTACCGACAGCGTTTCTTCAGAAAGCTTCAGTTTGCCTCTGCTTTTATTTTTCAAGTATTTCACCACTCTGCTTTTATATTACCTGACTGTATTTAAAGCCTTTAAGGCAAATGCTAAGCGAAGGTTCAAAAGGTGGAAATACTAATTCTAAAAGAAATATTGAGGACTCTTTGGGACATTTCCGGGCATCGGGCTTGTCCTAATATTTGCGTTATTTGTTCCCTAATTGTTTTGCCTATTGCAGTTAAGAAAAGCCGTTTTCTGAAAAGATAACTCTAAGCCGCTTAGACGAATTTCTCAAAAAGAATATCCGTTAAACGAGTAAAAAAGGGCGCAAAAGCTCTTATGTTTTTATTACATTATATTTGATTAATCTCACAGCTTTTGTCACTGCGCGCTGTAAAATTATGGTAATTCTGCCGAAATATTGGCTAAACGAATCAATATATGGTAAATTTCTCCAATTTCTCTACAGCTTTTTGTGTTTTTTTATTGAAGCTTTAGGGGAAGGCATAAGGTTTCAGCAAGATGATTTTCCCTTTAAATATCTATTGATTTTTTTGGGGCTTTAATGTACAATGTTTTGCAGACGAAAACGCCGGAATGATGGAATTGGCAGACGTGCTGGACTCAAAATCCAGTCCTGGCAACAGGGTGCGGGTTCAAGTCCCGCTTCCGGCACCAAAAAGACCTGTTTGGAAACCAAACAGGTCAATTTTTTTGCGGGAAAGCATAAAGGCATCATGCTGCGCATAAAGCAATCCCGACTGTGTTCTTGGGGTAAACATTAAATGAGAAATGCGGCAAAAAAAAACCCCGACAGGGTGACTGTCGGGGGATTTTTAATTTTAACCTAAGGATCTGCCAGCGATGTCGAAGAGCTTCTGGAACGAGGCGATGATGTTGTAGAACCATCTTGCCAGCTTCTCCCAGAATGAAAGGGTTATTTCCTTGATTGTTTCGGACACTACGGTCTGATCGGGCGCGAAGTAGGGCTGAATTACATTGTCGCCGATTGAAACTCTCAGGTAAATCTGCTGTCCTACATCCTGCTGAGTGAGCTGGTAGGTTGCGTCGGTGCCGACGACCGTAAATGTTCCGTTCGGACCGTCCGGGTCGCCTCTGAACCATGTGTACTTGATGTAGCGCTTCGCGTCATCGGGAATACCCTTTACGGAGGCGTAGATTATCTGCTCCTGCTCAAACTTGCCGACGATTGAAACCTCAGGATTAAGTATTCTTATCTTTACAACCAGAGGCACAAGCTGGGAGATGGAGTTGTAGTTGCCAGAATCGTCGGGAACGAAGAGAACCATGTAGCTTCTGCCTGAGCCGATTTCGTCGGGAACTATTGTGTAGTCCTCAAATACGAAGTGGCCGGGAACAGCTACGGGAATCTCAAAGTCGTTCTTGAACTGAGCGGCTGACAGCGGCAGACCGTACTCAACGGTTGCCTGTGACGGGAATACTACGCCTGTCGGGTTGGCCTTTACGATTTCAACAACGATGTTGGTGTTGATAATCAGGTTGTAGTTCTTAGCCTTGCTGCCTACGAGTGTGGGCGGTGTGAAGGTTACATTCCTGAGACCTACATTGGGCGAGTCGATTGTGCCCGTTGTGCTTGTGTAGGAGAGGGATACATCGTCGTTGTTTACAATGCCTGAGATGGAGCCGAAGTTTACGGTTACATTTGTATTGGCGGGCGCATAGGGTCTTGAAACTGCGGTTGCGACCGCGGTTACATCCTTCTTAACAACCGTGATTGTACCCGTCTGCAGCACGAACTGATAGTTGGTGCTTGTGTAGCCGCCTGTGAGGCTGATGAGGTACTCGCCCACATCGGAGTACTGGGTATAGTTTGTGTTGAAGTTGACATTGCCGCCTGTGATTGAGTTAAGAGCGTTGTCGTTGCCCTTGAATCCCGAGAAGCTGAGTGTGAAGCTGGGAACGGGCGAGCCGTAAACCAGATTCTCCACATTGTTGGGTCTGACATAAACCGTTGCCTTCTGAGTGGTGAGCGGTACCTGAACATTGATGCTGTTGTAGTTGTGGGTATCGCTGGGTGTGAATGTTGCAAGGTAGGAGGTTCTGTCAGCCGTCGGTACCGTGTTGGGATTTACCCAGCTCCAGCCGCCTGTAAGCGGAATGTCGGCAAGGGTTGTTTCGGGATCGTAAACAATTACCGGAAGTTCCGGCAGTACATATGTGGGATTTGCCTTTGTGATTGTAACCATCGGTCTTTCAACAACTACTTTAAGCTTGTAGTTGCTTGCGTCCGCGCCGATCAGCGGCGGCAGAGTCCAATACTCGGGGTCGACAAGGGGCTTGTCGGTGCCTACATCGGGTGTCTCGACATAGGCGGTTGCATAGTACTGGGAGTAGGTTACATCATCGGGCGGGATAACGCCTATAAGTCCGTTGGTGAACTGGAGGGTTATCTCTGTTGTGCCGTTGTATACCCTTGAAACGGGTGTTGCGGTGATTGAAACCTCACGCGGCAGAATGGTTCCCGTTGTATTCTGTATTTTCAGGTTGTAGTTGCCTGCGTCGGGACCTGTAAGGAGAACGCCTGTAAGGGTTACGGGCTTGTTCTCGCCTGCGTTCGCGTTATTGAAGGTTGCCACTGCGCCTGTGGTGTTAAGTGTCACAACATCGTTGCCCAGCGGGGTGACCTTGAGGTTGGAAATGGAAGCGGTTGCGGTCCTGTCGTAAACCTTGGTGTTTACGGTGTAGGTTGCGTACAGGTCAACCTTTCTGATTTCAAAGGTACCGAGGTATACGCCTACGGTTGCGGCATAGTCCTCGTTGCCCGCAAAGTCAACGGTGATGACATACTGGCCGGCCCTTCTGGGCGGTGTGGGTGAACCGTTGTAGAGAACGGTGAACTGACCCACATCGTTTCTGGGTCTTACATCCAGCGGATGATTCTGACCGTCGTAGTCAATATTGACGGGCGGAGCGAAGATAAGGTCAGCCAGTGTGGGTGTGAGCTTGAACTTGGTGATAACCGGGCTGTTTATGGTAATGGTGCCCTTGAAGGGTCCGTATGCGGTTACCGTCAGGACTGCCACATGGTCGATGTAGTCCTCTATTAACTCGCCCGTGGTGTTGCTTGTGGAGATTTCCGTTCCGTTTACTACCCAGGAGTAATTTAGATACTGCTGAGCCTCAACGGGGGTAATGCCTGTTACATCGGCGGTCAGCGAGCTTGATACCATTGCGACGCCGCTGATGGTTACGGAGCCGCTGATGCTGCGCCTGTTGACTATTACAAGAATCTCGCCCTTGACTTCATTGTAGTTTACCGAATCCTGCGGGCGGAAGGTTGCGGGATAGGTCCTGCCCTCCTCAAATGTAGGCACTGTGGTCATATCGTCGAATATGAAGGTGCCGGGTACGGAGGTTACAGCCTCGCCCCACTCAGGGTCGGAGAGGTTGTCAAGGTATGTTACCGTGGCGGTGGGCCACTGGGTGATAACGGGGTCTGCCTTTACGACTCTGAGAACGCCGCGCTCAAACTCGAAGTTGTAGTTGTTGCTGTTTAAGGTGCCCCTTGCAACCTGAATGATATAGCCTTCAGGTGTAACGGGTGAGCCTACAACATAGTCGCAGGTGAATGCGGGTGAGCCTGTAAGGTCGTTATTGCTGTCACTGTCGCCGCCTACCCAGCCGATGTAAGAAACAGTGAAGGCGGGAACGGGCGAGCCGTAAGGTATGGTAATCTCATTAGCCCTTACCTTAAGGGTTGCCTTTGTGACTGTGAGTGTGCCGGGTATGTAGTTGAAGGTGTAGTTCGCGGATGAAAGTCCGCTGAGGTTTATCTGATAGTTCGCAACAGGTGAGCCTACGGTGTAATCGCAGCTGAATACCGCTCCCGAAGCGTCAACGCTGTTGGCGGGTGTATCGTTGTAGAAGAAATCTGAGAGGTTATATACAAAGGTGAACTGAGGAGCGGCGGAGCCGTAAACTACGGTCTTGTCTTCAACTGTGACATTTACCGTTGCCTTGTTTACGGTGAGTGTGCCGTTCTCAAAGGTGTAGTAGTAGTTGTCGCTCTGCGGGTTGCCCGAAAGGGTGATGGTGTAGGTGCCTACGCCTCTCTTTGCGGGGTCATCCCTGTTATAGTCTGTGGAGGCTGTGATATTGCCTGTTCTCGGCGGAGGATTCTGAGCGTCGGGACCGAGGTAGCCTATGAAGGTATAGGTGAACGCCGGCTCTGCCTGTCCGTAGGTTGTGCTCTTGTTATCCGCCTTGATGACAACGGGTGCCTTTGTGATTGTAAGCGGTATATTAAAGCTTACGGTATTGTAGTTAACCGCATCCGCGGGTGTGTAGGTTGCGGGATAGCTTGTTACATTAACCGTCGGAACGGTTGAGGGGTTATCCCATGTTACGCCCTGGGGCAGTTCCAGTGAAGAGAGCTGCCTTGTGGGGTCGTAGACCATGGACGGGAAGGATACAGCCGGAGGAGTGGGGGTTGCCTTTGTGATGTTGACTCTTACGGGCAGGTTGCTGACCGATACTGAATAGTTGCCTGCCTTTGCGCCCGCGAGGGCGGGAATGGTGAATGTGACTTCCTTGCCTGAGCCAACATTCTTATCGGCAACTGTACCGACTGTTGTATTGCTGGAGAGATATACATTGTCGTTATTGAGAATGCCGACAAGCGAACCGAAGTTGACGGTTACATTAACGGTGCCGTCATACTCCCTGTTGACCGCGGTCGCGGTTACGGTAAGGGGCGCGGGAGTTACGGTTACATAAGCGGTGGGGCCTAAAACGAAGTTATAGTTGGTGCTGCTGACTCCCGCTAAGGAAATCGTAATCGGATACTGTCCCACATCGGCATACTGATAGTAAGCGCAGCTTGCGGTGGGCCTTGAGGCTGTGGAGAATACACCGGGGGTGTTTTCATTCTCGCCGAGAACGAAGCCGTCATATACTATCTCGTATGTTCTGGGATTCGTTCCGTAGTTTTGAGTAATGGGTCTTGCCGTTACCTCAACGGTCTTTTTGTTAACGGTAACGGTGAATGTCCTGTGAATCGAATAATAGTTGGAGCTTGCGGGAACGAAGGTTGCTCCGTAAAGGGTAGTGTTGCTGTTGGATACATTGGGAATTACATCGGGAGTATCGAATACCCATGTGCCCTCAACGCCGGGAGCGTTCTGAATGGTTGCCTGGCTAAGACTCTGACCGTAGGTCAGCGTTACCGTCGGGTTGCCCGGGTTGGGGGTTGCCTTTTGTATTGTGACGGTGCCCTGAGCGCTGGTTGCGTTGACATTTCGTCCGCCGTTTCTTATTACGGTGTCAGACGCCAGGGTGACTCTTATATCATAGGTTCCCGCGTCGGTGGGGAATCCTGTGGACCATGTTGAGGTTCCATGAATCTTAAATTCGTAGGTTACTGCGATTTTGTTCGGGGTGCTGCCGTCAACATTGTAGTAGGAGGTAATATCCTCAGTACCCGCAAATACTGAAATATTGAACAAGGTATTATAGGGTCTCGGTGCACCTGTATAGGTGGGATTCAGGTTGTTTATAGTAATGGTCGGAGTAGAGGGGTTAGTCTTTCTGTAAACAATTCTGACTATATAGTTATTATCTGCATCGATAGTAAACACGTTATTGGCAGGGATTGCGGAAGTAGAAACTGAGGCCGCATTCGCATTCGACCTTGCGCTGTAGTATCTGGCGTCAACATAGTAATAATATGTATAACCGGGAGTTACTATCGGGTTAATTGTTATATTGGCGCCGTTTGCTACCTGATATATCTGGCTTCCCGTACTTGCGTTTGTTATTGCTGCTTTAAAGCCCGCACTACTTGAAAGGGAAACCGTACCTATGCTTGCATTCGGAGAAGCCGTGACCGTACCGAGATAATCATATTCTACACGAACTGTTGTGCTTCCGCTGTATGCAGAGCCGCCTACTATAAAGCTGGCTGCACCATTATAAATACCGACACCGGCAGAAGGAGTGCTCATTCCGTTTCTGCTGGCAACACCAGTATTCAGGTTTCCGTATGCATCATAATACTGGTCAGATTCGGTAGCGCGATGTATGCCTTCAAGGGCGCTGTAGCTACCACCCATAGTCAGCGATGTTCTTACCTCGCCGCCTGTAATCGTAGGTGTATTGCCCTTAACTGCATACATATATATTTTTGTCCTTGGTTTTTTAAGGTCGCCCATCTGACCGTTAGCATTAACTTTACCGCCGTGGATAGTCAAAGATCCGCTGTTCTCAAAAGCAAAAAGGTTAAGGGTCGTATAAATACCGTCATCGTTACCGTTGGAGCCGGACGACGGCTTGGACTCAGCCATACCGTAGGTAGTGAAAGTACCGCCGTTTATCTCAACCGACGAACCTGAATCAATCCTGACACCGGTAGCATTTGTTGTAGAAGATCCTCTGCTGCCCAAGTTAAGCATACCTCTTGCAACAGCATAGGTTCTGCCGCTGATATAGAACACACCGCCGTTCATAACAAAACGGCCGCCTGATTTTGTATTTATTCCGTAAACCGTTGTGGTATTAGTAGCGCCATCGGTAAGGTTACCTGCCTGGCCATTCATAAATATGTCAACCTCAATCGTACCGCTTTCGAGTATAAGCGTTCCGCTGACATTCATGAAGCCTAGAGAACCGGACACGTTCCTCTGATCATTCTTCTCATTATACACACGGATTTTACCGGATGTGTTTGCAGATATTATGGTAAGGGTTGTACCGCTTCCGATATTGATCATCGGAGCGGAAAAATCGCCGTCATTTGTTTTAGTCCATGAAACAACCTTTCCGTTCAGGTCAAGAGTAATACTCTTACTGCCGCTAACGCTTAAATATGTATTACCCATTGCAATATCGGCAGTAACCCTGACAGTATCACCGTTGGCAGCATTATTCAAAGCACTCTGCAGCCCGGAGGCACTGTTTGCCTCCAATACAGCCGCCGAAGCCGTAGGTGCGGTTTGCGTAACCACCGCTGCCATTACGCCTGCAACCATACATAAAGTCAAAACCATAACTACCGTTTTGCTGAAGGCAGCTTTAAGGTTTTCAGGCTTTTTCCTCATAATTTGTTCCTCCTTAAAGTTAGCGGGATAAGAAAGGCAATTATCAAACAGATTCTGTAAAGCTGTATAAAAACACATAGGGACACAGCTAGACAATTATACATAATGATTATATATTCCGCCCTACTGCCTGTCAAGCTATTTGAAGCCTTAATGTAAATTTTCGACACTTTGAACATAGCCGATTTACGGAAAGTCCGGCGTATTTTGTCGACCTCTTTGCTCGGGAGGAAAGTACTCAATCGAGATTTTTACCGGGGAGGTTGACACCCCGAATTTATGGGAATAAAATACCCTTGATTGCCAACCGCATTACATTTAGAAAAGAGGAAATGTATGAGAAAATATCTACTGCCCAAGGAGGGCAGGTTCTACAAGGCAAATCTCCATTGTCACAGCACCCTGTCCGACGGCGACTACACCCCCGAGCAGCTTAAAGAGCACTACAAGTCGAGAGGCTACAGCATCCTCGCCATAACCGACCACGAGTGGCTCAATGAGCATTCATATCTTGACGACGAGGATTTTCTCACCATTACCGGCTTTGAGCTGGAGGTTCTGGAGCCCACTCACCTGCCCAACAAGCAGAAGAAGGTCTGCCACATAAACTTCTTTGCCAAAGAGCAGAAAAACACCACCCTATTTGCCTTTAACCCCAAGTACTTCTGGAGCGGCAACCGTGAAAAGGCAAAGACATTAAAGCATACGGGTCCCGACGACTACGAAAGGGTTTACTCCGCTGAGGGAGTCAACGATATTTTAAGGCTCGCGAAGGAAAACGGCTTCCTCTCCTGCCTTAACCATCCCGACTGGTCCCTTCAGAATCTTGACGACTACAGGGATTATGACGGCTTTACGATGATGGAGATATACAATTACTCCAGCGACATTGACGGCTCCTATGCCTATGCGGCGAAAGACTATGACAATATGCTGAGAATGGGCAAAAAACTCTTTGTCTGCGCCAGCGACGACAACCACGACCGCTTTGCGGTAAATCACCCTCATCACGACTCATTCGGCGGCTTTACATATATCAAAGCACCCGAGCTTAAATACGAGGCGGTCATAAACGCCCTTGAGAAGGGTGATTTCTACGCCTCCATGGGTCCCGAAATTCATGAGCTTTATGCCGAGGACGGAAAGATATATGTCAAAACCTCCCCCGCAAAGCGCATTATCATGATTCCCAAAGGCAGGAATTACAACTGCGTCTCCGCTTTTGAGGGAGAGCATGTTACCGAGGCGGTATTTGAGCTGAACGACCTTGAGTACGAGGAGTATTTCCGCTTTGAGGTAATTGACGAGCGCGGCAGAAGAGCCGCCACAAGGGCATATTACCTTAACGAGATTTTAGGCTAATATAAAAACCCCGCTCAATGAGCGGGGTTTTTTTGACCGTATGCAGTCCTAAAGCTGTTGGGCTTTAATGCGGGTCAGAGAAGGCGGGGCGAAAAGCCCTTTTTGGCGGCTATGGATGGAGCGGGGAAACCCGTGTGCCTTGGCGGCGGGGAAAGCGTAACGGCGGGGCGGGTGTTCCTTTCGGCGCATGGCGGAAAAGCCTTTTTTGCGGCGGGCGGGTGTTCCTTTCGGCAAGACTGCGGCGATGCGGTTTGCGCTCACACTGCGGCGGGAGCTAATTGCTCAGAGGGCGCATACCCTCTGCGGCGGGGAAGAGAAAAACAGCGGCGACATTTGCGGCGCACAGCTAAAAGGAACAGAAATGTGGCGGGGAAGGCGCAGCGGCGGGGCGGGTGTTCCTTTCGGCGCATGGCGGAAAAGCCTTTTTTGCGGCGGGCGGGTGTTCCTTTCGGCAAGACTGCGGCGATGGGATTTTCGCTCACACTGCGGCGGGGCGGGGAATCGGTACGGCAAGCAGTACTGTGCGGCTCCCCAAACAGCGCGCGGCGCGCAGGGGCGGCTGTCTATGCACCCAAACCGCAGAAAAGACAGCGGGAAAACAAAAATCCCCCATTACGGGGGACTGTTGTTCGGAATTAAAAATCCCCCGAAAATCGGGGGATTTGTGTTACCTATTGAAGACCACGCTGAAGAAAAGCTGAACCTTGGCAAAGAAGTCCTTGAGAATCTGAATAATCCTTCCGAAAAGGGTCAGCGTGGAGTTCGGGTCTTGGGGCTGTCCCGCTCTTATGTCGTTGATTATCAGCATAAGGCCGGAGGTGTCGCCCTCAAAGACATTCGGCAGTTCTCCGATGACATCCATAAGTCCGTACTGGGAGTTCTCAAACAGCTTTACCAAATCCTCAGTGTACGGGAAGAGAGTGGATACCAGCGTGTAGAGCATGGACATTGCCATGTACTCGCCGCCCATCTCATTGAGCTTACTGTTAAAGAACCGCAGTACCTCAAAGAGCGTTGCAGTGTCTTCCTCATTGAGGCTGAAGTACTCGCTCACGAATCTGCCTATTTCATCAGCGTTGTCCGAGTAGAACAGGACGCTGAAGGCGTATTTCAGGAGAACCGTCAGCAGGTCAGCGCCGTTGTTGCCCTGAATGAGGATTACTCCGGGGCGCTGAGTCTTTGACATCTGCTTGCCGGGTCTGTCTTCGTAGTAGATGGGCTCGCCGGCGACAAGCATTGTGATGTCGGCGCTGGGCAGCTTGATGTTAAGCTTCATATTGCTGTCGCCAATCGGTATTCCGTCGCCTACCAAGCGGAACAGAATTCTGTCCATAAGGTAGTTGACATTGATGTCGACGGGGATGGTAAGTCCGAGGGACATTCCGTTAAGGCGCAGAGAGTCAAGCAGGGCGTTGACTATCGGATAGGCGTTAACGATGGGCTTGATAACATCCGCAAACACATAGACAAAGTGCAGCAGGTTGTTTATCACAACATTGAGTCCGCCTATGGAGATGAAGTACATAAGGTTAGGCAGTATGTTGAGGATTGTGCGCATCGGGTCGGCCATTATCCTGTCAAAGAGACCGATAAGCGGGTTGAGGATAAGGTAGAAGGTATCGATAGGACCTGTTATCGGGTTGCTGAGCGCTGCCTTGTACTGGGCGTAGGTCTTGATATTGTCGCAGCCCAGAGCCTCAAGGAGCGGGATAATGGAGTACTGATAGCCCGCATAGCCGGGGATGTCAATGAGGTTTATGAGGTTGAGATTTCTGTCTGCAAGGATTACCTGCAGAATGTCGGCAAAGGGTGAAAGGAGAGCTACCAGATTGTCAAGCCATGCGGCTCTGTCGCCGTCCTCAAAGCCCCAGTCAAGGGGTCTGTCGCCGGTGGGAACGACTATGTGGTTGTACTGAGTCTTGGTTGTTGCCTCGCCTGTTTCGGGGTTGACCTCAACTATGGTTTCGATATAGGGCACGAACTCGTGCTCGAAAAGCAGAGCCTCGTTCCACTTGTTGTAGACATTGGAGTATGCGGCGTTGTTATGCCAATCTTCTCTTGCCACATTCTCAAGGGCGAGCTGAACCTCTGAGGCGGGTCTGCCAGCTCTGTTATTGAGGTAAGCCATTCTCTGGGCTATTGTCTTGGGCGAATAGTCAAGACCCAACGCAACGGAGAGTATGGAGTCTATGTTAAGCTCCGTAATCATCGGGTAAATCATCAGGGCAATCTTTGTGAGCATCTCCTGAGTAAATACCTCTTTTACGAGCATATCCTCAAGAATATCCGTGACGCTGTTTATGCCCTCAATCTTGAGAGCCTTCAGAAGTCTCTCAACCATTATGGGAGTCGCGGCGGCAAGGTATTCAGCCTTTTCCTTTGTCCAGCTTTCGTTGTACTGTACCCTGTTGCCGAAGGATTTCTGAGCAACTATTTCGGGCGAATAGGTAAGCTCCTGCATGGGATAGACATAAGGATTCGGAGAATATGTGCCGTCTGTCGGGAACTTGCCTGTCTCTTTCGGGAACATAAGCTCCAGGATGGCAAGGATTACATCGTTGGGATGGATTGCGATTCCGCCGATTGTTTCGGAAAGAATCCTGCTGCCCGCGGGCATTCCGAGCATATCGGCAAGCTCCGCGTCAATGTCATCTATGGTGAGACCGAAGCTCTCAAGCAGAGTCTTGTCTGCCCACTTGCCTGTGCTGTAATTGTAGTTGCGGCTGTTAATGCCTGTGAATACCCATCTGAGAAGGGCAAAGAGAACCTGACCTCTGTAGTCGATGCCGGCGCTCGGGTCATAGACCACAACAAAGTCTCTTGTCATGGAGCCGGAGGGGAAGGTCTTGTTTCTTACTATCTGGCCTCTTGCCTGAATAGCGGCGTCAAGAATGGGAGGCAGGTAGTCAATATTGAAGCCTTCGTCTTCTTCCTCCTCATCGTAGCCTGACATCTCGGACACGAGATTCAGAACGCCGTTCAAGCCTCCGCCCAGATAGGGATAGTAGTCTGAAAGCAGGTCACGGAAGGGCATTTCCATGGTATAAACCGTAATGCCCGCAACCTTTGCCTCAAGATAAACCTCTACGGAGTCAATAATGCTCTGAACGGGGCTCTTGCCGTTCTGAGAGGTAAGGAACATCGAAAGGTTGGGAATTGCCGAAGTCAAAGCGGTGATGGGCTTTGATGCCACATCATTGAGAACCCAGTCAATAATCGGGCCCAGTATCGCGTTCATTATGTCGGTATGCGAACGCAGGGGTTTGAACTGGTCGTATGTAATGAAGTTCTTAATGCCCAGGGTCTCGAAAAGCGGGATAATGAGCTTTTGATAAAGCTCCATTCTCTGAATGGACGCATATGCGGCTCTGCCTGCTACTTCAATGTAGAACTTTACATCGCCGAAAAGGGTCCACAAAAGGGGTTCAACGGGAGCAAAGATGGCGGCTACCGCGTTGATGAAGGCGGTTATCTGGTCGTATGCCTCGTCAACACCCCAGTTGAGCTTGTTGCCCTTGGGCAGAGAGTCCACATACTCCTCAAAGCCTGCCCAGCTGTTGGCATCCTTTACATAGCCCTGGGAAATGGCTGCGTTCATGTGATTCTTTATGTTCTGATACTTTGCGGGCAGATGGTCCCTTACATACTGGAACTGCAGGTAAATGCCTTCGCCTCTGAGCTCGTTGAAGAGGTCGAGAATCGGCACATCCGAGTTAATGTCCGCAAGCATCTCGTAAACCATCGGGTAAAGCATCAGGAAAATTGAGGTTACGATGTTGTCGCGGAAGATGAAGTCTTTAAGCAGAACTTCCGCAAGCTCCTTGGCGTTGTTGTACTTTACGCCGTACATGGGGCTGCCCTTGTACTTGTCGTCTGTGGTGTCTATAAAGGATTTAAGGATTGTTCCCACATCGGGAGACAAAAACAGAGCGTCAATCTTGTCAACGGCCTGGTTGAGCCGCTGGAGATTAGCTGAATATGTAACGCCCTCTTTAACCTCTCTTGTGATGGGGTACTGAATCGGAATTTCGGTTGAATAGTACCAGTTCATGAGGTTCGACAGCTTGTCCCCGAAGAAGTGAACAAGCAGCCTGTCGGAGTGACGGAGAAGGTCAACAACATAGTCCTTTACGCTGTTGCGAACCGCGAGAAGCTGGTCTGCGGTATAGCCTGTATAGTCGGTTGTGAGAAGATTTGATGTGGCGCCGAACAGTCTCATGTGAGCCTGCTGCAGAGCTATCTGAATACTTGTTTCCGCATAGTTGTAGGGGGCACCTTCGGGAGCTTCTCTTATAATATCGGAGAGAACATAGTAAACGCTGGTGTTGTTTTCAGCGGCGATTCTTGCGTACTTCCAGGTGAACTTTACATACTTCACATTGATTCTGTAGGGCAGGTCCTCAACAGAATCAAAAGCCATCAGAGCCTCGTCAATGTCGGTCTTTACTTCAAAGCTGTAGTCATAGAACCAGTTGACGACGCTGACGCCTGTCTGTTCGCCTATAAAATAGGAGAGTACTTCGGGTACATTGTAGTACCGGTACCTTTCATATTCCACCGGCTTGTAGAGGGTGACGGTCTCCATAACCGTTCTGATTTCGGTGGTCTCTATATATGTACCGGGATTATTGGGGTCCTCCACAAATACGGTTACTTCCTTCTGGACGGGGATTTCAGCCCTGTAAGGCTCCATAACCGTAATTTTGTCGCCCATTCTCTTGGCAAGCTCTTCTTTGACCGCGTTTATAATCATAAGGGCGTTGTAATAGCCCACACCGTATTCGGTGCTCTTTATGATGTTCGCGATCTCGTAGAATTTTTCAGCCGCCCTTGCGATGTCGCCGTTAAGGTTGTCCCTCGCGGTAACGGTGACATAGACCTTATATCCGCCATAGGGGACAAGGTCGTCTTCATCCGTTTCGCTCTTTGTGGAATAGTTGGACAAATCCTTTACATACTCGCTTGCGAGCAGATCGGCAAGCTCGTCGTACTTTTGCTCAAGGTCAATATCCTGAGCCGCCGCTACTATTCCCACATAGGCAGATGTTATAATCAGCACAGCTGCCAAAAGGGCGCTCAAAACCTTTGTTGAACGCTTCATTTAACATTCACTCCTTTTAGGTACCCTAAGTCAAACTCTGCGCAGAAACAGATAGAATTCAAAAATTCTATATCTTTAGACTTTTATTCAATTTAATTATATAGGATAGTTATAATATTTCAAGCGACAATACGGGGCAATTTGTCCATTAACATATCTTACGGCATTTGGGGTTTGGTCATTTTGCCCAAATAGGACTGTGAAATTTTAACAATCTGCCCATTTGTGACACTTTCTTTTTCCTTTTTTGCAATAATCACAGCCTTAGATGAAAAATATAAAAAACTTTAATATAGACCTTGCTTATGTTATAATGTTATAAA
>Ga0134103_1002187_pt1 | contig 15814 bp, 17 predicted proteins | sample 14_taG_2_FD_94445 | JGI IMG/M metagenome (GOLD analysis project Ga0134103, IMG submission 94445) | Switchgrass degrading microbial communities from high solid loading bioreactors in New Hampshire, USA - 14_58_20_212_A1 metaG | ecosystem: Engineered > Bioreactor > Semi-continuous > Anaerobic >...
CACGACAAGGCCGATCTTTATCTCGCGTTTCATGGGGCATTCCCCCTTTGGCGTATCGATTTAGTGCCCAAAAGAAATGCGGCGACTTCCGGATCATTACTTGTTTCCCACTCCTCGGGCGTTCCCTGCCACACGATATCCCCTTCCTTCATGAGGAATATGCGATCCGCTATCCCGAGAGCAGAAACCATATCATGGGTAACAGTCATGGCAGAGACATTATATCTCCTGCTCAAATTGGCCACGAGGCGATCTATATGCCTCGCTGTCTGGGGATCTAATCCTGTCGTCGGTTCGTCCAGCAACAAAAATGAAGGGCTGTAAACGAGCGCACGGGCAAGAGCTACCCTTTTCCTCATCCCGCCGGACAAATCGGCAGGCATTAGGTCTTCTGTGCCGGGGAGCTCGACCGACTCAAGCATCTCAGACACCATCTCGCGCATCTTTTTTTCGTCCTTGATCTCAAGGCAGTATCGAAGCGGAAACGCTACATTCTCAAACACGGTCATGGAATCAAACAAAGCCCCGCCTTGAAATACTATGCCGATTTTTTTGCGTATGTCGATCAATTCTCTTTCGGAAAGGTGAGTTATTTCGTTACCATAAAGAATAATCCTGCCGTCATCAGGCTCAATTAGCCTTGACACTGATCGCAGAACGGTCGTCTTGCCACACCCGGAAGGCCCCATCAAGGCCGCTATCTCCCCTTTCTTGACCGAAAGGGAAAGGCCTTTTAGAACTACTTTGTCGCCAAAGGATTTTTTAATGCCCTCCAGGCGTAATATTTCCTCTTCCATTAAACCTTTCCTCCAAAGATAACCGTAGAAAGCATGTAGTTGAGTATCAAAATGAGCATATTGCTCCACACTACCGCAAGTGTCGTGGTCTCCCCGACCCCCTTTGCGCCCCCTTGTGCCCTAAATCCACAGGCACAGGCCACTATGGCTATTACGAATCCAAATACTAAGGATTTAATTAACCCGCCATTTACGTCATACGTCGATTCCAAAATCCTTATGGAATCCCTGAACATGAGTGAGTGCACTCCGCGGACCGCAACGTAAAGATACCCTCCAAATGTCCCGACGACCATGGAATATATAGTCAAAATGGGCACCATTATCACGCTGGCCAAAATCCTGGGCAATCCGACGAAGACGTACTCGTCCAATCCAAAGGCCCTCAAGGCATCAAGCTGCTCGGTGACTTTCATCGTGCCTATCTCGGCCGCCATGGAAGATCCGACCCTTCCTGCGACGACGATGCCGGTCAAGACAGGAGACATCTCCCTTATCATGCTCAGCGCTATCACTCCGCCTATATATCTCGAAGCCCCGAACCTCAAAAACTGGTCAAGGGTCTGTACTGCCATCACCATGCCCGTAAAAGCACTTATCACTGAGACCATGAACACCGACTGAACGCCCACCCTTTCAAGCTGTTCGGCTATGGAACGGGCATCCCACTTAGCAAGCGGCCAACGAACCAATACGTGCACTGCCAATGAGGCTATCCACCCCAACAAATCCAAAAAGGACACGACGGCCTTGCCCAGGATTTCAACCCATTTAAACATGACCCTTCCTTACCTTCCCCTGTTTAGGGATTCTAATCTTCCTGTTACTCACCGGCTACGGTAAAAGAGCGCCGCAGTAGCCCTTCCACGTAATGATCAGTCTCAAAAATGCGAAGGGTGCCTTCTTCCATCCTGCGCTTTTTCATCTCCGATACCAGTTCGTATTCCTCTTCAGGGGGAATGTTTCCCCCTCCCCCATCGCCTTCCTGCTCAAGCAACGGCCCATACAGCAACTCCACGATTACTTGATTGTTGGATTCTTCGGCATTGATCTCGTTCAGAAACTCCTTGAAAGATGTTATGGCCCTCCATCCCGACATCAGAGATATCTGAGAAGGTTCGGCTATGCCTCCGCCTCTGACGACTACCTCACATAATCCCGTCGCCTTATCCGGGACCTTTAGCGACAGCTTCTTTATCTCCTGCTCGCCGCGAAATTTCCTCAATGCGATTTGCACTTCCAGGTCTTGACCCGGCTTGACGTTATCCTTGTTGGGTATGTCCAATTTTTCAATGTATACAACTTTGGGCTGCTTTGTAACCTGAAGTTCTATATGTATACCAAGCGGCTCAATTTCCTTAAACCTATTTAAGGACATTGACGAGACCAATCTCATGATCTCTCGGCTGACCACCTGGTCTATGAGGTCGCTGTCAGAAAAGTACACGTTCTTCTTCGTAAAACCTTCCACAAATCCCTTGCCCTCTATGTTAACCGTGATAAAACCGGTACCCTCTCCGATTCTGCCCCAAAGATCATCAAACAAGCCAAGTAATGCCCCAGGAAGTATCTGATTCATTAAAAAGGGATCGTTTACGACTTGAAAACGTTTGAAGATGGTAGTCCCCGAATCATCGGTGAATTTTACGGACACCTCCACGCCCTTCGGAAATTGACCGACTCGCCCGGCTATGGCTTGGGGTCTATCCTGATTTACAACCCCCACTATCGAGACCGGGCTTCCCAACTTAAAGGGGCTTTTGATGCTTGGCACGATGTCGTGTACCCACGAACGGGTCAATGGATATGAAACGTCTCCCCTATTGAGAAAGGGGTGGGCAAAGGCCAAGAAGTTGCCTTTGTCATCGACAGCCGTCAAAGTACCCGTCGCACCGACGTTTACATCCCCCCAGGCAAGAAGCGCCCCAACTGAATCGCCGGGGTGAAGCGTTGTGTCATAGTCCACCCTGATCCCGCCAGGAGGCATATCGAAGGGCAATACCTCCACCTTACTGTTCAAGTCACGAGACAATCTGTCGGCTCCCCTTGCTCCGATGCCCGATACGATCAGGGGCGCACTTTTGCTCTCGTTGAACTGGACCTTGCCCTCCTGCATTGATCTCCCCTGCCAATCCCAAGCTTTGCTCATTTCCTCTATGGGCGTAACCAGTCCCAGGTTATGATCGCTGAAATCCCAACCGTAGCCTATAGCCCCCACTAAGCGGCCGTTTATGAAAAAGGGGCTGCCGCTCATTCCTGCGGCTATTCCTCCTATCTTATCGACCAAAGGGCCGCTCGCACGTATGAGGACGAGCTTCTGAGGTTCCCCGGTGCTGGGGATTATGCTGACAACCTCTGCCGGAAAGGATACGCGTTCCAAGCCCTTTACCACGGTGATCACTTCTCCGCGCATGCCGGGCCGAAGCTCGTTTAAAGGAAAAATTGGGGCGCTTGGTTTAAAGGATAAAGCAATAGCTGAGCCAGCAGAAAACAGCAAGGTTAATACTGCAACAAATGCCGCAAATACCGCAAAAAAACGACTTTTATTAGTAAACATCGTCAAGCCCCCTTGGCCTTTATTAAGTTTTTGCGCATCCTTAGGTAAGACAATATGAAGTCGTCAATATCGCCATCCAAGACTGAATCAACGTTATAGGACGTATAACCGGTACGATGATCTTTGACCATAGTATAAGGATGCAATACATAAGATCTTATCTGACTGCCCCAACCTATCTCCTTCTTCTCTCCGTGCAGGTCTTCGAGCTTTTTTTGTTTCTCCTGCTGATACCTTTCGTACAGCTTGGCCTTGAGAAGCTGTAGGGCCATCTGCCTGTTCATATGCTGTGACCTTTCGTTCTGACAAGTGACCACTATGCCTGTAGGAATATGTATCAGCCTCACCGCCGAGTCAGTCATGTTGACGTATTGTCCCCCTGCACCGCTTGCCCTGAAGGTCTCCATCTTTATGTCCTCCGGCCTGATCTCTATGTCCACATCCTCGGGCAACTCCGGCATGACTTCCACCGAGGCAAAACTAGTATGTCTTCTTTTGGACGAATCGAAGGGAGATATCCTTACCAACCTGTGTATGCCCTTTTCGGCCTTAAGGTAACCGTACGAAAAAAAACCCCTTATAAGCACTGTGGCATACTTTATACCGGCTTCTTCATCGGGCAAAACATCTATGACTTTCGTCTCGTAGCCGCGCCTTTCCGCCCATCGCAGGTACATTCGAAACAACATCTCCGCCCAGTCCTGGGCATCCAGGCCTCCTGCACCTGCGTGTACCGTAAGGATCGCGTTAGACTTATCATATTCTTCGTCGAGCAAAAGCTCCATCTCTACGGAGTCTATCTCCCTTTGAAGACGAGATGCCTTTTCATAGAATTCAGCTAAAAGCTCTTCATCGTTGCTCTCTCCGACGAGCTCCGCTAAAATGGCCAGCTCTTCATATGTGCTCTCCATCTTCTGCCACTGGTCCAGCTTATCCTGCAGATAAGACAGCTCTTGAGTGACACCCTGAGCATCCGGAGATGTCCAAAAATCGGGCAACGACGCCCTGTCAAGCAAGGCCTTTGCCCGCTCTTTTATCAAATCTACGTCAAAGGCTTTCCCGCAACTCATTCATGGACGAGCGCAGTTCCTCCAAGACCGTTGAAATAGGCTTCAGTTCCATTCACATTCCTCCTAAACTAATGCATTTCCCATACCTGAGGTAAAATTTATTATAACATCGACGTGAATTTAGATGAGCAGGAGCGTAGCGAACAATGCCATTTATAATGAAAAAAATAAAGACGGACAGAGGAAGCATTCCTTTGTTTGAGTTCAATTGTGTAGAATCGACACAACGTATGGCCAAGGCGCTTTACGACAGATATAAATACGACACATACGTAGTCTGGGCCAAGGAACAACTAAAGGGGAGAGGAAGAAGAAAGAGGGCCTGGCATTCTCCTGTAGGCGGGCTTTATTTTTCCCTCTTCCTTGAAAATTTGAAGGGGGTTAAATCTCCCCAACTCATAAGCCTGGCCTCCGGATTGGCCATAAGGGAGACGTTAATTAGGGTTGCCTCCGTATCCTGCGACCTGAAATGGCCAAACGACGTACTATATCAGGACAAAAAGCTTTGTGGTATATTAAGCGAGGCCGCAAGTTGCGGTTCGGACGTTCATAGCGTAGTAGTCGGCGTGGGCATAAACGTAAATGCCGAAGTGGTAAGCGAGTTAAAGGACATAGCTGTTTGTATTAAAGGTATAATCGGATACGAGTTGGATCTCAGGCGTTTATTGGCCCTATCAGTCGAGAGGCTTCTTGCCAGGATCAAGCAACTTGAGACGACAGAGGGGCAAAAAGAGATCATCGCAAGTTACAAAAAGTATTGCACAACTTTGGGCTCGACGGTGACGCTTATCCTGGATGAAGGCACCGTTACTGGACAGGCCGTAGACATAACTCAAGAAGGGACATTGCAGGTCTTGGTATCAGGGCAGTTGCATTCGATCGCCACGGGCGACGTAATACACGTAAGAAAGGGGGGTGACGCAATTGCGTTTGACCGAATTGGCCAGGACAAGCGGCTGAGCAGCCAAGCTGGGTCCGGCGGACCTCAATAAACTGCTTGACCAATTTACACCGCAGGATCACCCGAGGTTGCTTTCCTCATGGAAGGGAGGAGAGGACGCTGCCCTATGGATATTGTCAGACGAACGTGCTGCCGTACTGACGGTCGACATCATCACCCCCGTCGTAGACGATCCTTATGTATGGGGACAGATCGCAGCGGCAAACTCTCTAAGCGACGTGTTCGCCATGGGCGGAAGGCCCTTGCTTGCTCTAAACGTCGTTGGATTTCCCATAAATTGCCTTCCCCTGGAGATGCTTTCGTCCATCTTGGAAGGAAGTATGGAAAGGACTAAAAGAGCAGGAGCTATTGTCGCAGGCGGACATACCGTAGAGGACGAAGAGCCCAAGTTTGGCCTTGTCGTATACGGTGAAGTCCCTCTTACGGAAGTGTGGTACACCAAGGGAGCCAGGCCGGGTGACAGAATAATACTGACCAAACCCTTGGGAAGCGGGGTGCTCGTGACGGCCCTAAAGGCGGAATTGCTTGGCGACGACGAGATGAAAAACTTGATTTCCGTCATGACGCAGCTAAATGACGTTCCCTCACATCTTTCAAAGGACATTAGATACAAGATCCATGCCTGCACGGACGTCACCGGTTTCGGGCTGATCGGGCATCTGGCGGACATGCTTGGCGACGACATCGATATAAAACTGCATACAAAAGAAATACCGCTGCTTAAAGGCGTGTTGCAAAAGGTCTCCATGGGCCTGGTCCCGGCAGGAGCCTATCGCAACAAGGCCTACTACACCGAGACGGGCAAAGTGGAAAACATGGATTTGCTTGACGAGGATTTAAGGGATGTATTGTTTGACCCACAGACGTCCGGCGGACTGCTTTTGGCCGTCGATCCTTCGACGGCAAGCGACGCGCTAAAGTTAATTAAAGATGCAGGATTCAAAGACAGCAGCATTATAGGAGAGGTCGTGCAAGGCAGCGGCAAGATCGAAATAGTAGGATGACCGGCCCTTGGAGCATCTTTAGGTTGCCCAAGGGCCTTAAAGCGGTTCCAGATTGTCAGATACAGGTCGTGCAAGTAGGATATCCACATAATGTCGACCTTTGGTGCCGGAAGCAATACCCCACATGAGACATTTAACGTCTTTTCCCTGATCATGCTTGGCGACCAAACGTCCGCAACTATGAGGCAATTTTGAAGCTTCGCTTCTTGAATAAGTTTGGTTAACTCCGCCTCACCGTCGCCCTTTTTCCACAGTTCGAACAGTTCAGGCGCGGGTCTGGTGACTTTGGCTCCTGAGGCTTTAAGCAAAAGCTGAGTACGACCGGTAAGATCAAGTATGGGCACATCCTGCAGTATTTCCCTGCCGACGCTGACCACGCTGTCCAACCTGCTTTGAAATTCAGCCAACCGCCTTTGAAAGTAGTCGTACATGGATGGCTCCATCTCCGCGAGTATTGCCAAAACTCTGCTTGCCATAAAAGACAGCGAGGCCGGATCGAAGAAATACTTGTCGAACTCATCCCTTCCGTAAGGTAAAAATTCGTACAAGTACCTTACCCTGTATGCCCCTTTCGGGACGCCCCTTTCTTCGGGCGCCAAGGCGATGATGACGGCATTTTTAGGAAAACTTCCGCTGCGGACCACAAGCGTTCCGTCAGATGCCCAATCAAACCTGGAATGCACGTCCACCATCTGTCCGCCGATAAATCGGACAAGCAGGGCCACCTCTGGAGGCATGGCAACTACGGTCACAACTGCCTCCTCTTCCGATGAGGCTAAGCCCGGTTGAAGGCAGATCGACGCGACGAATATCAAGAATGTCGAAATTGCCTTCGTCAATTTCCATGAAACCTTCTCGACTTCTGCCTTAGGTTGGCTTCCGTTAGCGTTCATCGCACGATCTTCCCACCTGTTTTCGGCCTTATTAATTGAACTAGCGCTTTCTGCTACCCGGTTTCACCAGGGGAAGCCCTTGTTTGCAAAGAGGGCATTCATCGGGCTTGTAGACGGGAAATGTCATTTCAGCGAGGCTAAGAAGTTCCCCCGGCAGCTTGGAAAAGGCACTTCGCGCACTCCTATCAACTATGCACCCTGAGGCCACCCAAATTCCACCCATGGACTTCAGCAATTCGCCGACTTCTGCGACTGAGCCTCCCGTGGTAACCACGTCTTCTATAACGGCAAACTTCATGCTTTCAGGTGCCGGGAAACGACGAAGCCTCATTTGACCGTCTTCCCTCTCGCAAAATATGAAAGGCACCCCCAAAGCCCTAGCTACTTCGTGACCTATTATTATACCGCCCAGGGCGGGACTTGCTATTATCTCGGGGCCAAAGGGCTTTAACAGCTTGGCAAGCTCTTCGCCTGCAAAGGCTGCATACCAGGGAAAACGCAAAAGCAGGGCACACTGCAGGTAATGGCCGCTATGAAGCCCGGAGGTGAGCAAAAAATGGCCCTCGAGCAAAGCTCCGCTATCGGCAAGCATCTTCATAAGTCTGCCTTTGACGTCCAGATTGTCCATGGCTTAGCCGACCTCTTTCATTATATTGATTAAAGCCTCAAGCGGATCGGGCGCAGCAAGCACCGGCCTTCCCACGACTATGAAATCCGCCCCTCTTTTCTTAGCCTCTGCAGGCGTCATGATCCTGGCTTGATCGTCAGAAGATGAACCCCTAGGCCTGACCCCGGGAACTAACGTCAGCAGCTTACCTGACACCTCTTTTACCGTCGTCAAATCCTTGGGCGAACACACAATGCCATCTATTCCGGACTTTTCGGCCAACATGGTTCTAGCTCTTATAGCTTCTTCAAGCGTCAAACCGGGCGCAAACGTCTTCCATTCTGCATCGTCGATGCTGGTTAGGACCGTGACGCCGAAGAGCTTCATCTTCGGGTTCGTCTCATCTCGCCTCTTTACGGCCTCGCGCAGCATCTTCTCTCCGCCTGCCACGTGCAATGTCAACCCAAACACGCCCGTCTCGGCAAGGGCGGAAACTGCTCCTCCGACGGTGTTTGGGATATCGTGCAATTTGATGTCGACTAATACGTTCCATCTGTCTTTTAGCGACATGACGAAATTTTTCCCGCCCAGGTAAAACAACCTGGGACCGATCTTGACAAACTTCAGCTTTGAACCCAATAATTCTAGCATTCTATCGGCGGAAGCCAAATCTTCGACATCCAAAGCCAACACAACTTCGCTCAAATCCCTTCACTCCTTCCTTTTCCGATGATCTCCCTAACAAAAGGCGTTTCCCACTCCGTCAATTTTTCCAGGGCTTCATTGTAAATTTTTTCCATGCAACGGAAATCGTGAAGCAGCATGCTTCCCACCTCTACCGCAGTAGCCCCTGCAAGAAGCATCGCCAAAGCATCTTTCCCGCAGGAGACTCCGCCGCAGCCTATGACGGGCACGGAAACGACCCCTGCTACATCATAAACGCTTTTAAGCGCCAGAGGAAAGACGGCCGGCCCCGATAAACCCGCCGTAATGCGGTCAAAAACCGGCCTTTTTTTGTCCACATCCATCGCCATGCCAAGCCAGGTATTGGCAACTACCAGGCCGTCGGCTCCTTTTTCTTGGGCAACTCGTGCAACGCTTGCTAAGTCTTTAGCTTGTGGAGTAAGTTTTACCCACAACCTTCCTTCCCAAACGGGCCTTGCGGCCTCAAGGACCCGAGAAATGCCTTCCTCGCTTGAGCCCCATACCATTCCTCCAAGGTCAACGTTGGGACATGATACGTTCAGCTCCACCGCCGCGATGTGGTTGGCAACCGATCTTAACATAATTAGGCCTTCTTTTGTTTCTTCTATTGTCTCCACGGCCAAGTTGACCACTACGGGGATTTTGGCGGACGATATCTCCGGCAACTCCTTTTCAATGAATGCCTGCAGGCCTTCATTTTGAAGTCCTATGCTGTTGAGTAACCCCGAAGGAGTTTCCCATATCCTAAGCCCCCTGTTGCCCGATTTCGGATGTCGCGTCAGACCCTTGCTGCAAATGGCCCCAACGCCTTCCGTATATGGCTTCCTCCAAAACTTCACGTCATGAGGCCAAACACCGGATGCAATGATCAGAAAGGAAGATAGCTTGAGCCCTCCTATCGATACGCTCATATCGGGTCGTGACATATCATTTGAGTCATACGAGCTCATCTAGACATACCTCCGACATGTCGAACACAGGACCGTGGCTGCAGACCTCAGTCATGCCGTTTTTTACAGGTATGCTGCAGGAATGACATCCGCCAATCCCGCATCCCATTCTCGATTCAAAGGACCCCAGCATGCGTGCTTTGCCCTCAAATTCCGCATAAATGGCCTTAAACATCGCCACAGGTCCACAAGCCCATATCTCTTCGATGGGCCATTTTTTCCTTAAAAGCACGTCTGCAGCCGTACCTTTTTCGCCGATCGTCCCGTCATCACAGGCTATTGTCACATCCGAAAATCTGGATCTGACCCAAGATGCTACATCTGCCCAATCGCCATCGGGCACGCCAAAGATAAGGTTGCTAACAATTTCGGGATAACGTTTTTGTGCAAAGATCAAAGGTGCTATGCCGATGCCCCCGGCAACAAGCACCACATTTTTGCTTAGAGGTTCAAAAACACCCTTGCCCAGCGGACCGCGCAGGCGAAAGACAGAGCCAATCTCGCATTGAACGATGTCTTTTGTCCCAAATCCTGCGACCTTGACGAGAAATTCTATATTGTCGCCCTCTTTGTCCACTACGGCAAACGGACGTAGCAACAGAGGATCCCTTTTCCATCGACAAGGCCCGATCATGAAAAACTGGCCCGGCAGTATTAAAGGCAAAAAATCTTCTGCTTCAAAACGAAGCAGGTAAACCTCCTTTGCAAGGCGAACCTTCTCCCTTAAAATGCCGCATCGGTCCAGGCCATCATTGCAGTTCATGGCGTATCTTTCCTGCAACTACTGTCATAACCGGCCAACCTCTTAGCGCCAGGCCGTCGTATGGAGAAATTCTGGCCTTGCTCTTCCAACTTCTTACTTCAACTTTTTTCTCCATATTTAGGTCGAGCACCGTCATGTCGGCTTTGCTGCCGACCTTTATTGTCCTGTCCATCCCGATTATGCCGCCCGGGCCAGAGCTAAAAAGTCCAAGCAGTTTACTTAATCCGAAGGGCTTTCCCCTTTTGTGCCACTCATCTATCACGACGGCCACAGCGCACTCAAGTGAAGCAATGCCGTATTTGGCCTCCTCGAATGTCAAGTCCTTCTCGTCAATATGGTACGGAGCATGATCAGTGGCTATGGCATCAACGGTGCCGTCCTTTAAGCCCTCCCAAAGGGCTTCGATGTCATCTTTTGTCCTAAGAGGGGGGTTTACCTTGAAGGCCGACGAATAGCCGGACTTAACTATCATCTCATCGTCGAAAACGAGGTGGTGCGGCGTTACGTCGCATGTCAAATTTAGCCCCTTTTCCTTGGCCCTCCTTATCGACTCCAACGCTTCCCCGGTGCTAACATGAGTCAGGTGAAGGCGTCCTTTCGTCTCTTCGCAGAGCGCGATTGCCCTATTTACGTCTATGATTTCGGAGCTTCTCGGGATGCCTTTGAGACCGCAAAGGGCACTTGCCCTTCCTTCGTTCATCTGGCCACCTTCTGACAAGCTCAAATCTTCAGGATGTTCCATGAGGGGTATGCCCAAATCTTTTAGGTAAAGAAGCGCTATGCGCATTGCCTTCGCCGAAAGTACGGGAGAACCGTCATCTGTAAAAAGCATCGCCCCTTCTTTGACCATGCCGATCATCTCTGTGATCATCTTGCCCTGCCTTCCGACGGTCACAGCACCGGCAGGAAGAACAACAGCCCCTTTCGTCTGTCTTCCCTTTTCGGCGACGTAACGAACGCCCGAAGGGTCATCTATGGGCGGATCGGTATTGGGCATAGCAACGACATGGGTAAACCCTCCGGCCGCTGCTGACTTAGAACCGCTATCTATATCCTCTCGCCAAGTTTGACCGGGATCTCTAAAATGCACATGAATGTCAACAAATCCGGGGCAAACCAGGCGGCCCTCGAGATCATAATCGATGCAATCTGTCCCTTTGTCATTTAAGGCCGCTTTTTGCCCTTCGCCGGGGACAATTTCAACTATTTTGTCGCCTTCAATGCAGATATCCCACCTGCCGTCCCTCAAGGTCTTTCCATCGTACAATAAAGCATTGCGCAACCAGATCACCTTTCGCCACCTCCGGCCAAGTAAAGAAATAGCAAGGCCATCCTTACGGCCACGCCGCTTTTAACCTGATCCAGCACCAGACATCTTTCTCCGTCAGCCACGAAGCTGTCGATCTCCACGCCCCTGTTCATCGGGCCTGGATGCATCACCACAGCATCTTTTTTGGCATAGGAAAGGACATCCTCATTCACGCCCCACTGGTTGTGGTATTCGTCGATGCTCGGGAATAACCCCTCTTCCTGTCTCTCGCGCTGAATTCTTAAGGCATAAACTATATCGGCATCCTGTACGGCTCTTCTTACATCAGGTTCATATTCGGCAAGATCAGACACGCAAAGAGGAACCAATGACCTGGGTCCGGAGACGACCACATGAACGCCCGCTTTCGAGAAGGCGTATATATCGCTTCGCGCCACTCTGCTGTGAAGGATATCGCCTACGATGGTCATCTTGCGCCCCCTTAGACTGCCAAAATGCCTCCAGGCCGTATAAAGGTCGAGTAATGCCTGGGTCGGGTGCGCCCTGGCACCGTCTCCGGCGTTCATCACGCAGGCCCCGTTGAGCTTTTTGATGAGATATTCGGGAGTGCCCACTTGTTTATTTCTCACGACGACGGCATCGACGCCCATGGCCTCTATAGTTTTGGCCGTATCCTCCAGGCTTTCCCCCTTTGCCGTGCTCGATCCGGAGGACGACCAATTTATGACGTCAGCGCTCAAGAACTTCTCCGCCAGCTCAAAGGAAGTCCTGGTCCTCGTCGAAGGCTCGAAGAACATATTGGCAACCACCTTCCCCCTGAGGGCAGGCACTTTTTTTAGCGGTCTTTCCATGACCTCTTCCATGCGGACGGCTTCCTCAAGTACAGTATACAGATCGTCTTCGCTGAAGACATCCACATCCACAAGATGTCTATGCTTCCACGCCATAAAACTCCCCCCTATTCTTTGGCCACGATTGCTATCCCGTCACGGCCATCGAGCTCTTTGACGTAAACCTCGACAAGCTCGTCCCTTGACGTCGGAACCACCCTTCCAACCACATCCGGATGAATGGGAAGTTCCCTGTGTCCACGGTCAACCAGCACAGCAAGCAACACCCTTCTGGGCCTGCCCATATCCATTAAGGCATCCAAGGCCGCCCTCACGGTCCTGCCCGTAAAAAGCACGTCATCGACCAGGACGACGTCCTTACCCGTTATGTCAAAGGGAATGGATGTGCTGTGTACCATGGGGTGATCGGCCATCATCGAGAGATCATCCCTATAAAAAGTTATGTCCAGTTCCCCGCAGGGTATTTCCCCGTAACCGGATGACTTGAGCACGTCCCTGATCTTATGCGAAAGATACACGCCTCTTCTTTGAATGCCGACGAGCACTGCATCCCGGGCGCCCCCCAACTTTTCCAGTATCTCGTGAGCCATCCTCTTGATCGTGAGATCCATTTCCTTCTCATCCATCACCACGGCCTTTAATTTCATTCTCCTCACACCTCCCTTAAAAAAAGGCTCCCAAGAGGTTATCCTCAAGGAAGCCCTTTTTAATATCTGCTGTGTCCTTTTTGTTCAATTTTCTTCCCATGATTTCTCCCGACCTCATGGCATCCCTCTCCCCATAGATGTTCGAGTTTTGAAAGAGTATATCAAAGGTTTCGCTTTTATGCAACCGGTTGCATAAAATTTGATGAAAACCATACAAAAAGAGGAAGATCTGCCTGCCGACATTTCACGAGCAAGCCAGCCTTCCTCCTAATTTGCCCGATCTTGATGATAATTGGCCTCTTTTCGGTTTAGCCTTCATAACGCTGTATGGCCAATACCGCGTTATGCCCTCCAAAGCCAAAGTTATTTGAAATTGCACGACTGACCTTTTTGTAGACAGGAGTTTTGCCCACCACATTTATGTGACATTCCTCGTCTTGCCTGTCGAGATTTATGGTGGGATGTATAACCCCTCTCTCAAAGGCCAAAAGCAGGGCTATCAATTCCAAAACGCCTGCCGCTCCTAAACCGTGTCCGATCATGGATTTGGTCGAATGGACCAGTATGTTGTCGGTATGTTGCCCAAAAAGAGCCCTGATCGCTTTGGCTTCCATGACGTCGTTGAGCGGTGTCGACGTCCCGTGGGCATTGATTAGCTCCACATCGGACAGATCCCATCCGGCCATCGAGATCGCCATCTTCATGGCCCTCATGGCACCAATCCCCTCGGGATCCGGCGCCGTAATATGGTAAGCATCGGTAGTATTCCCGTAACCCACAAGCTCAGCATATATCTTGGCGTTTCTCCTTTTGGCATGCTCCAATTCCTCGAGGATGAGAACTCCTGCTCCCTCGCCCAACACAAAACCGTCACGATCGACATCAAAGGGACGTGAGGCATGCTGCGGATCGTCGTTCCTCGAAGAGAGGGCCTTCATGGCAGCAAAGCCAGCCACACCGATCGGGGTGATCGCAGCCTCAGCGCCACCTGCCAGAATCACATCGGCCTCTCCTCGCCTTATGGAATATATAGCTTCCCCTATGGTATGGGTCGCAGTCGCACAGGCGGTGACAGCACACAGGCTTGGGCCTTTAGCATTATGCTTAATAGCAACATAAGCCGCAGGCATATTGCTTATCATCATAGGAATGAAAAAGGGGCTTATCTTATTTGGTCCCTTCTCCAACAGCGCCTTTATATTTTGGAAGCTTGTGCCTATTCCGCCCTCGCCGCTGCCCAGGTAGACGCCAACCCTAGTAGGATCTTCGCCACTTAAGTCCAGGGCGCCGTCTTCGATGGCCATATCGGACGCAGCCACAGCAAAGTGAATGACCCTATCGGTCTTTCTGACCTCTTTCCTGTCCATCCACTGTCCAGGATCAAAGTCCTTCACTTCGGCGGCAATCCTCACCGGATATTCTGATACATCGAAAAGCGAAATAGGCCCTACCCCGTTTTTCCCTTCCTCCAGGGCCTTCCAATATTCCTCCTTGCCATTCCCGATGGGGCTAACGACGCCAATCCCTGTTATCACCACTCTTCTCAAGCTGTTCACTCCTTCGATTTAGTGGAGTAAAGGCCCTTGCAGGAAAACCTGCAAGAGCCTTTCCTTTTAGTCTTCCACACCAAGTTTGGACTTAATGTACTCCAGCGCTCCTCCGACAGTCGTGAGCTTTTCGGCGTCTTCGTCGGGGATTTCAATATCGAACTCCTCTTCAATGCCCATGATCAGCTCTACTATGTCGAGCGAATCGGCACCCAAGTCCTCAACAAACGAGGCTTCAGGCGTAATCTGATCCTCATCGACGTCCAGCCTGTCCATCACTATCTGCTTCAATTTGTTTTCAATTTCTTCGACTCGCATTATAAGTTCACCTCCTTCCAAAAAATTACTGCATTATCATTCCGCCGTCTACAGCTATCACCTGACCGGTGATGTAGCTCGCTTCCTCGGAAGCCAAAAAGGCCACAAGGTTTGAGACATCTTCGGGCTGGCCGGGTCGTCCCAGCGGTACCTGTCGCAGGAACTCTTCCCTGTACTTGTCTCCAAGCTTTCTAGTCATGTCCGTCTCAATGAAGCCCGGCGCAACGACGTTAACCGTTACGTTTCTAGCCCCGTATTCCCTTGCAACGCTCTTGGCAAAACCTATGAGACCCGCCTTCGCAGCGGCGTAGTTGGCCTGCCCCACATTCCCCATCAGGCCGACCACGGAGCTTATGCATATTATCCTGCCCCACCTTGCCTTTGCCATGTCACGAACTGCCTCTCGCGTGCAGTAAAACGCAGAAGTCAGGTCGGCCTTGAGCACCTCTTCCCATTCCTCGTCCTTCATCCTCATCAGCAGATTATCTTTGACGACACCGGCATTGTTGACTAACACCGAAACAGGACCAAGTTTATCCCGCACCGCTTCAAACATGCCTTTGACGCTTCCCGCATCCGTGACGTCGGCGATAAACACCTCGGCGATTGAGCCGCAAGATCTGATCTCGGACGCTACTTCCTCGGCCTGTTTTGCCGAGGATCTGCAATTCAGGGCTACGGCATAACCAAGGCTTCCCATCTTCAGTGCAATGGCCTTGCCTATGCCTCTGCTGGCACCAGTTATTAAGACCACCTTACAAGCCGAAGTCATTCTACTTGAGCACCCCCTATAAAATCAAGGGCCCCATCCAATTTATCGGGAGAATCCAGGGAAAACGCCTTTGCATCCTTGACCGTCTTTTTGATCAATCCC
>Ga0134103_1002194_pt1 | contig 15763 bp, 13 predicted proteins | sample 14_taG_2_FD_94445 | JGI IMG/M metagenome (GOLD analysis project Ga0134103, IMG submission 94445) | Switchgrass degrading microbial communities from high solid loading bioreactors in New Hampshire, USA - 14_58_20_212_A1 metaG | ecosystem: Engineered > Bioreactor > Semi-continuous > Anaerobic >...
GGTCACTTGATCCGTCTCAAAGGTTTGTGGTTCTTGTTCTGTTTAGTTTTCAAAGATCTATGGGCTCTTAAATCACGCTTACTTATAGTATCAAATTAACTCAACTTTGTCAACTTTTTTATTTCGATTTTTACTTCCGTTTATTGCTACTTATTTTAATATTTGCCCATGATATAGATCTTTAAATTATAAAGAATCTATAACATAAAATAAAGTAATTCTCGCGAATTACTTTATATCCCATATGGTGCGGGTGAAGGGACTTGAACCCTTACGTACAAGACACTAGATCCTAAGTCTAGCGCGTCTGCCAATTCCGCCACACCCGCGGCTTGTAAATGGTGACCCGCACAGGATTCGAACCTGTGACCCCCTGATTAAGAGTCAGGTGCTCTACCAGCTAAGCTAGCGGGCCATTTTGCACAATATTATAATAGCACAAGTTTGCAAATTTTCAATAGTTTTTACTTGCTTGTAAAATGTTAAATGGTGGAGGTTGACGGGCTCGAACCGCCGACCCCCTGCTTGTAAGGCAGGTGCTCTCCCAGCTGAGCTAAACCTCCATTCATAGTGCTTGTTATTTCAAAGATCTAATGTATCTCAAAATCACGCTTACTTATATTATCAAATCTTATTTGTTTTGTCAATAATTTTATAACGGAAAATTTTTATTACTTTCCTTAATATATTATGATTATAAATTTTATATTTAATGCGCCAAATAAAAAAGCAATATCTTTTCTTGCGAAAAAATATTGCTTTTGGATTACATTAACGCTTGGAGAATTGTGGTGCCCGACGTGCTTTTTTGAGACCGTATTTTTTACGTTCTTTAACACGCGGATCGCGAGTAACTAAGCCTGCTTTCTTAAGAATGCTACGATATTCTGGGTTAACTTCGAGAAGAGCTCTTGTAATACCTAAGCGAATAGCGCCAGCTTGTCCACTGATTCCACCACCATCAACATTAACGATTACATCATAGTTGTTAGTGTTTTCTGTTAATGTTAATGGTTGTAATATATCTAAACGTGTCGCTGGGTTAGGGATATATTCTTCAAAATCACGGTTGTTAATTGTGATTTTACCTGTACCAGGAATTAAGCGAACACGTGCAACAGAGGTCTTACGTCTACCAGTTCCATAGTATTGTACAGCGTTCATAAACTAATGTTTCCTCCTTTATTAACCTTGAAGTTCATAGACTTCTGGTTTTTGTGCTTGATGTGGATGCATAGCGCCACGATACACAAATAATTTCTTGCCAATTGCTCTTCCAAGTTTACCTTTTGGTAACATGCCTTTAATTGCCATTTCTACCATTTTTTCAGGATATTGGGCACGCATCACTTTAGCAGTTCTTACTTTTAATCCTCCTGGATAGCCAGAGTGATGAATATATAATTTCTTATTCCATTTATCTCCAGTTAACTCGACTTTTTCCGCATTAATCACGATTACGTAATCGCCACAGTCTACATGTGGTGTAAAAATAGGTTTATGTTTACCACGTAATAATGAAGCGACTTCAGTTGCCAAACGGCCTAATGTCTTACCAGCAGCATCTACTACATACCATTTGCGTTCTATGTCTTGTGCAGTTGCCATAAATGTAGAGCGCATCATTTCGTTTCCTCCTACTTAAAGATATTCACATATAAGAAGTATTAAAATTTATCTATACATATTTCTCTTTCCATTATTCGGGGCTAATAGTGGAAAAGAAATGTGCCACCTGTTATAATATAAAATTTTCCCTCTATTGTCAAGAAATTTTAATTATAATTTATCTTTATTTTACTTTGCTACCATTTGGTAAATCCGCTAGCACAGTCGCAATGCTCAAGTTTTTATCAAAACTTGCAGCTAAAATCATACCTTCTGATTTTTCTCCTCTAAGCGTTACAGGTTTTAGATTTGTAACTACGATAACCTTCTTATGGAGTAAATCTTCAGGTTTATAATACTCCGCAATGCCTGATACAATTTGACGTGTTTCAAAACCTAAATCAACTTGAAGGATTAACAAGCGGTCAGCTTTAGGGTGATATTTACAGGAAACAACTTCCCCAACCCGTAAATCTACTTTATTGAAGTCATCGATTGTAATCTCGTCAACTTGTGGTTTTTCGATGACAACTTTTTTATTTTGATTAAGCATTTGTTCACGGATATATTCTACTTCTTTTTCAATATCAAGTCTTGGAAAAATTGGTTCTGGTTTTTCTACTACCTTTATATTATTAATATAACCAAATTCTTTAATTGAATCATATTCTTTGAGATTTTCTAAAGGAATTCCTAATTGTTCATAGATTTTAATTGGTGTTCTTGTTAGTACAGGACTAATTAAAATCGCAACGATTCTTAGCGTTTCTGCTAAATGGTAGAGTACTGAATAAAGTTCTTCGCGACGATTTTCATCCTTCGCTAAAACCCAAGGTGTTGTTTCATCAATATATTTATTAGCCCGCGAAATAATCGCCCACACTTCTTGAAGAGCCACAGAGAAACGGAGTTTATCCATCGCTTCTTCATAAAGAGCGATTTTTTGTTCAATAAAGGTACGGAGTTCTTGATCTAAAGCACTAATCTTATTTGGTTGATCGGTTATCTTACCATCAAAATATTTATTTAACATGGATACTGTACGATTTAAAAGATTACCTAAGTCATTTGCTAAGTCGTAGTTAATCCGTTCAACATAAGCTTCAGGGGTAAATAGACCATCTGCGCCAAAGGGTAACTCTCTTAATAAGAAGTAACGTACTGTATCTAAACCATAACGTTCAATCAAGATATCGGGATAAACCACATTACCCTTAGATTTCGACATTTTGCCTTCTTTCATTAAAATCCAGCCATGAGCGAATACTTTCTTAGGTAAAGGTAATCCTAAAGCCATTAATATAATTGGCCAGTAAATTGTATGGAAACGCACAATTTCTTTACCAACAAGATGTACATCAGCGGGCCAGTATTTCTTAAATAAAGAGTCATCATCAGAACTATAACCTAAAGCAGTTATATAGTTGGCTAAAGCATCAATCCATACATAAATAACATATTTAGGATCACCAGGTACTTTTATACCCCAATCGAAACTTGAGCGGGATACGCATAAATCTTCTAATCCTGGTTTGATAAAGTTGTTAATCATTTCATTTTTACGTGACTCTGGTTCGATGAATTCAACATTTTCTTCATAATACTTTAATAAACGATCAGCATATTTGCTCATTCTAAAGAAGTATGCTTCTTCTTCAACCATTTGTACTTCACGACCACAATCTGGACATTTACCATCAACTAATTGGGTTGGGGTAAAAAATGATTCACAAGGGGTACAATACCAACCTTGATATACACCTTTATAGATATCACCTTGGTCCATTAATTGTTTAAAGATTTTTTGTACTGCTTGTTCATGACGTGCTTCCGTGGTTCTAATAAAGTCATTATATTCAATATCCAAACTCTTCCAAGTTTCTTTAGCTTGTTTTATAATCGGGTCAATATATTCTAATGGTGTTAACCCTGCTTTAGCTGCCGTCTTTTGAATCTTTTCACCATGTTCATCCGTACCCGTTAAATAATAAACATCGTAACCACGGAGTTTCTTATAACGAGCCAAGGCATCACCCGCTACAGTTGTATAAGCATGACCTATATGTAATCTACCACTAGGATAATAGATTGGTGTTGTAACATAGAATGTTGGTTTTGTCATGTTCTCATCTCCTTTACTATTGTTCCAAAATAAAATCCCTAGCTAAAATGCTAGGGACGAATTAACCGCGGTACCACCCTAATTTGTCTAATCAATATTAGACACACTCAAAATCTTAACGCGATTAACGGGTTATCCTACTAAAGTTCAGATAACCAACTCCAGAGCCATGTTCGATAATACTTAACTTACCTCTTCTCACCAACCGAGGTTCTCTGTGAAGCAAGTATTACCTACTCTTTCCTTCTTCGTTTTTTCTATATATAGTTGTAATAAATACTATATCATATTTTATTTTATGTCAATACCTTTTAATTATTTACAATTTCTTTATTAAATATCAGTATGTTCCTTCAAATAATTAATGACATCTTCTTCTTCCTCTAACATTAAAGAGCGTTGGGCTAAATGTTTTAAATCTTTATAATTGGAATTAATAATTATATCCTTTATATATAAAAGATTAGTTGAGTTCATCGATAACTCATCAACACCTAAACCAACAAGAAGCAGTGCTGCATACTTATCACTGGCCATCTCTCCACATACACCAACCCAACGATTATACTTATGAGCTGTGTCGACTACCATTTTAATTAATCTTAAGATGGCAGGATTAAACGGTTGGTATAAATAGGAAACATGCTCATTCATTCGATCTGCTGCAAGAGTATATTGGATTAAGTCGTTAGTGCCAATGGAGAAGAAATTAACATATTTGACAAACTTCTCGCAGAGAATGGCACTAGCGGGAGTTTCAATCATAATACCAATCTCAATATTATCGCTAACTTCATAACCTTCATTTAGTAGTTCTTGTTTTGCTTGATCTAAAACATTAAGTGCGTTTTTAATTTCATCAATGGTTGAAATCATTGGGAACATGATGGCTAATTCACCATAAACAGAAGCTCTTAACAATGCCCTGATTTGGGTCTTAAACATTTCTTTATAGGTAAGACTCAACCTAATCGCTCTTAACCCTAAGAAGGGATTTATTTCTTTAGGAAGGGGCATATATTCTAGTTTTTTATCGCCACCAATATCAACCGTTCTTACAACCACCCTTTTAGGATTCATACCAGAAAGAACGGTTTTATACACTTCGAACTGTTCATCTTCTGTTGGTAAACTTGGACGGTCCATAAACAAAAATTCTGTACGGAAAAGACCGACACCATCACTATTTACTTCTAATGCTTTTTCATAATCTATGAGATTGCCAATATTTGCGGCTAAACATATTTTACGATCATCTAAAGTGACAGTTGGTAACTTCTTAATCAAGTTAAGTTTTTCGGTATAAACTTGACTTAAACGAATCTTATTTTCATATTCTTTGATTTGTTCTTCGGTCGGATTAAGAATAACTAAGCCTTCCTCAGAATCGATAATAAGCAAATCTCCATCTTTGAGATGGACCATAATACCCTTAACACCTAATACAGCAGGGATATCTAACGAACGTGCCATAATCGCACTATGTGAAGTTACCCCACCTGTTTCCGTAATAAAACCAAGGGTATTATTTTTATTTAATCGGGCAGTTTGCGAAGGTGTTAAGTCATAAGAAGCGATTATTACTTTTTCATCAATATTATCACTATCAACTTCTTCAATCTTTAATAATTCACAAAGAATCTTTCGCTTTACCGCCTCAACATCTTCAGCTCGTTCGCGAAAATACTCATCATCAAGGGATTGGAATGTTTTTATTACATCATCAAATACTTTGTTTATGGCATATTCTGCTGATTCATGATTCTTTTCGATTTCTAATTTAATTAAGGATAATACTTCGGGGTCTTGGGCCATCGTAATATGAGCGTCAAAGATTAATAAATCATCGACATTTAAGCGATTTGAATATAAACGTTTTTCATCTCTAATCTTGGCAACAACATTTTCGATTGCTTTCTTAACCCGATTAATTTCAACAATAACATCATCGACTTTTTTGGAACTGACTAAGATTTCTTGTTGATGAATGACTTTTACTTTACCAATCGCATAGCCATTAGATACTTTGGTACCTTTAAAGATCATAGGAACAACTCCTAATAAGCATTTTTGGGTCCGCCTATTTATTTTATCACTAATTACTCTTTTTTTAAATACTTAAGCAAAACTAAAGCACTTTCATTTAATAAAATAAAGACACTTACGAAATTGAGTAAGTGTCTTTATTTTATTATATTCTATTTAAATTATAAGTGTTATCGTTCTATGATTCTATTTGTCCGCAATTGCGGCAACACCAGGTAGAGTTTTACCTTCTAAGTATTCAAGGCTTGCACCACCACCAGTAGAAATATGGGTGAAGCGGTCAGCATAACCTAATTGGATAGCAGCTGCAGCGCTATCACCACCACCGATAATGGTGACTGCATCTTCAAGATTCGCAATTGATTCGCAAACACCAATGGTACCTTTCGCGAAGTTAGGCATTTCAAAGACACCCATTGGTCCGTTCCAAACAACAGTTTTAGCACCTACTAATTCCTTCGCAAAGAGATTTACAGTTTCAGGTCCGATGTCAAGACCCATCTCATCATCTTGAATATCATCAATCTTAGCAACACGATATGGTGTATCATTATTGAATTCTTTTGCTACAACTGTATCGATTGGAAGAACTAACTTACCTTGTGCTTTTTCAATTAATCCCTTCGCAAACTCTAAACGGTCATCTTCGCAAAGTGATTTACCAATATTATATCCTTGTGCTTTTAAGAAGGTGAACATCATACCGCCACCAACAAGGACCTTATCTGCTTTATCTAAAAGATTTTCAATTACCGCAATTTTATCAGAAACCTTGGCACCCCCTAAAATTGCTACATATGGATGCACAGGATTATCAACAGCGCCACCAATGAATTTAATTTCTTTTTCCATTAAGAATCCTGATACGCATTCAAGATGTTGAGCGATTCCGACGTTAGATGCATGAGCACGATGAGCTGTACCGAAGGCATCATTTACGAAAATATCACCTAAACTTGCCCAGTATGCACCTAATTCTGGATCGTTCTTGGATTCTTTCTTGCCGTTTAAATCTTCAAAACGTGTGTTTTCAAATAAGAGAACATCGCCTTCTTTAAGATTATTAATCGCATCTTCTAATTCTTTACCGCGTGTAACAGGAACAAATACAACTTCTTTATTTAAGAGTTCGCTAAGACGTTTAGCGACTGGTCTTAAGGAATTCTTTTCTTTATCTTCTTCTTTTTCAACTTTGCCTAAATGAGAGAAAAGAATTGCTTTTCCGCCATTATCGATAATGTATTGAATAGTTGGAAGTGCTTGAATAATACGGTTATCATCTGTGATTTCCCGTGTTTTTTTATCCATTGGCACATTAAAGTCAACCCGTACTAATACTTTCTTACCTTTGAGATCCACATCTCTAATTGTCTTTTTCGCCATATAATAAAAACCTCCTTATTGATACAAGTATATTATAATTTGGGAAAGATGTAAATTCAATTACTTTGCGAAAAAAATCACAATTAAAACGTTTTCGTGATTACCTTGTATAATTCAAATAATATTTGTAAAGTAGCACGTTGTCTAACCTTATTTCGTTCTCCTCTAAAGATGTTCTTAAAAACAAAGGTTTCTCCCTGAAAATCAATCGCACTATATACTAAGCCGACTGGTTTCTCTTTCGTGCCACCCGTTGGTCCTGCGATACCTGTCGTACTAATACCGATATCCGCCTTACTTGTTAAGCGCACGCCTGTAGCCATCGCTAAAGCCACTTCTGGACTTACAGCACCATACTTTTCTAATAATTCCTCTTTAACTCCTAATCGGGCCATTTTACTATCATTATGATAAGTGACAACACCTTCGATTAAGATATCAGAACTTCCTGAAATATCCACAATAGAAGAAGTAATCATTCCTCCTGTACAACTTTCTGCAACCGCTAAAGTTAATCCTTTTTCTCTACACAAATCAATAATAGTTTTTTGTAGTGGCTCACTACCATCACCAACGATATTTTCCTTCATCCTTTCCTCGAAAGCTTGGACACATTTATCAAATTCCTCTTTATAATTAGGATCAGTCGTAATAATACGATAATCCACAAATCCGACGCCAGTATAAGATGCGATTTTTATATGAGGGAATAAGTTATAAAAGTCCTTGATGTGCATTTCCGCATCTGATTCACCAATATTCATTAAGCGGTATTGTTTTTTATAAATCTTATGGAACCCTAACTTGTCCAAGTAAGGAAGAACATATTCATTTACCATGGGCTCTAATTCATTTGGTGGACCAGGAAGATTAATGATAACTTTTCCCGCTTTTTCATAAATCATGCCTGGTGCAGTACCATGCTTATTCTCTACAATAATTGACCCAGGAATAAAATATGCTTGTTTAATGTTATTTTCAGGCATAGATTTATGAGTATGTTGATAATAAGTTTTTATCTTATCAACTACTTCAGGATATAATACCATTTCTTCATCAAAATATTTAGCACACACATCTTTTGTTAAATCATCTAATGTTGGACCTAGTCCACCAATGGTGATAACGACATTCGCAGTTTCATATAAAAAATGTAAAGCCTGAAGGATTTCTGTTTCAATATCTCTTACTGCCAAATGCCTTGTCACTTCAAATTGATTGGCTTCTAAAGTGCTCGCTAAGAAAGTTGCGTTACTATTTAACGTTTTTCCACTTACGACTTCATCACCAATCGCTAAAATCCCAATCTTCATCATTTCACCTGATTTCGCCAGCATTCTAATTCATTATTATAATAAGATAAATTTAACTTCTTTTTATATTTTAACTCAAAATCTTTTAAAGTATCAATAACTTTTCTATTTAAGATAAGGAGCACGATAATATTCACAAATGCTGCAACTCCTACACCCAAATCAGTAATGATCCACGCAATATCAGCTTTATAAAAACTACTAATGAAAATTATAATTAAAAAGAAGATCTTATAAACAACATTCGCTTTTTCGTACTTCTTCCCCTGAAAGATAAACATCAAATTAGTTTGGGCATTATAAAAACTACCAAATAAAGCTGTAAAACCAAATAAAAAGATAGAAATTGTGATAAAGAGATTACCCCAACCTATAAAAACAGTGTTTACTGCCTCGCTCACAAATTCGTTGTACCCCTTATTAGGTAATCCAATAAATAAGTATTCATTCTCACTTATAATATTGTACTTATTAGTAATTAATATAATAAAAGCTGTCAAGGAACATAATAGTATCGTATCAATAAAGATGCAAAAACTCGATAATAATCCTTGCTTAACAGGATGACTAACATTGCTTGAGGAAGATATATTAGGGGAAGTACCAATACCTGCTTCATGTGTAAAAATCCCTCGACGCATGCCGATGTTTATGGACTTACCAATAATACCACCATAAATTGCTTTTTTATTTATGGCATTACTAATGATAAGTCTAATGATATCATCGAGTAAATTGAAATGTGAAATAATAATTACTAGAGATATGATAATGTAAAAGAATGCCATGAACGGAATTAAAACTTCCGCAAATCTGACTAAACGTTTTGCATTACCGATAATTACATAACCAAGTAATACTGTCACTAATATTCCTATCAATAATTTGTTTATGTAAAAGGTCGTGTTTAGTGTTTCGGATATGGTGGTAGCTTGAATTGTAGGCATAAAGATTCCTAAACAAATAAGAAATAACGTTGAGATGCTATAGGCCCAAAATTGTGATCCTATTCCTCGATAAATATAATAAGCAGTTCCACCCCGATATTCTCCATTAATCTCAGTTTTATATAATTGACCTAAAGTATTTTCCATAAAAGATAAAGAGGAACAAATTAAGGCAGTTATCCACATCCAAAATATAGCTCCTGGTCCCCCATAACATATCGCATAGGCTACACCAACAATATTACCCGTTCCAATATGATTGGCTAAAATCAATGAAACAGTTTGAAAAGCACTAAACTTATTGCTTTTATTATTCTTCTCAAATAAGAGTTTTGGTATTAGTTTAAGATAGCGAAATTGAACAAAACGTGTTTTTACAGAAAAATAGAAGCTTAATGATAATAATATGACTATTAATGGCCAACCCCAAATAATCTCTTCTACTAGGTATTTCATATTTCCTCCACCAACATTAATCTATATAATCTTATTCATTAATAGGAGGATAATATGAAATATAAATACATTTAATATAAAAATAAAAGGTTATCAACGTAAACTTGATAACCTTTTAATGTCTATAACTAAAATAACTATTTAATTAATTGTCCGAAGTATTTAGCTGTACGAACTAATTGAGCAGTATAGCTCATTTCGTTATCGTACCAAGCTGCAACTTTAACCAATTGTTTGTCACCAACAGTCATAACTTTAGTTTGAGTTGCGTCGAATAATGAACCATAAGTAATACCGATTACGTCGCTTGATACGATTTCATCTTCAGTGTAACCTAATGTTTCGTTAGCAGCTTCTTTCATTGCTTGGTTGATTTCATCTTTAGTAGCTGGTTTTTCTAAGACGCAAACTAATTCAGTAATGGAACCAGTGATGACAGGAACGCGTTGAGCTGAGCCATCTAATCTACCATTTAATTCAGGAATAACTAAACCGATAGCTTTGGCAGCACCAGTTGAGTTAGGAACGATGTTAGCAGCTGCAGCTCTTGCTCTTCTTAAATCACCTTTGCGGTGAGGAGCATCAAGAGTGTTTTGGTCATTTGTATAAGCATGAATTGTGGTCATGAAACCTTGAACAATACCGAATTTGTCATGTAAGACTTTTGCCATTGGAGCTAAGCAGTTAGTTGTACAGCTTGCACCAGAAATAACAGTTTCGCTACCGTCTAAAATATCATGGTTAACATTATATACGATAGTCTTTAAATCACCTTTTGCAGGGGCAGAAATAATTACATGTTTAGCACCAGCAGCAATGTGTGTTTCTGCCTTTTCTTTATCGGTGAATACACCTGTACATTCTAATACAACATCAACGCCTAATTGTCCCCATGGTAATTGTTTAGGATCTTTTTCAGCATAAATAGGAATTTCTTTACCATCAACAACGATTGCTGATTCTTTTGCTTCTAATGGTAAATTGTATCTACCTTGAGCAGAATCATATTTTAATAAGTGAGCTAATGTACCAGCATCAGTTAAATCGTTAATCGCAACGATTTCAAAGTCTGGATCATTAAACATTAAACGGAATGCTAAGCGTCCAATGCGACCAAATCCGTTAATAGCGACTTTAACAGCCATATTCTTCCTCCTTAATATTTACATGTGATTTTTTTCACATTATTATTGTACCACCCTAATTTTACTACTAATCAACTGATTTTTCAAGAAAAAGCCAAAATGTAAGCGCTAGTAATTTTCTTTTACTGCACCACCCCTTAATATTATTATCTACTAAACATTATTTTTTCACTCTTAAACATCTTTTGAATTAAGAAAACTAATAAAACAATATATATGATTGTAGATAATATTGCCAATAACCAGTTTACGAAGGTAATGCTAAATTGGAAAATGGCTTTTAATGCTAAAACAATGTTATAAACTGGGATTAGGTACTCAAGAGGATTTTGACTGACTTCCATGCTAAACATGTTGAAGAAGGAAATTCCCATCACCACAAGCATAAGTGGTGTTGTTAAGGCACCTGCTTGTTTCGTTGTTTTCGCAAATGTTGAAACTATGAGTACCAATCCAACAAACATTAATACAGAAACAAACATTATGCCAAATAACATCAAATAATCGCCAACTTGATAATTTAATCCTCCGATGATATTTTCATCGCCACCACTCATTTGTGTAAGTTGTGGCATTACTGCGACAATCCCTAAGAAAGAGGCAATAGATGATAGGACAGCGATAATTGATATACTGATAATTTTACCAATTGCCAATTCACTGCGTTTAATAGGTGTAACAAGTAATGTCGCAATCGTTCCTCGTTCTTTTTCACCTGCTACTGATTCCATTCCGACACTCATAGCGCCAGTAAATAGATAGATTATCAGTATCATTGGTAAGATCATTCCTAAGAACCGTCCTTGCGCTTTTTCCGTATCACCAACATCAGTTACCTTTTGATCGAAAATAATAAGTTCATTCAAATCAATTTTCGTAGCAGCGATAGTGTTTTTATATTGATTTATAAGACTTAAACTATCATAATAGGTACTTTCAGAATAAGATTTATCAATGTTGTATAAAATTTCCACTTGTGGTTTATTGTTTGTACTACCATTTTGCACTAAACTAATAAAATTAGTTGGGAAATAAAGAATGAGGTCTACTTCCTTAGTTTGTAGTTTACTCTTGGCATCTTCTAACTCATCTTCATTGATATAAAAGAAATTCGCATTAGCGATTAAACTATTAGTTTCAGTTAATTTCATTAACTGTTTATATTCTTCTACGATTTCAGAAAAACGCTTTACTTGTTTTTCATTATTAACAAAAGTATCTGGAGCGTTCACAACATAAACCGTGGGTGTATAAGTATTAATCTTTTCTGTTTCATTTTTAAGCGATAACCCCATTAAACCGTAAATAAGATAGATTGTAAGTGGAGGTAAAATGAAAAGTGAAAAAATCATGGTCTTATCTGTGAAAACGCGTGCTAACTCTTTCTTCAAAATTGTCCAGATATTTTTCATGCTAATTCACCCCCATCTTCTTCTTTCGCTTTCTTGAAAATTTCAAAGAACGCATCATCTAAATCATCAGTATTAGTTTCATCAAGAATTTCTTGAACTGTACCAATCTTTCGAATCTTACCATCAATAATAATACCAATGCGGTCACATAGTTTAGCTGCTAAACTCATGATGTGTGTTGAAATAACGATTGTTTTACCTTCATTACGCATTTCTTTTAAATAGTCCGTAACCGTTCGCGCTGTTAAAACATCTAAACCATTAGTAGGTTCGTCAAAGATGATGATGTCAGGATTATGGACTAACGAAATCGCAATGGAGGTTTTTTGTTTCATCCCTGTTGACATCTGACTAACTTTAATTTCCGCAAATTCGTTAATCCCAAAGGTGTCAAATAACTTCTTTTTGTTTTGTGCGATAGTTTCTTCATCTAAACCATATAGTTGTCCAAAAAAACTAAACAAATAGTTTGGGGTAAAATGTTCTTCTAGTTTTAATTCACTAGTTAAAAACGATAGTTTCCCTCTAGCCTTATCATCTTCATGAACGACACTAATTCTTTCATTGCCAAGATCAATATAAGCATCGCCACTATCAGGTTTTATTAGTGTTGAAATGCATCTTAGTGTAGTAGTTTTACCAGCTCCATTAGGTCCTAATAAACCAAAAATTTCACCTGGTTTAACTGTAAAACTAACATTATTGGCAGCAACTTTTAGAGGGTTGGTGGCGTTTTCAATGTACATTTGTTTTCTACTAAGTCGATAAGTTTTCGTAATGTTTTCAACAATTAACATACTTCACCTCTAATAACATTTTATTGACGTTTTTCACTTGTCTTAATTATATCATAATTACTTTTATATTTATAATTTTTTTGCAAATTAATTTTATGGTTGAAAAAAGAGGTTAAAGACATTAAAATATTTATGATATAAGAGGTGAGTTTATGAAGTGTATAATCGCAAACTGTCAAAAACATTTTTATGATCAAGTTATAGTTAGGAGTAAAGTCTTCTTGATTGAACAAAAAGTGCCTATCGAAGAAGAAATTGATTTTTTAGACTGTGAAGCTACACAGTTTGTTGTTTATGATGATAATGATCGCCCTATTGGTGCAGCACGGTTTCGTATAGTCAATAACATCGGTAAAGTTGAACGCGTTTGTGTCTTAAAAGAATATCGCCAACAAGGTGTGGGAAGATTAATTATGAACACCATTGAAGAGCATGCGAAAGCACTAGGCATTAAAGAAACCATGCTTAACGCCCAAGTTACAGCCATTCCCTTTTATGAACGCTTAGGTTATAAAGCTGAGGGCGAAATCTTTCTTGATGCCAATATTGAACATCGGAAAATGACAAAAAAAATATAGGCAGCACTACTTGTGCTGCCTTCATTATTCTTCTTCTTTATTTTTAACTGATTGAGGTCGATTATAATATGAGCGTATACTACCTAATATAAGTGTAACTTCTACTAAGAAAGTAGCGAGAATACCAATAAAGTAATAACCATATCCAATCGCAATACCAATCATCGCTGCTGCCCATAAACTAGCTGCTGAAGTTAGCCCACTAATGATATTATTTTTATTATGGATGATGGTACCTGCACCTAAGAAACCAATTCCTGAAACTACTTGCGCACTTAATCGTACTGTATCTATCTTCAAAACATTATAAATAGCTTGGTCATGAGATGCCAGTGCTAAAGTTTGTTGAACGGTTTCCACTCCAACAATTGTAATAACCGCACTCCCTAAACAAACTAACACATAAGTACGGAAACCGACGGGTTTCTTATGGCGTTCTCGCTCAAAGCCAATAATTCCACCTGCGATAAATGCTACTAACATTCTTAAGGCATATTCTAATTCATTTACTTCGAACATAGATAATCACCTCGTGCAAATAGTATAAATATTTTATCATATAATTAACAAAATTTTAACAATTTCTTAATATTTTATAAATATTCTACCATTTTTTTACCAAACACAAAACACATATGATAATTGACTCATATGTGTTTTGTATTAGGTAAATATTTATCAATATAATAATTTAAATTGAGAATATCATAGGATTTTAGATGGTTGTTTAGTACCACTTTGTGCAAAATTTTTTCCACAGCATCTTTAAACTCTTTTAACGATTTGTTTTCTTTTGCTAATTTCTCTTTATCTTGATATATCACATGTAACTGTTGTTTTAATAACTTATTATCATTAGTTAAGGTCTCTAGTTTTTCTTTAAGATTTGCGTTCTCTTTCTGCAGATGTCTTACCATTTTTTCATTATTATTAATCTTTTTTAGTTGTTCTTTGTAAACATCTACTTCTTTCTGTAATTTATCGAGTTCTTCATCTTTTTCGATTAACGCTTCTCTTAAAAAATCAACTTGACTACGATACATAGACATTTCTTCTGTCTTATTTTGTTCCTCTCTAATTAACTGATGATAATAATCTTCGTTTAATAGTTTATAAGTGTGCTTAGGTAACCGATTATAATAATTGTAGACTTTACGAGAGATATCATAAATTGCTCTAATACATTTAATAAATTCTTCTATATTAAAAGGTAATAATCGCTGATGTTTATAGGTATTACCTAAAATGTTAATTTCTTTGAGTTGATCAAAATTCATAAACTCGATTCTTGCGGCACAATAATCTTTAATGGATGTGTTCTTCAAAAAATCTCCCAACGTCGTTTGACTAATATTATACCCTTCTTTTTTAGATACAAATTTAAATAAATGTTCCAAATACACCTGCATCTGTAAAAATACAGTACAATTACGATTTCGTAAAGCCTCTTCAATCATTTGATAACGTTTAACTAAATCAGCGTCTAATTCCTCTAAAAATAAAAAATCCTCATTAATTTTCATCTTCCCACCCCCTTTAATAATATTATATTTATCCTGTCACAATAAAAACTCTGATTACATATAATTATTACTTAAAATAACATAATATTCAATCATATAATAAAAAAGAGGATAAAAAAATTAACAACTTTAGCAAATAAAAAAGGGTGCTTAATTTGGATTTTAAATCTATGATTGAACAGCCCCCTGTCAAGTAGACAGTGGAAATAAGTAAAATAAGTGTTTAAGCTAAGGCTTGATTTCGATATTCAATCGGAGTTAAGCCTTTAGTTTTTAATTGATATCTTTCGTTGTTATAGAAATAAATGTTTTTATGTATAGCTTCTTCTAACTCTTTGAAACTATTGAATTTAGTAATATAATACATCTCACTTTTGAGTGTACCCCAGAACCCCTCCATAGGACCATTATCAATACATCTACTAACTCGCGA
>Ga0134103_1002207_pt1 | contig 15689 bp, 21 predicted proteins | sample 14_taG_2_FD_94445 | JGI IMG/M metagenome (GOLD analysis project Ga0134103, IMG submission 94445) | Switchgrass degrading microbial communities from high solid loading bioreactors in New Hampshire, USA - 14_58_20_212_A1 metaG | ecosystem: Engineered > Bioreactor > Semi-continuous > Anaerobic >...
CGGCAGCTGGTCAAAACCAGGTATCGACGCCTTGTATTCCTCCCATGAGAGCTTCTTGGGCTTTTCCTTCCGTATCTTTAGCCCAGCTGCTTCGAGGCAGTTTATTACGGCAACAACCCTGGACGTCGGCGTCTTGGCAATGAGCCTTGCCGCCTCAATATAAAGCTGATTGATTCCATACCCGCCGGTCTTTCGGATCTGCGGGAGAACTTCATGGGTGATCCAGCGTTTGAAGGCTTTGGCTTCGGGCTTATCCGATCGGAGAATGACACTGTATAGGCCGGGTTCGTTTATAGCAAGAGTTTTTTGAGATCTGCCCTGACTGTCGATGACCGGAATCAAATTCCGCTCATCTTCATCTAACCGGCACGCTACCTTGTGAGTTGAATCCAAGCCCAATATTCTGCAGACATCTTTCAGTACCCACCATGGCTCTTCGTCTTTAATGATGACTCTTACCTGGTTTGAGTTATAGTTAAATGGAATTATATTGGACATGATGAACCTCCTTTACCTTAGTTTTCTTCCGATCCCCATCCCAATTGCGATCAGACCGGCTATCCAGATCACAGCTTGGCAGTTTTCCATCGAGGTCGATTAATAGGATCCTTTTCATAATCTCAGCTGACCCTTTCTGCAATGCGCATAAATTTTAGAATGCGTACTACTCAGCCTTTTAATAATTCCGGATTTTCGTATACATTACCTATAACTTCATATTGAGAAGCGTTGCATTCTGTAAATGGTTTAAATCCGTTCCATAAGATTCCGTAAGCGCCCAAACAGAAGCATACTTCTGCTTTTTCTCCACATGGCAGTAACAAAATGTCTCCATCGTAAATTGGCGCACCATTCTTATCTCGTAATTCCGTATACAGCATTATGTCAGAGTTTTCTAAATCTATTAGTCCTTCTTCTGCCATGATACCGATGTCTGTAAGAGTACACGGTTCAGACATTCCCATGTTTTTATTCCATACTCTGCATTTTAAGTTCCTCATAAAACCCTTCCTTTCAAATTCATATTAATTCCGTAATCTGTATTACCTAAGTAAGTAACCAATCGCGAACCCTATTATTAGTCCGATAATTATGCCAGCAGCAGCTGTGCCCCTGATTACCGCATGATATCTAATCCTCATTTTCCACACCTCCGTTGAATCGCCATCCCGATAGTGATTAAACCTGCAATCCAAATAACCGCAATAATTGCGAATACAATGAAGCCACTGACTGTGAGACCGATCTCGATTCTTAAAAATTGTTGGTTCATGATATCCCTCCCATATTTCAGGCCGCACTATTGAAATATTTCATGATCTGTTTTCCGATCCATTGCGCCATCGGTACCGGCACCGGAATGAATCCGGGAATCCTTGCAACCGTGCATATTCTCTGGGTGTATATGGCCTGATCCTGGACTTGTCTTTCACAAGGCGGGTGCTTACATCCTTTGCGTAGTGGGCAACACAACAAGGCGCTCTGTCATCTTGGTCTGGATCGGATATGATAGGCTTGTCCCTATATGCTCCATTAAGTCTCTTGTAGACATATTCCGGGATATTGATGTCGGGATCTTGTTCGAGGATGTCTTTCAGGCGCAACGGCTTCTCGTTAGGATAATCAAAATTAATGAATGGCTTCTTACTGCCTATGAGGATAAGCCTTTTTCTCTCTTGCGGCAGCCACATGTTTGCGTTTACCGGGCACTCTACGCGCACATAATAGTCCGGCAGCCTGGTGAGAGCCTCCATAACAACCCGGAATTTTCGCATTCCAGGCACATTCTCAACTATGTACATTTCCGGTCTTGCAAGGGCAACATGGCGGAAGAAGTGGAGGAAAAGGTCATCACCTGTCCTGGTACCGTGAAGGTCTGCTGCTGTCGAATACTTTGTGCAAGGGAATGTGCCAATATAGACATCTGCTTCAGGTTGATCCAAAACTGTTATTTTTGCTATGTCAGCCTGGCATATCTCGTGGTCAAAGTTATTTCTCAGAGTTTCACAACATACAGGATCTATCTCGTATGACTGGATTATCTTTATACCGGCTTCACAAATACCATAATCCATTCCGCCAGCTCCGGAGAAATAACTTTTTGCTGTTACCATCACATCCACCTCACCGCATAGTTACTTGCCCCCGGACAAAGCACCAAGGTCTCTTTTGCTCGTGTCATCCCTACGTAAAACATCCTGATAATGCTGTCCCGCTCTTCCATGCTTTTTACTGCCCCCTGCATCCCGGCAACAGATAGGTCAGGGAACAGATACACTACGTCAGCCTCCCCGCCCTTGACGCTGTGGATAGTCCCAACAATGACCTGCGGCTTTTTCTCCAGAATATCAATGCTCCTATGCTTTAGTATCAATCTGAGCGGGTATTCTGAGGCTTTGATTTTTGAGCTCTGAACATTCTCCATCCACCACTTGGCCGCGTTCTCCGGAGTGAAGTCGTCGAACAGCTGCCAGATTGTAGAATCCCCCGTGAAAACATGCTGTAGGCTGATGCAGTTTATAGAGAACATCTCTCCGACGATCTGTGGAAGATTTTCCTTGATCCCCCTGGGAAAGTTCCCTGTCGCCTTGATTATCTCTGTCCATTTCAGAAAATCCTCAGGCGTCCAGGTGTCCCGCGGATCGAAGTGAAGCGGCCCCTTCATGAATGCCGCCACCCTCGAAGCCGTGCTTCCCTCGCCTACTCGGAGCGGGTTCCAGGCTCCCTGCTTTACTCGATACGGATTGTGGAACAGGATGCCTTCCTCTTTCAGTTTGTAGATCAGAGGATTCAGCATGTAAGAGCAGCTGGCCAGGAACATAACTTTCTTGCCTTCCTGCAGATATTGCTCTGCGTCCCGAATGATATTGTCCGGCTCCTTATAGTTCCCAGTGTTCATCCGCCTGACCTCGCCCTCGAAATCCCGGGGCTTGTATTCCTTCTCCTGGCGGTTTTTGATCTTCCGGATCCACTGCTCAGCGTATCTATGCACAGCAGCCGGTACCCGGTATGACTGGGAGAGGATCCTTTTTTCTTCGGGCTCCACTCCGAAAAATGCCTTCGCTGTTGCCCCCAGCCAGGAGTACAGGAGCTGATCGTCGTCCCCTGCTATGACTATGTACTCCATTGATTACCCCCACTTGCGGATCAGCGCCAGCTCCAGCGGCGTGAAGTCCTGGGCCTCGTCAAAAAAGCCTATGGCCGGATCCCCTGGTGCCGTGGAAAAGTCCCGATATGCGATTTCAATCATGTCGGTGAAGTCAATGAGCTTGTTGAACTTCTTCCATGTCGTCCAGGCATTCCTGAACGTTTGAACATTCTGCGGCCAGAGATTTATAGGAACCATCCGTGCCCGAAGGGTGTTCATCCTGTGGTAGAGGTCATCCCCGACCGTCTTCGCTGTTGGACCTGCTTCAGCTGCTGCGTCCTCAACCGATACTGTGGCTGAGGCTTCCGAGAGCCTGAACTGTGGATACTCCTTGTTGAAATCATCAATCTTGGTTTCTGCGATATCCCGTTTCCCGAGTGCTCTGTAACAGTGGCTGTGTAGTGTTCCGATACTGTCGCTGCGTCCTGGTTCCGTCCCACCAACTCCCGCGCAGCTGTCCTGGTGAAGGAAGCAACCATGATGTTCTCGATCCCGTATTTCTCAGCAGCAAGCCCGATCTGCTTGGTTAGATATGTCGTTTTGCTGGTGCCAGGCGGGCCGAAAACCTGGAATTCTCTTGTGTTACTCATTTTCCATCACATACTCGCTTCCTAGAGTTTTCGGTCGTAGCGCCCTTACCGGAAGGATCCAGAGTACCGTATCTGTGTTGACTTCATGAAACATAATTCCTCCAAGCTTGCCCTTATAATACTGGGTACAAGGTACAGTGATGTCAGGTTTATTCCATGCCAGTAACTCATGATAGATCCTGTCGATGGCTGTAACCCTGTTTGTTTCCTTATCCCATTCACCGTACAGTGCAACTTCACCCGACTTATGTGCTATAAAGGCATCCAGGAAATGGACCAGTCCGTATTCTCCCTTTATCTCAGTTCCTTCAATGAAGAAATTAATGTCGCGCGTCTTATGTACCTCTGCCTTGTAAACAGGCTTCTCTTTTCTCGTTACTTTATCCCGCTCTGACTCAACAATGTTGTAATAAATCTGATCTCCGCTCTTGGGCTTCATGTTGAAGTATTTGTACATAAGTCCTACCAGCTCGGAGTCAAATACGGAATCTGGAGCTTTGATCATGAAAAACTTGTCGCATATGTAATGTACTCCATCTTTGTATGCCCACAGTAGCCTGCCTTCCTTACCAGCTCTATTTATCAACTTTTTCAGTTGTGCCTTGTTTATCATCCTGGTTCACTCCTTTCAATCTCCAAACGCTTCGATTTACCCATTCTCCGTCTTCGGTCTTTATGTTCCGTTTCTCTGGGATAGCTCCAATGCTCCGGAGCATAACCCCCAGCTGCTTGGTCGAGATCTTCTCCATCTGCGTGATCCTAATCCACTGCTTGAAACTCTGACCAAAAATGTACGTCGCTCCATCAGCTTTGAATGGGTCGCAATTGGCCAAGGCCTGGCCTGGATCAATAAAAATGGTCTTCTCGCTGAGATATTGTGAAAGCCACTGCTCTGTCTGACCTGTCTCCGTCGCCTCCTCGCCTACTTCCTGCTCAATACAGGCGTTCAGCAGCAGCTGGGCTATGCTTGCCCACTTTTTTGTCTCATAGTGAGGCAGATATTTGCCAGTTGTAGCCGCCAGCTTGTTGCGAAATTTACTCTGAACTATGAGATTGTCCACGTCCCCCAGCGTAATGCTCCCCATGGGCGTGATGAGCTTGTACGTGGGAGGGTCAGACATATACTTGTAGATATTCGTGATTCTCACGTTGAACATGGCAGACAGGTTTTGCAGGATGGCCTCCCGCTTCTCCGCGGTGATTTCCACGATCTCGTCCGGCTCAAGTGCGGCCATCTGCATAATCTCTTCTTCGGCCTTGTACTTCTCGGCATTCTTTTTTGCGATGGCTATTGTCCGCTTGTAATAGTCCTGTCTGAGTTTCAGGTCTTCCCCATGTTTCGCCCGGTGGGCGATCAGGAGATTCGCGATCTCCTGATCAGTCCACCCGGCCATCGCTGCGTAGTTTGCCAATGCAAGATCATAGGCGCTTGCCGACTGGTCCTGCATGTCTTTTCTTTGGTGGTTCCAACTTTGCCAGAATTTTGGCTCAACTTCTCGAAGCACCTCAAACTTTTGAAACGGCGGCTGCGCTCCAGGATCCAGGATCAGATCCGCGCCACCCTGGAAGCTGTAGTCCTTCACTTCATCAATTGGTGGAAGTGAATCCTCGAAATCCGAAGGATTGTATCTCTTCTCGTTGAGATCGAGAATCTCAACGAGAACCGGATCCCCTTTGCGGTTATAGGTACCAGGTACCCTGAGTACACGGTCAAGGTTGAACACGCTGTCCACGTCCCAACCGTATTTCTGGGCTTCCTGTTTGAAGCGATACACAAACCTCTTGGCGAGATTCTCAGCGTCCTGGCGCTCGGTGTCGGTCTCAAATATCCAAGGTTCCTGGAATACCCACCAGGCCTGCAGGCCCCCGCCGGAAGAAATGATCATTGTGGGTTCCTGCTCAACAGCCTGGAAGAGCTTCATAGCGTCGTCCAAGGTCTGGGGGAGATTCGGCTTCTTGTGGTTCGGTCCGTATACATCGATGTCGATCCACAGGGCCGGGATGCCGACAATGTCCTTTTTCAGGCAGCGCTGGCTCTTGCCGAAGTCCTTCGGTGATAGTCCTACGCCACAGTAGATATTGACAGGCTCGTTTTTCAGACCCTTGACGAATAGCGCCGCCTCCTGCCAATCCTTGAACCAGTAACTCTCTTTCCGCTTATCGCCATCGTATAGCCATATTAAGATGTACTGTCCATCTATGTACTCGAATAGTGTCTTGAAGAATTTATCCGTCATCGTAGGGTGTGCCCCTTTCCGTCTCCTGTAACCGGGGAGAGGGTTCCCCGGTTACAGGAGCTGTAGTCAAACTTGCTCCTCCTGGAACGGATCTGTCTCTATCTGGACTGCCTCCAGCATAGGCCTCATAGCCTGCTGCAGAGATTTCATTCTCATTGTGTCCTCTGCAGAGAGACGTCCCTTCATGTTGAATTTGATCTTGCTGTATGTAATGCCCGTACTGTTCTTCTCCTTCTCCAATGCGAGCTCTGTGATAACTCCGTAGTATGGTACCGCATTGGCCGCTAGGCGCAGGAAATACTTCTTGGCCTCTTTCAGGGATGTGGGCGGCACAGATACTGCCAGAGGCAGGATGGATCCTTCACGGATGATGAAGATAGTTCTCACATTTTTGCAGGCCTTACCCTCGCCCTCATCGGCGGAACCGAACTGGTTCAGAGGGCACTTGGCACACTGTCCGCCAGGATTGCCTTCTCCGATGATACCGTCGGCGGAATAGCAGTCAGGAGGATTGCTGGAGCCGTCAAATTTCTCCTTCCAGTAGGCGTTCTCGTCCTTGAAGAAGATAACTACACCTTCAAGGCTTTCAGATCCTCGGTTCCTTCCAGCGTCGGGACTTCCCATGTCGTTCCTCCACCACTAGGTACCTTCACGCGGTCTAGGTCAAACTTGGTAATTGCTGTTCCACCAAGGTTCTCCCTGATAATTTCCTTCAGCTCCTGCTGGTCGATCTGAGCTACTGCGTAATTGTCGATTTTCATGAGTTCTCCCATGATCAAAAACCTCCTCCATATTTTTGCTTGAGTTTTGCGAGCATCTCGCGTTCTTTACGCTCTTGACTTTGATCGATTGCTTTATCGATAGATCCGGCTGGGTCTGAGGGATCCAGCCAGTATAGCCAGACATAAATACCGGACATTTTGCTGTAGTCATAGCACCAAATCTCAATATTTTTTTCTGTATGATTGGTCCCTATTGGTGCAACAGGGTTTGCCTTGACTGTGATACTAACTGATCTGCTTTTTATGTCCCGCTTTGCCCATTGTAAGGCTGCTTGAATGGCGAACAAGCTCCTGTCTTCCATCTTCATCCACCAGCCTTCACAATGCTGACATTGAACTTCTCTGTAAGCACCAATGCCTCTTTGCACCATTCCGGGATCTCCTGGCCGTTCTTCTCGAACTCGCGAACATATCCTGAAATGCGCTGACTGTTGACCTTCTCCTCGATGAAGTCGCTCAGGCCATTCTCACGCAGAATATCCAGGGCGAACGGATTGTCCTTGTTCACCGATGCCCACAGCTGCCGGCGGACGAATACCGTCCTGCTGTCGATCGTTACCCTGTCCAGGCCTTCCTGCTCAAGGTATTGGATGACTTCCGGCTCCAGTGCCTCAAACTCTGCCTTAAGTTTTTTGGTTTGTGCGTCCAGCTCGTCGAGCTGCTTTTTAATCTCAATAATCCTCTTGATCTTCTCCATGACTTAACCTCCAATCAGAAAAGAGATTTACAGTCCTGCAGTTCCTGGATGAATTCTTCGATACTCAACACCTGGATTGAGCCTACCTTTTCATTCATGACCTGCTGGATCAGCAGGCCTTTGCCCGTCGCCTTGTATTTGAACCCGGTCTTGTTGCCAACGTAGATTTCAGGGCGGATGCACCTTGGCTTTTTCTGCAGTTCTGGGGGATCAGAAATTTGCGATTGTAGCTTAGGCTGTGGTGGCTCGTTAATACCGTTCTGCGGATGTTCCTTAATAAGCGGCTGAGCTTTAATTCTTCGTTTGCACACTCGCAGATACACTGTGTTCGCAGATACATTCATGCCTCTCGAAACGATCTCGCAGGCCTTCCAGTCCGTTATATCCGGGTTTTCTGCCCTGACCTTATCAAAGGCAGCTTCTAATTCTTCCTGAGAAATTTTGAGTTTGGTCATGTTCCTATACCTCCCTGTCCAGGATCGCCCGGACTATGTCCTTTTTCATTTGCAGGCTCTTGTATACCTTTTCATCGATGGTTCCTGAAGCAATGATGTGATAGTAGAATACGGTCCTCTGTTGACCGGGCCTGTGCGTGCGCGCCAAGGACTGTTCATAGTCGCCCAGGGAGTGACCAACGCTGTAATAGATGCAGTAACAGGCTCGTGTGAGATCCACACCAACTCCCCCGGCCTGGATCTGTGTTGCCAGGACATTGAACTTTCCCGTCTGCCATTCTGCCAGCTGATTTAAGCGCCCGGAGAGCTCGCCGGCTGATCTACCTGCCTTTTCAGCTGTCTGCTTGATTATGTCCAGGTCGTGGCGGAACCGGCAGAACACGACTATGGGTTCCTCTGCGGGGATGTCCTCGAACAGGTCAGCCAGGGCCTCGGCCTTATCGTAGCCAACGGTGACAAGATCTCCGTCATCTGTGGGGATATGCCCGGATGTAACCTGCTGCAGACGGAGGATCTTGGCCAGAGCATTGCTGACAGTGACCTCCTTGCCCTCGTCAATCCAAGCATAGAAGTCGTGTTCAAGGTTCTTGTATACTCTCAGGGTCTTGGGCTCCAGCTCTACTTCCCTGGTATTGTGGATCGCTTCCGGCAAATCCAACACGTCCCGATCGGCTCGGTAGGCTAAGGAATAGAACTTCTCGTGGAGCTCGTCCTCGTTCTGGTAGCCAACTATCTTGTAGGCCCCGGTGTCACCCAGGGGAACAACTTGCGCATAGCGGGCGCGGAACTTCGTAAATGATGTCCCGAATATGCCCTTATCAAGGAACCGGTATTGACCATACAGATCCATCGGCCCCTGCGGCATCGGCGTACCGGTAAGACAAAGTCTATAAGGGACTTTGTCTGCCAGCCTGGCCATATACTTGCTGATAGCTGACCCTGCGGCCTTGATTCTGTGGGATTCGTCACAGATAACAAGGTCAAAGTTTGCGAAGTTCAGGACCCAGGAATCGAAGGGAGAGCGCCACACTGCCTCGTAATTCATGACAATGATGGCCTGGTTGTCCTTGACTTCCTGCAGGTGAAGGAACGCTTCTGCCTGCTCCAAGCGCTGGGCGATGGTGCCCTTGTTCAGGGGAAGAACTGCCCATCTGGAATGCCCGGCATGCTTCTCGAATTCCTTCGGCCAGACAGTGATGACGGACTTGGGGCATAGGATGAGGACGCGCTTGAATTTGAAATTGATGATGAGGTCGACGGCAATTTTTGTCTTGCCACATCCCATCCCTAGGTTCAACATGGCTCCGCTGATCATGGCTTGTCCTCCCCGAAAGCCTTCCTGTATTCTTCCTGGTTGATTGTCCCGTCATCATTAACTAGAGTGCAATTCCCCGGTTTCTTGAAGTATTCATTCTCTGTCAGATCGCACCTATTCCAAAATGGATATTTATAACACTTCATTCCGGCAACCCTCTCCTGAAATCTTGTTTTTTATCATGGGCGGGCGGGGATTTGCACCCCGCATGGTAGGTTCAGTTCCTTTTTTCATGTGTGGGACCCACCAGGTGTACAAACTCCTGCGTCTACCTTTTCCGCCACCGCCCATGTTCATGATGGCAGCCCTCCCCACAGATTCACTACGAACCAGAAAGCCTGCAGCTGGTATCGCCATGCAGGGTGCTTCGTGCAGGGTATCGGCGGCAGATCCTCTGCGTCCTTGGTTGCCTGGGCCTCTGCTTGCTTGAATGATTGCTCAAGCAGGTCATGGAACTGCTTGTCTGCCTGGTATGTACCGAGTATCGTATCCAGCTTCAGTGCAATGGCCGGTGTGGGACTGAATGACCAGCATTTATAGGCCGGGATCCAGCGCGCGGTTGGCATATCTTTGAGCTTGTCCTTCATTTCGAAGGGTGATCGGACAAGGATGCGGCCTTGGTAGACTTTAATCTGGGTCATTTGTGGTTTGACCTCCTTAAAGAACTGTTGTACAATGAAGGTAAGATGGTTTTGTTTCAGCCCATTTATGGGCGTTTTTTATTTCTGCGTTCCTTCGCCACTGTGACAATCCTGCCGTCATTCACTTCCGTACGGTAGCCCATCTGCCACAAGAGCAGACAGTCATTTAGTGTTGCTGGTGACGGCATCGGTCTTTTTCTCACGCTTCTTCGCCTCCTTTCTCTTTTTCCTGCAGTCTGGGCAGCGTTTAGGCAGTGGGTAGCCTATATTATATTTGAGTACCAGCGGATCTCTTTTCTGTCCATAGTAAAAACCTTTTTGCAGCCCTTGCATGTAATTAACACCGTGGTAATTCTTCCGATATCCATAGTTCATTCTCCTTTCTTCCTGCTCGACCATTTTCAAGTACTTTGTGGCTTAACATGTTCGATATCGAACATGTATCTATTCCCTTAGAAGTGGGAGATAAGGTCACATTGATTAGTGGTGGATGCTATAGATGTGGTCTGACACTGAAATGTCCAGGTTGTATTTTTCTTTGACGGTCATGAGTTCAACAGTATCTTCCAAAATACACTGACGAGCAACCAGCATGTCCGGAGTCATGTCACTTTTTTTGACCATCTTGGGGAAGCCAAACTTGTTACTGACGGCCTTGTTTGCAATGGTATTTGCTTTAATGTAGTCGACTCTGACAGGATTCCGCAGCCCTTCCTTCAGCTTTGCCATGGCTTCCTTTTGGTGCTCCTTGTCGAGCATACGGAATATCTGGAAACCTTCAAGACCGGTTGCTTGACGGAGTTCTTTGAGCATGTTATAAACCCAGTCTTGGAATTGCTCTGCTTCAGGCTTGCGGCTCTTGAAGATAAGTCGATATATGTTTTGCTCGTTGATGATGTTTACTTCCTGTACTCCACCGTTGGTAAGGGTCTTACTAATAGTAACCCCCTTTGCCGGGAGCGTGGATACTGCGCGCGTTACCTGCGTTAAACCAAGTGCTTTACAGATATCGGTCGCCACTGCCCACCACTCGCCGTCATACCACACGAACCGTATTCGATGGCCTGCCCAGGTTTCGGTTCTGATGTTCAACCTTTTCACACTCCTTTCGTCTCATTCTCACCAAGCCACCTTAAGAATCTTGGGCGAGGAATTATGTATTTTCCGTCTATCTTTTCAGAAGGGAATGACTTACTTCGGAACAGGCGATAAACCTTATCTTTGCTCCAATTTAGGATGTTTTGCACGTCTTTTGGGGTCAGTATTAAAGGCAAATTCTCATACATGCTGCTATACCCCCTATATTATTTGCGCGATGTCAATATCCAGTAAATCACAAAGCTTTTTTGCATCGTCGAGATTGGGTCGCCTGGTTCCCAATTCATAAGAGCTTATGGCCGAGACAGATTTACCTATAATCGACGCAACATCTGACTGTTTTAACCCTTTTGCTTTCCTTGCTTTTTTAATCACCTCGCCCCTTTGTGCGCGTTTTTCTTCTTGCTCGGGGAAGACGAGAATCTATCACAACTTGAGGCAGAATTCCCGGAAGGTATAAGAGTGTTAAGGAGGGCGAACAAAGAAATGACAGAAGAACAGAAAAAGCGGCTGGTAAAATACATTGACTATATGCTCGACAATAAAATGTTTGGTGATAACGAATAGGAGGTAAACATGAGAGACTACTCAAAAGCTCTAAAATGCGCTGCATCCTTCAGAGAATTAATCGGTATAGACGAAAAACACCCGCTGAATATAATGAACCTCATTTTGGCTTTAAGGTATATGGGCATCGAAATATTCAGATATGACGAATTAGCCTCTGCGAACAACGGGAGCATCGAAGAGCTAATCGATATCTGGGGTCCTGATGGGGCGGCTGTAATGATTAACAACCATAAATTCATCGTATTAAACACCGGTCCAGAATCGTTGATTGGACGAATGGTGTGGACACTATTGCATGAGACAGGGCATTTTATTCTAGGTCATTTAAAGGAGAGTGATTGTGTATGTTTAAGAAGCGAGAAGTATGACTGGTTTGAGAAAGAAGCTGATGTTTTTGCAGCCAATGTGTTATTGCCAGAGAAAGCTGTATATAGGTACATCAGACACCATTGTAATGACAGCCTAATTATAGACGTTAATCAAATGGCTGCCATGCGCGATTATTTTACGGTATCATGGTCAGCTTTGGCAAATCGTTTAGATTTCTTAAATATTCAACCGTCAGAGCTTACCGAGTTTTTGTTTGAAACATATGAGGAGCGCAAAGAAATCGCTCGAAACGAAGGAATCCATATTAATAGCCCTGAGATGCAGAAGCTCACATTTTTAATGTGGCAAGGCCAACCAAATATACTAGAAGGAGTTGATGATATTGAGCAAAAAAAGAAGAGGTCGAAACGAAGGCTCTATCCGGTGGCTTGAGAAAAAACAGCTTTATGAAGCAAGGTACGCTGCCGGCATAGGTGAAAATGGGAAAACCATTTATAAAAGTATATATGGTAAAAAGAAAAATGGACCAGGCGGAGTCCTCGAAAAAATGAGGGAAGCCCTAGCAGCGATCGGGAAAGGAACTTATGTGGAACCTTCCGACAAACAGCTTTATGCTTGGTGCAAAGAATGGTTTGAAGTATATAAAAAACCATCTATAAGAACCAACACGAGAGATAAGTACCTAACATCATTAGCGCGCCTTAAGAGGTACCCTATTGCAAACATGTCGCTTAAAAACATTAACTTGGAAATCGTCCAGCAATATTATAATACCCTTGCAGAGGATGGTTTTTGCGAAGAGACTATTAAGGCTACTCACAGCTTAATCAACGGTGCATTGGAGAAAGCCGAAGAATTGAAAATGGTCCTTAAAAATGAAGCCCGAAAAGCTCAGATCCCTAAGAATGACCTTATCGAAGATGAGGATAAAGAGGCCCGAGCTTTAACCGAGGAACAAGAGCGAGCGTTTCTTACAGAGCTTGGCCGTAGAACTAAGCACTATATGTATGCTCTCTTTATGGCTAATACAGGTTTAAGGCCAGGCGAAGCGCTGGCTCTTTGCAGAAAGGATGTCGATCTGAAAAATAAAACTGTAAAAGTAACGAAGACTTTTTTGGAGAGAAAACGTTCGATTCAGAACGCTCCGAAGACTTCTTCAAGCAAAAGAACCGTGCCTATACCAGATGCCATAGTTAATTTGCTTAAAGAATATATGCTTAAACAGATCAACCAAAAGCCTGATGCGCCACTGTTTCAAACCGACACCGGCAGTCGCCCGACTATGAGTTACCTCAGAAAACGTTTTAAAGCTGCTGGCAAAGCCATTGGATGTGAATGGGTGAATCTCCATACAATGAGGCATACGTATGCATCAAAGCTATTTAAGAAGAAGGTTGACATTAAAGTTATCAGTAAGCTCTTAGGCCATAAAGATGTGTCTACCACATATGACATCTATGTTCACTTTATTGATAATATCATGGAAGAATCTGTGCAAGTCCTTAATGAAGGCTTACCTGATAAGCTCCCGGAAAAGAAATCCAAAAAGAATGACAATGTCACTCCTCTCAAAAAGGTTAGTACCCATTAAGTACCCATTAAAGGTTAAGAAATTTTAATTTTTACCGAGAAAATTTGCTACTTCAAAGACTATCTAAGAGGCATAAAAAATCCTCCAAACGCCCTGAATTTAAGCATTTGAAGGACTTTCACTTTGGAGCCCTCAACCAGAATCGAACTGGTGACCTCATCCTTACCATGGATGCGCTCTGCCTACTGAGCTATGAGGGCGTTTTATTATTCAATGGCACCGGCCATTTTATTTCGCTGGAGCGGGTGAAGGGAATCGAACCCTCGCAATCAGCTTGGGAAGCTGATGTTCTGCCATTGAACTACACCCGCATGTACTATTGACATGCAGCGAAGTATATTCTAGCACAAGCCAATGCCTTTGTCTAGTACTTACTGCAAGAAAATAGTACCGATAAGCTATAATGTTATTTCATTTTTGGAAATGATGCTTTACAACGGGAATATTTATTATTCTTCGTAATAATATTCTTCATCGCGCTTTTCCGCTTTTTCTCTGATAGTCTGTATATTTGACTGGATAGAGAAAATGACCATAAAAACCTCGAATAGCACTCTAAGTATAATTTCCAAAATGAGTGTACCCAAAAGACCTATAAAAAAGTTTGTAACAAACATGGCCACTATTCCAATAACGATGAGAACAATAGCAAAAGCTATATAGAGAATTTTAGCCAAACCGCTGCTAAGCATTACTTCAAAATTAAAAACATCCTGCAAATAATCGGAAAACCTATCATATCGCTTTTGTTTTCTTGGTACTAAAAATAAAAAGTAAATCCAGATAGCCACGATAATTGCGCCAGTCAGGATATAAGCGAAAGATCCTTTCAGTGTTTCCGTTATCTTTTCAGCCATCGAAAAAAATCCGAGCTTTAAAAAACCTTCCATAGGTTAACCCCCATTTTTATTCCGTTTTATGATTTCATCAGCAAGCTTTACAGCTTTATACGCGTCATTGGTGTAATACGCGCCGAAGCTTTCAGCAAAGTTTCGATCAACAACCGCTCCTCCTACCATCATATGACAATTGAGATTTTCTCTCTTCATATCCGCCATAACCAGCGGCATTTGGTTCATCGTGGTAGTCATAAGTGCTGAAAGTGCTATTATATCTGCATTATTTGCTTTTGCTGCATCAATTATCCGTTTTGATTCAACGTCTTTTCCCAGGTCTATCACATCGAATCCGTAGTTTCTGAGCAACATGGCCAGGATATTCTTCCCTATATCATGAACGTCGCCCTTGACCGTCGCTATGACAATGGTGCCCTTACTCTCTATCCTTTCTTCTTTATCCTTCTCCAATTCCGGAGCAATCACCGCCATAGCCTTTTCCATTGCTTCGGCGCCTCTTATAAGCTGTGGCAGGAAATACTGTTTTTGTTCGTAGAGTTCTCCAACTTTCTGGATTGCGGGAATCATCTCATTATCTATAATTTCTTTGGGCATCTTTCCGCTTATCAGCGCCTGTTTTGCCATTTCCCCGGCCGCGTCTGCGTCCCCATTTATTATAGCATCATAAAGGGATTTTAAAACAGTATTTTGAGGCTTTTCGGCTTTTTCTGACGTTTTACCCTGTTCTTTGCTACTCTCATAATACTCAATATAGGAAAGACCGCTTTTATCCCTTACCACAAGCACGTCTGAAGCCTTGACACATTGCATCATTTGTTGATTGTTGGGATTTAGGATGGCGGATGTTAAACCGTTTGCCACAGCCATTGCCAAAAAAGCGGAATTGATTCCCTCCCTTGCTGGAAGGCCGAAAGAAACATTGGAAAGCCCTATTACAGTATTTATTTTAAAGGTTTTTTTACACCATGATATAACCTTCATAGTCTCAAGAGCGCCAGTGGGATTTGAGGCTATTGTCATTACAAGCCCGTCCACCAGGATATCCTCTTTGCTGAAACCCATTTCCCTGGCTTCGGAGTATACTCTCTTTATTATCTCAATTCTCTTATCTGCCGTTTCCGGTACACCGTTATCGTCTACAGGAAGCAAAACGAACATCGCACCATATTTCTTTGCTATAGGAAGCATTTTCTCAATTTTTTCGCTTTCCCCTGATATCGAATTTATGACGGCTCTTCCCGGATATATTCTCAATGCCGCTTCCAGCGCTTCGGGATTTGATGTGTCAATCAGAATCGGAGCCGGTACGGAGTTGCACACTTCAATAACCATGGCCTTTAAGGTTTCTTTTTCGTCTATCCCGGGAACACCGGCGTTA
>Ga0134103_1002224_pt1 | contig 15600 bp, 11 predicted proteins | sample 14_taG_2_FD_94445 | JGI IMG/M metagenome (GOLD analysis project Ga0134103, IMG submission 94445) | Switchgrass degrading microbial communities from high solid loading bioreactors in New Hampshire, USA - 14_58_20_212_A1 metaG | ecosystem: Engineered > Bioreactor > Semi-continuous > Anaerobic >...
TAATAAGATACAATTATTGTGAGACATATTTCCACCCCTTGGTTTATATTTTGGGTTCAAATTTTATTCTATCAGGGTATTGGAAATATGTCTCATTTTTTTTATACAAAAATGGTGTGAGTTGATTCACCCACACCAAAAATTATAGAACCCATATTTAATGTATGTAAGTGCATTAACTATTTGATAGTATTTATTAAAATCAAAATACGCATATAAGCACAAATAGATTGATTCGAAAGCATAAGTATCTGCTTCTTAATCTATGTTTCCTCTCTATAATGAATATTTTCTTTTTAACTTCATTTGCATGTTAAAAAAAATCGTAATTTGACTATAAAGTTTAGGGTCCTATATATATCATTAATAAGCAAAATCTGTTTTGCATGAAGTTAAAAATGATATATAATTTAATATATAATTGAGTTTATAGGTGATAGTATGGATAGTGTGTTAAAAATCCTAACCACATATGAAATGTATCAATGTGATAAATATACATGCCAGGTAGAAGGAATAACATCAGTTGAATTAATGAAACGGGCTGGGAAAAGGTTATTTGAGTGTATTATTAGTAATTGTGATTTAGATAAGGAACGAGATAGAGTATTAGTTGTATCAGGAATTGGAAATAATGGTGGCGATGGAATTGTAGTTGGTACTCATTTACTAAAAGAAGGTTATGATGTTAGATTTGTGATAATCGGAGATAAGACACAACTATCTCATGATTTACAAATTGTTGTTGAAGAAATTGAAAAAGGAGTAAAGATTAAATATATTAAAGATTTAGTGGAATTGTTTGATGCGAAAGAGTTATTCGATTGGTCAACCTTCATCATTGATGCTTTATTTGGTATTGGTTTAAATAGAGATGTTGAAGGATTATATTACAATGCGATTGACCAAATTAATTTGAGTAGTTCTCGGGTATTTAGTATTGATATTCCCTCTGGTATAAATGGTAATAACGGAAAAGTAATGGGTATTGCGGTAAAAGCTGATTACACAGGAATTGTCCAAATATTTAAACTAGGGAATGTCTTAAATGATGCACTTGATTATCATGGTAAAAGGTTGATTGTGGATGCTGAGATAAAACTAGATATTGTTGAATCAAATCGATTATTTTTCAGAGATGACATGATTAAAGGTTTATTAAATAAACGTAGATGTAATACCCATAAATACAATTACGGTAGTATCTTAATTCTTGGTGGTGCTATTGGGATGACGGGGGCACCAATCCTAGCGGGATTAGCCGCATTAAGAACTGGTTCAGGTTTAGCCACTATAGGTATTCTAAGGAAATATTATGATTATATCAGCAAATCATACCCAGAGCTCATGATAAAACCCTATGATGATTTAAAAGATTTATTAACCAAAAAGACGGCGATTGGGTTTGGACCAGGATTAGGTCGAGATGAGCAAGTCTATTATGATATCTTAAGTGAACTAATAAATAGTGAGCAACCTTTGGTTATTGATGCCGATGGGCTCTATTACTTAAAAGCGATATTAAATGAAATTGAAGATGGAAGTAACATCATCATTACCCCACACATTGGGGAGATGGCCATGTTACTAGGAGTAGATAGTAAGTGTATTGGCGACAATCCAATTATGTATGTTGAAGAAGTAATAGATAAATATGGTTTTACAGTGGTATTAAAGGGACCAGCCACGATAATCGGAAATGAAGCAGGTATCTATATTGGCAATTTTGGTAACCCTGGTATGGCCACTGCAGGTAGTGGCGATGTCTTAACAGGTATTATTACTAGTTTAGTTGGACAAGGTTTATCATTAATTAATGCATCATTATTGGGGGTATATCTTCATGGGTTAGCGGGAGGTTATGCGAGCGAAGAAGTTGGTGAGTATTCCTTAATCGCATCAGATATCATAAAATATCTTCCTAAAGCAATAATGTCGACTTTTGTCATATAAACATTGGCAAAGAATACCTTTAATGATACAATTAACTTAGGTGATTGTTGTGACGAGTTTTAGGGATGTTGAGAAAAGGTTAATTCTAACAGCAGCAAAGGAACGGATTCCGATTCATGGTGAATTTGAATTAACCAGCAATTGTAACTTAGATTGTGAAATGTGTTATGTTAGGCAAATAACAAAAAATGAGTTATCAACAGAAGAATGGAAGAAGATCTTTAAAGATGCTGTTGATAATGGCATGTTATTTGCCCTCTTAACAGGTGGAGAGATTTTTTATCGTCGTGATTTTGGAGAGTTATATAATTATCTTCATGATTTAGGTGTTTATATCACTTTATATACAAATGGCACTTTAATTAATGATGAGATAATTAATATATTAAAAAAACGACCACCACAAATGGTGGTAATTACCGTATATGGTGCTGATAATGAAACTTATGAGCAAGTAGCTAAGGTAAAAGATGGTTTTACTAAAGTAGATAAAGGAATTACATTACTTAAAGAAAACCGGATTAATGTTGTTATCAGGACATCACCATTAAGGAAGTTATATCAACAAGTTGATACTTTAATACGCTATGCAAAAGAAAAAGATATTCCAATGGTTTATTATTTATACATTGGTCCAAAAAGGAATGGTTGTAAAACTGATCTAGATTATCGGTTAACCCCTGAAGAATTAGGTGTATACGAAAAGAAGTTTAAAGAAGCATTTGGATATAACACTAACGATACCTTTAGAAAGGGCACTAATGGTACTAAATGTGTAGCCCTTAAGAGTTCCTTCTTTGTGACTTGGAATGGTGTGATGCAGCCTTGTGCGATGTTACCCTATCCAGCACAAAGTCTTAAAAATGCGGATTTTCTCGATGTATGGCATGATCTAACACTCCAAATGGAGAATCTACCAAAGTGTAATGCTTGCAGTACTTGTGAATATCAAGCTACATGTATCGAATGTGATGCGCATCGGTTCTTAGAAGGTGGATTTACTAAATGTAGTAAGTATTTACGGGATTTAGCGAAGATAAGAGCGGAGGTTAGGAATGGGAAAGTATAATATTGCGGGGATTAAGTTGGAGTTTAATTATTGTTTCCCTGACTTCTTTGATGAACGAATTAAAAAATACGAGATTAGTGATGATGAATGCGTTAACGCAAGGATGAATGTAAGGGTAAGCGATTGTCTGGAAAATATAAAGGGGACATTAAAACGCAAAATAAAGCATCATGAGATTTATGATGTAAATGGCAAGAATGTTGTTACTACTAAGAACATTCAACTCATTTATAATGACGATTATAGTGATGTTGAGATAGTTTTAAACAGTGCACTAGGTGAAAGGTTACCGGAAATAGAATACATATATACAGGCATGAACTTCTGTGCACTAGCGGTAAAGCGAGGGATATTTCCCTTACATGCTTCGGCTATTGAATATAATCAAGAAGCAATTTTATTTTCAGCACCATCAGGAACAGGTAAATCAACTCATGTTAACCTCTGGAAAGGTATTTTTCCCGAGATAAAGATTATTAATGATGATAAACCATTAGTAATGTACGAAAACAATGAGTTCTATGTATCAGGTAGTCCTTGGAGTGGCAAATCAATCCTTAATGATAATGTGAAGGTGCCATTAAAAGCAATCGTCTTCTTGCGACAAAGTCCAGAAAATTATGTTAAAGAATTAGAAGACCATGAGAAGTTTATTGAACTTGTTAGAAATACTTATCATCCTGATCTAGAAGAGGATGTTATGAATTTATTAGATATGTTCGAGTTGTTAATAAAAGAAAAGATTATTACAAGTTTATATTGTAATATTAGTGAAGAAGCTGTTTGGACAATTTATAAACGCATTTTTGGAGAGGAGAAGTAAGATGAAAATTAAAACTGGTTATGTCTTAAGAGAAGTTGGTAATCAATGTGTAGTGGTTCCAGTAGGAGAAACAGCAGTAACATTTAATGGTATTATTACTTTGAACAAAACAGGTAAATACTTATGGGAACTTCTTCAAGAAGATGTTACCGTAGATGAATTAGTTAACGGCATGTTAAGTAAATATGATGTTACTAAAGAAGTAGCCACAAAGGATATTTTAGAGTTTTTAGAAGTTTTAAGAAAACATCAAATATTAGTCGAATAAGAAGTATGGAAAAAGTACAGGTTTCAATTAATGAGTTAATCCCATTAATTAAAGAAAAACTAGAAAGTAATGGGACAGTTACCTTAACTATTACTGGTAATAGTATGAATCCCTTCTTTTTTGATAAGAAGACGATTGTGACGTTAAAGAAACCAAACATTAAGTTAAAAAGAAAGGACATTGTTTTGTATCAATGTCCTAATGGTGTTTGGGCTTTACATAGAATTTTAAGAGTTAAAGAAAATTATTATGTGATTTGTGGCGATGCGTTAAGAATTCTAGAGTATATTCCCAAAAATAAAGTAGTAGCGATGGTTGTAAGTTACCGTAATAACAACAAAGAGATTAAAGTAGATAATTTTCTCTATAATCTAAAGGTAAATATCTGGTTATTACTTCGACCATTTAGAAAATATCTAATATATATTATCAGAAGAATAAGACGAAAGAACTGATCGATATGGATGAGAATTTAAGACAATTATTAGCGATTGTTCGTTGTGTACTTAATAATGAAGCATATGATGAACCAATTAATGATGATAAAAGATTATTTATTATTGCCCAGGAAAATGGTTTATCGGGGCTGATAGCTCCAGTCCTCAGACCGCATCAGTTGTCACCAAAAATCTATAGTCTTTTTCAACAAACCTTCCTGCAATATACTGCCAGAGATATACGGCAGCAACAAGCAATCCAAGAGTTAAACCAATTATTTAATGAGAATGGGATAAAACATATTTTCTTAAAAGGGTCTTATTTAAAGAAATTATATCCTGCTTCATATATGCGTTCGATGGGGGATATTGATATTTTAGTTACAGAAGATGAACTACCGGTAGTTCATCAGATACTCGAAAAGCATGGATATATTAATACTACTAATTCTTATCAACATGATTCTTTTAAGAAAGGTAAAGATATCTATATCGAGATTCATCCAAGATTAACATCAAGTTTCCGCGATAAATATATCGAGTTATTTAATAATCTTTGGGAACATACATATTTAGTAGATAAATATGAATATCAGTTTAAACCAGAGTTTAATTTAGTATATTTACTATATCATATGGCTAAGCATTTTAGTACTAGTGGGGTAGGACTAAGAACGATTTTAGATATTGGTATATTTACTAAATATCACAATGATTTAGATTTAGAATATTTAAATAGTTTATTAGATATAAGTAAGTTAAGATTGTTTTTTCAGAATATATTGTATCTAAATAAGTTATATTTTGATTATAATTACTTGGAATATTATCTTAAAGATTACAAAATAGATGAAGTATTTATTACTGAATTAACTAACTATATAATCATAACTGGTGTTCATGGTCATGGTAAAGATTTCAATATGAATCTAAGTGGCATGATAACAAAATCTTTAGATACAGGTAGTATTAAAAAAGGTAAGTTTGCTTATATCCTAACGATCTTATTTCCGAGTTTAAAGAATATGAAGGGTAGATATCAATTTCTAAATAAATGTCCGTTTTTATTACCCTTAGCATGGATTTTTAGATTCATAAGATTATTGTTTAAGAAAACAAAAGCGAGTTTTATTAGACTCAAGCAATTACTTAGAGTGAGTGATCAGGAGATTAATAAGAACTATGAGTTATTTAAAAAACTAGGCTTATAAGAACCTTGGTTAATAACTAAAAAATATAAAAAAAAACTCTCAAGTATCTAGTAATATTTAGGTAATATGCTATAATATTAGTAAAGTATTTCTGCCAATTATTGGCATTTTAAATTCAAATGTAAGGGAGAGATTATAAGTCATGAAATTAGAAAGTTATGAGAAACCTATTGTTGAAGTTGTAGAGTTTACTATTGAAGAAACTATAACCAGTGATTTAAGCGGTGAAGGTTTGCTAGGTTCTGGTGTAGTATGTCAAGTTACGGAGTGGTAAATATGAAGGGGCTAAAGTGGATATTTTTTAGTTTAATTCTATTTATCTTCTTTGCATTTACAACTTCAATGACTAATGCCTTTGCGGATGAACCTGAGAAACCAATTACAATTCAAGTAGTGGCACGGTTTTCTGAATCAGACGAAACTAAATTGGAACAAATAAGCGCAAATTATGCTGATGAAATTACAGTAAATGTAGATGGTTATGAAGACATTGAATTTGCTTATTGGATTCTTAACAATAAAATCCGCAATTTCCCAAAAGATCATAAGTTCATCGCTACTGAGAATCAAACTATTACCGCCCTGTTTGCTGAAGAAGGATACCATGTAGTTGTATTCGTTAACGCTAATGGTGATGTGTTAAAAGTTGATTGGGTAGAAGATGGTAAAGATGCTACTGCACCAGATACTTCTGAATTATCCTTACCAGGATATGTTTTCAATGGTTGGGATAAAGAATTAACAGGTATCACTAGTAACACTATTGTAGTAGCTCAATATGAAAAAGTATCAGAAGAAGAATTTGAGTTAACAGTAGTCAATGGTAAGATTCTTGGAACAGATGAATCTACTGATACTATTGGTTACAATGAAGTAGTAACTGTAGTAGCTGATGATGCTCCTACAGGTAAAGTATTCAGTCATTGGCAAGTAGGTCATCGTGTTGTAAGTACTCAACCTATATACAAGTTCACGATGTTACAAGATTTGAGAATAGAAGCTGTATATGCAGAATCAGCACGAGAAGATAAACCATTTGTTTCTATTTATGAAAAAGTTCAATTAAATGGTAAACCCACATATTATGGGCATTTCTATATTCCAGAAAACTATACTAAAGTAGAGTATGGATTTTTATATACTAATGAAAATGTTAAGTTAGAACTCAATAATGAACATGTAAATAAGATTCAAATACTAAATTACTATGCTGAAACCAATGAGTTCATACTATCATTTTCTGAATTAAATCCATTATTTGTAGGTACATATTTAGTTTGTAAAGATTCCGAAGGGAACATAGTAACTGTTTATAATGAAGAAGTAAAAGATTTATTTATTAGTGAATATGGAGAAGGTAGTTCTAATAATAAGTGGATCGAGATCTACAATCCATTCCACTATGAAGTTGATTTATCAGAGTATAGTGTAAAGCTATATGCAAATGCAGCAACTTCACCAACTAATACTGTTCAATTAGAAGGAACTTTAAAACCATTTAGTGTAATAGTAATTTATCATTTAGAATCTGCACAAGGAATCAAGGATCGGGCAAAATATGCGAATATTTCATTTGCACACGCTGTTGCTAATTTCAATGGCGATGATGTAGTATGTTTATATAAAAATGATGTTTTAATTGATGTGTTTGGCGTAATGGGAGAGCAAAATTTTTGGAAAGTACCAAATGGAAATACAAAGGACCACACAATTGTTAGAAATCCAAACATTGTTGCACCTAGAAATGTATGGGATCCTAATGAATGGTATGCATACGATAGTGATACGTTTACTTACATCGGGTATCATATTATAACTAATGAAGTTCCTCAACAAATATTAATTAAAGGTCCAGAAGAAGTACTTGTAGGAAGAACTATTAACTTATATGGAATTGTATATCCTATCGGAACAGATCAAAGAGTTATATGGCAATCCAGCAACGAAAATATTGCTACAGTTGATGCAAGAGGTGTAGTACAAGGTATTTCTGTTGGAGAAGTTACAATCACTGCAACATCATTGGAACATCCATCTGTTAGTGCTAGTATCGTCATAAATGTTAAAACTGTATCTCCAACAAAAGTAAATGTTAGTGGTCCTAATTCTGTGAAACAGTATAAATCAATTCAATTAACAGCAACTGTTGAGCCTGACGAAACAGTCCAAAGTGTTTTATGGGAAAGTTTAAATCCTGAAATTGCCACTGTTGATGAGAATGGAATCGTAACCGGTGTTTCAAATGGAATAGCTATAATAAAAGTAACATCTACTATAGACTCAAACATATATGCTACCTATGAAGTAGAAGTAATAGAGGCAACCTACTATTCTATAGATATAGATTATGATAGTGAGTTAGGAATCATTCAACATTCACCTGACGATTTATCAAACATATTAGAAGATTCTAGTGTTGAGATAATTATCGAACCTATAGAAGGATATATTATTACTCAAGTCACTATTAATGGTATGAGTCAAACTATAGATAATCCATTACAATTTAGATTTAATATTAATAGTATCAAAGAAGATTATAGTATTAATATAACCATAGAAGAAGCTCAAGAACCAATAGAGCAAGAGTTATATAAAACTGGTTTTGAAGCAAGTGAAGGCTTTTCTTCTTCAAATATATATAATAATACTGATATTGAATATAGAGGACCATCGTCACAACAATGGGGATTTTATTATGGAACACCTTCAACCACAGAACCAATAACAGGTAAACAATCTGCTCAGATGAGATGGTATAAATCAGCTAAGGATAATAAAGGTTATACATTTACTAACTTTGCAATAAATAAAGTAACAAAAGTTGTGTTTAAAGCTAAGAATACAAATGGTATAAATGTAATTGTTTCATATTCGTATGATAAAGAGAATTGGATTGGACATCAATTATTTACATTATCAACTAGCGCATCTGAGTACACATATATTATTAGTCCGGATGGTACAGATAATCCTGTTTATATCAAGTTTGAATTAACATATTCTACTGAACCATCTGATACGTCGAGATTGTACATAGATGATGTTAGAATCTATGGGTTTAGATAATATATGTAAGTAAAATATAAAGAGACTGAACGCCACATTGCGTGGCGTTTTTCTTTTTATCTTGTTATAAACATTAACTTATTATATAATTATTATTACCGATTAACTATTCAATCAATAATACAAGAGGGGGTAATATGATGAAATTTAAGAAAGTATTTCTATGTATTATTTGTATTATTAGCTTTTTTATTCTTGCTTACAATGTATCTGCCAGTGAATCACGTAAACCTATCACAATTACCATTACCACATATTTTGATGAAGACAATATCATAACAAATAAACTAGAAGGTGAGTTCTATTACGGAAGTAAAATATCACTTGCTGATAGATTAGCTGATAATCCAGATTATCAGTTTGCTTTTTGGATTGTTGATGGGATGGTTAGATATGATTATAAATTGAATCATGAGTTTATCTTAACTGATAATATGGACATTACAGCCATATTTAAACCTGTTGGTATGAATGCTGTTGTGTTTATGGCTGCAAATGGTAAACTCATTGATGTCCAATATGTATTACCTGGTGGTGATGCAGTTGAACCTGATATATCTAAATTACCACAAATTCCTGGTTATGTATTAAAGGGTAATAAGTGGGATAAACCTCTTACTAATATTGTTAAAGATACTGTTATTACCCTACAATACGAAAAAGAATCAAAAGAAGAGTATTTATTAGTTATAAATGATGGCGTTATAAAAGATACTAATAAATCAAGTGCTTATATACCATATAATGATATTGTTACTATTGTGAGTAATCCTCATCCAGATGGTAAAACATTTGCTTATTGGATGATAGATGATTATATCGTAAGTTATAAGAGTACTTATTCATTTACGATATTAACTGATGTTAATATCGTCGCTATTTATAGAGATACTCCAGTAGAAGAAAAGCCATTAATAACTATTAGTAAAGAACTAGGATTAGTGTCAGCTAAGAAAACATATGCTGGGCAATTCTATTTACCTGAAGGATATGAGTTAATTGAATTTGGGATTCTTACTTCTAGTAATACTGGAGTTATTAACCTAGATACTCCTAATGTAAAGAAATATAAAGGATTATCCTATTTACCATATACAAATGAGTTCTTATTTAGCTTTTCTGATTCTAGTATCAAAAGTGTTAGAGGATACTTAATATACAAAGACCATAATGGCCATATTTATACCATCTATAATGAAAAGGTTATGGATACTCCAGGAGAAACAAGAACCATTCTTACTGAAAATGCAGAAAATACACCTGCTAATTCATTAAGCAGTAAAGGGTGGGCTATTAACGGTGTTACTACAAATAGTAAAGACAAGGCATGGGCATTAGAAAGTAAAAATACATGGATGAAGACACCATTATTAGATACTACTTCTGGTAAAATAACCATTACCATGACAGCTTGGGCTACTGGTAATGTAGCTACTAATACTTTTGTGATTGAAGGTCTTGATGAAAATCATCAGGTGGTTGATACAACTGGTCCCATCAAAGTGGGTATTGATGGAGCAAATATCTTAAATCAGTATAAAGAATATAAAGAAGTAAGTTTTACATTAGATAATATCAATCAGAATATTAAGTATTTGCGGCTCACTTATAATAAAGAAAATGATGATACTAATCTACGGATTAAAAATATAATTATCACCCAAGAAGGATCAGTTAAAACAATTGAACGCATTTCTGCAACCCTTGGTAAGTCAGAATATTTATTAGATCAACCGATTGATTTATCAAATTCATCATTAGTAATCTATCATACAGATGGTACTTATTCTCGGACCACCTTAACAGAAGACATGGTAAGTGGCTTTGATACAAGTAGTTATGAGAATAATACCGCTACTGTCACTTATTTAGGACATACATGTGAATTGAAATATCATGTTATAAATACTCCAATTATTATCTATGAGGTCTATGGTGGTGGCGGAAATGCTAATGCGATATATAACAGTGATTATGTAGTCTTATATAATACTACAAATCAAGATATTGATCTAAGTGAATATTCCCTACAATATTCCTCCTATAATAACAATAACTATTCAGTACTAAAGTTGTCAGGTATTATCTATAATAATAGCTACTATTTAATTAAACTAGCATCAACTAATAATCCAGTAGGTAATAACTTACCGATTGAACCTAGTTTTGTAGGAAATACCAATTTAGCTCAAGATCGTGGTAAGATTGCCTTAGTAAAATCATTATCAGCTATCTCCTCTATTAATGATCCTAATGTAGTTGATTTTATCGGCTATGGTAGTGCTACTACTGAATTTGAAAAACAACCTACAAGTAATTTATCGAGTACCTTGTCCGCAAAAAGAACTAGTTTTATTGATAATAATCATAATAAAAATGATTTTAGTGTTGGCAAACCTGATTTAAGTTATTTACTAGACAAGTCGATCCGTGGAATATCCTTAAACAATATTAATACTTATTATAATGTTTATGATGAGTTATATTTAGATAATGCCTCAATATATGTTCATTATAGTAATGGTACAAAAGAACTTGTTTATATAATTAATGATATGATTAGTGGTTTTAGTACAACTAAAACTGGTGATTATATCATGACCATTACTTACGAACAGTTTAAGTTAAATGTTAAGTATACAGTTTATGATGATAGTAATGAAGTCTATGTATTCTTCATTGATATCGGTGAATCTGGAGGACAACCAGGCGAAGCAGCATTAATTAAGATTGGCAATATTGAGATATTAATTGATGCAGGTGATAATGGTAATAAAAGCGTTTACGAATTACTAGACTTTTTAAATGATTATATATATGACAATACAATTGAGTATGTCATAGCGACTCACCCTGATAGCGATCACATCGGTGGAATGTTTGCCGTATATGAAGCGTATTTCATTGAAAATACCATCCTCTATTCCACGACAGGAGATGGTTCAGCTTTAAGACAAAGTTTTGAAAGTATCGTTTATTCGGAAGGGTCAAATATCTATTATGTTTATGACCTAATCATTAATGATCCAGTCCTTGAAATAATTGAAGGAGTTAACCTAACATTTTATGATACAGGCTACTTAACCAGTAATAATACAAATGATTCAAGTATTGTGTTTGTTCTAAACGCATTTGACACAAGGATACTATTTACTGGTGATAGTGAACAAGAACAAGAAGCGAATTATGCAAGTCTTGTTGGCGATGTTGATATCTTGAAAGTTGGGCATCATGGTTCAAAAAATGGGACATCAACAACCTTATTAGAATATGTTAAACCAGAAATTGCGATTATTAATAATGGCGATTACTTAGGTAATAAATATCATCATCCTACTTATGAAACGCTCGCAAGACTCTATGATTATAACTATAATATCCAAGTATATGCAGTTACTGGTGGTAACGGTAGTGATAGTGATTATATGTTAGACCGTAATGGTGATATCACAATTACTATTACGACTAATGGGTATTATATTACGTCTAAGTATTATGGCGATAACCCGATTGAAATGAGGTATACCCACTATTATCGTAGTTTATTTGACTTAGAGTATTATAATGGTATAACTCATGATTTAGTAGGAGAAGCATTAAAACAGGCTTTACATAACTTGATTGACAATCATATCTCCATAAGTTATGATAAGGTTAAAGATGCATTTCTAATTACTGAAGAAGACCCCAATAATCCTAATAATGTCTTATTATTCTATACTGGACGTAGCCAAGGTAAAGATACTTTTGGTACTGGTGCTAATGATTATAATCGGGAACATATTTGGCCAAATTCCCACGGCATATATGAAAAAGGACCGATGTATACCGATTTACATCATTTACGTGCCACTGATGTTTCCGTCAATAATCTAAGAGGAAATCTAGATTTTGGTTATGTCGCTAATATTCCGAGTAATATAGCTGGTAGTATTAGTGAGTATGGTGATGTGCTTAGTTATTGTTACGTAGATGGGGTATATTTTGAAGTGAGAGATGAAATTAAAGGAGATGTTGCCCGGATGTTGTTCTATATGGCTGTCCGTTATGAAGGGGATGAGGGCGAGCCGGATTTAGAATTAGTAAATGGGACAACCTGCAATGGAACTAATTATCTAGGTAATCTCGCAGTCCTTATTGAATGGCACCTCTTAGATCCAGTTGATGATTTTGAAAGAAGTCGTAATGATAAAGTTTATGCCATCCAAGGTAATCGTAATCCTTTCATCGATTATCCTGAATATGCGATTAAGATTTTTGGATTGGAGAACTGATTATATGAAACGAGCATTAAGTCTACTAATTATCTTTATAGTAGCACTATTGTTACTTGGATGTAAGCATACCAATACTAGGCTTAATCCACCAGTAAACTTGAGAATACAAGATAATGTTCTATATTGGGATAGTGTACCTAATGCGACAGGTTATGAAGTATATATTAACTTAGTTAAATATGATATTGAGATTAACCAATTTAATTTAGATTTTCTAACTCCTGGTACTTATGAAATTCGCGTAAAAGCAATTTCTACGATACACCAACCATCCTACCTATCATCTCCACTTAATCATACAGTAGAACCTAATATATTAGTACCTAAGAATCTAAAGATAAGTGAAAGTGTGTTAACTTGGGATATAATAGATAATACGACTGGATATATCGTTTTAATCAATGATAGAACCTATGAAGTTAACGATAATCACTTTGATTTATCGTTCCTTGCGGAAAACCACTTTTATAATATTAGTGTTAAGGCACTTTACGGTAATAAAGAATCAGAATATTCACAAGTTATCGTATATCATACCTTTTTTACGACATATAAAAACCTCCTCGTCTTGTTTTACCGGGACCGTGAGGAAGACTTAATTGTTGATTTCTGTGAAAAGTTAAATGTCTATATTATAACTAATGATAATGAAGAAGTAATTGATGCAGCATATTATGAGTTAAGTCCGAATACTTTAACCATCTATAACACTTATTTAGTTAGCTTAGATTATGGCTTATATAAATATGTTTTATTTACTAGCCTAGGTAAAGTTAACCTCGAAATTAAAATAACTAATAGCCTTGATCCCTATATCATTTCCGATAATAATGTGACTTTTAATAATGAAGATCTTGAGTTTGAATTTGAATTATTTGGGGGAATAATTGATAGTATTACAATCACAAAAGGATTAGAAATTACCGAAGCTGATTATAGGATTGAAGGGAGTAAATTAATCATCAAAAGTAGTTTTGTTGATAATTTATTTACTGAAAATAGCGATCGCAAGAGATTAATTGTGAGTTATACCTTAAGGAAAGATGATAAAATCGTAATCGGTTTTATCTTTATCAAAAAGCCTAATTAATGGGTTAGAAAAATTGGCGGTGATATATTAATAAAAAGAGTAATAACTGTATTAGGTGTGCTAATTATTGCCTTATTACTAGTTAATTGTACAAAGAAAAAGGTAAGACTTGAGCCACCAGTAAATTTACGGTTAGAGAATAAGATTTTGTATTGGGATGTTGTACCTAAGGCTACTAGCTATGAAATCCATATTAACTCTGATATGTATACAGTCGAAACAAATTATTTCGATATCAGTTTTCTTGATGAAGGAGATTATGAGATTCGCGTAAAAGCCACAGCATCAGGGTATCTATCTTCCTATTTTTCATCAGTTTTTTACTACAAGAATACAGTAATCTTACCAATACCTAGTAACCTTAAGATTCAAGATAATAAACTAGTTTGGGATTACATCCAATATGCGACAAGTTACACGGTAAAAATTGCTGATAGAACCTATGATACCGAACAAAATCTATTTGATTTATCATTCCTTGAAGAAAACAAGTTTTATGCTATTAGTGTAAGAGCCAATTATCAGAATAAGTCATCTGATTATTCAGAAGTAATCGAGTATCATACTTTCTTTAACACCTATAAAAACATCAAGAAGGATTTCAATCGTAATAGTACTGATGATTTATTTATTGAATTTGAAGATACAATTACTGTAAGTATTATTAAAAACAAGAATGAAGAAGTAGTAAATGAATCAAATTATTATGTCAGTGATTCTACGCTTACATTTTTAAACTCATATTTAGTGGATTTAGACTATGGTATATATAAATACATCCTCTACTCTGATAAAGGTATTATAATGCTTGAGATTAAGATAACTGATAATCGTAATCCTTATCTAAAATCAGATGAAAGAGTAGTGTTTAGTAATGAAGATTTGGTGTTTGAATTTGAATTATATGGTGGAGTTATTGAACAATTGACTGTTTCAGTTGATGCCAATTTTACAAATGATGATTATAAGATTGAAGGTAATAATCTAATTATTTATCGAGAGTTTATCGAAAGTGTCTTCGCGAAAGATAGCCAAAGAAAACAAATAATCTTTAGTTATTTATTACGTAAAGATAATTCAATTGTAGTTGGATATATTTTTGTTATAAGAGAGTAAATTAAGAGAGTAGTTATAATAAAAACCTTTTTAATTGACTCAATTAAAAAGGTTTTTCATATTGTCTATATTAGTTAATTAAGATATAATGGGGTTAATTGCTTAATCTTGCTAGATAATTAGTTAATAATATTAATAATTGTAAATGTCAACACATTTTCCAGAAAAATGGCGGTATAAAAATCCATAATTATGTTGACTGATTACTTTCATCCTTTCTATCTAGATTATTAATGTTTCTTATGCGATATGATGGACCGGTAATGTTAATCACATGTGAATGATGA
>Ga0134103_1002230_pt1 | contig 15549 bp, 13 predicted proteins | sample 14_taG_2_FD_94445 | JGI IMG/M metagenome (GOLD analysis project Ga0134103, IMG submission 94445) | Switchgrass degrading microbial communities from high solid loading bioreactors in New Hampshire, USA - 14_58_20_212_A1 metaG | ecosystem: Engineered > Bioreactor > Semi-continuous > Anaerobic >...
GACGAAAATTCAAACTGCTTCCAGTTTTTGCTTGACCGCTGCAATAGCCAGTGGTAAAATCCCGTCGCTTGATCTGCCCCCATCGTCTAGGGGACTAGGACGCAGCCCTTTCAAGGCTAAAACCAGGGTTCGAATCCCTGTGGGGGCACACAATCGCATTAGCCCTGTAGGATTAGGGCGAGGCTACTACCTCCGTTTCGGATATCTGTCGAAACGGAGGTTTCATTCCATGCAACTCTCGAAAGCCATCGAAGGCTACAACTTTTCTGCCCTGGCCGATGGTTACTCCCAACTCACGCTCATAACCTATCGCTCTGCCCTGGGCACCCTGCTGGAGTATATGGGGGATAAAGAAGTGCAGGCCATCACCACAGAGGACTTGCGCTCCTTTATGACTTTCCTGGTGACGCAGTATAAACCGGAGCGGCGCAACAACGCTCGGAATACCGAACCCCTTTCCACAGCCAGCATGCACCGTTACTGGAAGGCGATGCGCTCCTTCTTTAAGTGGGCTGAAAAGGACTTGGGAACGGAACGCCCAGACTTAGCGATCAAGATGCCCGCCTGGGAAAGCAAGGAGATAATTCCCTTCACAGAGGATGAGGTCAAGGCACTGCTGAAGGGCTGCGAGTATGCCAATGTACCGGCTGGAAAGCGTAAAGCGTACAAGTTCAGGCGGCCCTCGGCCCTACGAGACAAAGCAATCATCTTGACCTTACTTGATACCGGCATTAGGGTTGGGGAACTTACCCGGCTGCGAGTCAGTGATGCCAACCTGGAAAACGGGGAAGTGTACGTGCGGCCTTTCCACGTGAAAAAGACCCATAGCCGAACGACATACCTGGGTAAGGTCGCCCGGAAAGCCCTGTGGCGCTATCTGGTCGAACGAGGAAGTACTCGCCCGGATGAACCTTTATTCACGACCAATGAGGACAAGCCTTTGACCCGGCAGCGTGTATTGAGCATGTTGTCCCGCCTGGGTAAGAGCACCGGAGTCAGCAACGTTCACCCTCACCGCTTCCGCCATACCTTCAGTATCCAATATCTGCGTAACGGTGGCGACATTATGACCCTGAAACGTTTGCTCGGGCATAAGCGGCTGGAGATGGTGAATCATTACTTGAATATCGCCAGCACAGATGTCCACAATGCTCACCAGAAAGCCAGTCCGGTAGATAGGTGGAGACTCTGACCAAGACTACCGATAAGATTGCCTATCACGCTATAACCAGTGGGTGGCAGTGAACTGACAAGCACCTAACGAGAGAAAAAAAGCCCGGCTCTTTCTGCCGGGCTTTACCCCCTAAATTACTTGGAGGTCACGACCGTGAATCCATCGACCGACAAAAACGAAAAAACCTGGGGTTTCAAGACCTTCTCTAAACCCAACGATCTGAACCTAATTCGCTCCAACATCCCAGACTATAGCAGCTGGGGGAAGCAGACATTGGAGACTCAAGATCATAAAAAGCGAGGCATTGTGATTTGGGATTCCCGCTCCCAGAAAATTGGAGTGCTAAGGCCGGTTGACGCCTTAAGATTACTCTGCACTTTGCGAACTAATCACCACAGAAAAATTGATAGTGTGTCAGTAACAGAGCCAATAACCGTTGTTTACCCGGATAAGAGGAGGGTAAAAAAGGCGAAAGACATGGAAGCAGGGAAACCAGAAAGTGAGCATCAGAGGACAGAAAAAGACCGAGAAACCATGACACTGGATGCTATAGCAGCGTTAGAATTATACGAATACCTAGAGAAGCACGAATCACACCTCCAGGAAATGGCGGCTAAGAATGAGGAGGATAACTCGAAACTCTTAGCCCAAGTTTACAGCATGATCCTTAGCTGGCCGGAGCCAAGCGAGGATAGAAGCGTAGAGGGTATATAGTTTTTCGGCTGTTCTAAGACTGGGGGTACCCCCGCATATTGTAAAACAGCCTCGTAGAGCCAAACATTGAAGGTTCCACAGGCGGGGCCTATATAGTTTCAGGAAGTTTGCGATGGGCAGAAATAGCACTGCTTTCCTTCAGGGCTTTTCGCACCAGTAACATCGATTACTATTTGAAGAGTGATGAGTTTTCTTATCTTTGCCGCTCCCGAACTACCACTACCCTTTAGTTAGTGAAGATTAGAAAACCGCAGATGTAGTATTAATTGGATGGATTCCAAGTCATACTTCCCTTTCCTAAGGTGACAAACAACACATTACACGCCGCTATTTGTTTGTAATAATTTAATTAGCGTCGTTCCCATAGACACATGTTTACCTGGAGGCACCAATGTACTCACGCTATGCTCATCAGTTCAGTGAAATCCCGGCTACCCTGGCAGAAGTTCCCGAATTACGAGAAGAAATATTGCGATTGATAGATGCAGAGCCTATGGCAGGCAAAGTGACAGAAGGGGGTGATAGGCTTGATAATTTCCGTTTGATCCTTCGGCAGCTGGTCACTGGTGAGATTGACTTAAGTGCCGCATATTACTTAACTGAGCGAGAACTCCCCCGCTCGCAGTCCATTCATGCTGCTGATAACCGGGTTTTTCCATCAGGGTGGGCTGAGCGTTTGGTGCGAACCCAGTTCAGTCGCTTCTACAACCAAGCGATTATGGAAGATTCAATGAATGATGGGGAAACAGAATGTTATGTTCCCCACTCCTCAGAAGAGGATGGTAACTCCGAATGTTCATTGACTCTAGCTGGTCGTACACATGATCTAAAACTCCTACATGACAGATTGATCGCCAGTTATAGGAACGGAAATTGGAGTAGGGAGCCAAAAATTCCAGGACATCCTCACTGTACGCATGTAATTACTCCAACACGTGAGATTAGGTAATTTCCTGATATTAGTGTTGGAGAAGAAAACTGCCTCCTGAATGCTACTGCAATAAGGAGGAAGTTTCTTTAACGAATAATTACTATGCCATTGATTTTATGATCCTTTTCGGTGTAGACTGCTTGTCACTAACGTAATCAATAATTAGAGTATTTACTTAAGGAGGGTTCATCATGAAACCAGACCATGACATTACGTTTGGTGTATTGGATTCTATTGTCCGATATGGCAAGTACCGTAAGGCAGTGGAGATAAATTTGTCTACTCGGAAACTGCCTTGGATATTTGATGGAGAAATCCTACAATTTGTCTGCCAACACGGACAGAACCGGGGAACCGTACTGATCCAAAACGTGATCTATTGGAAGGGGTGCATCGAGCAGCCTGGAATGTTCAAGCGCTGGAGTCCGGAATTCAGGGATGCAGAGAAAGCCCTTGACTGGACAGAAGAAGAGTTACTCAAGACTGGGGCAGGCAGTGAAAACAACAAAGAAAACCCTTCCGGCAATGTTAAAATCCACCCAAGTCGAAGGGCCTACGTTCAGATCATGGAAAATGTAATCACTCCGGAAGTCCGAGCCAGACTGGAGCCTTTCTGGATAGCTGTAACCTCAGTCGAGCAAAAGCAGAAATCGTTCAAGGTCTATATCGAACTGAAACACCAGCCTTTATCCTATAAGACTCTGGAAAAATCCTTTGGAGAAGAATTCCGGTATGATGCTAAATATCCCACCCCAACAGAACTTGGCAAGGATTTGGGGCTACCACCTTCGCAGTTTGAAATAATCAATCTCCCAGATGGGTCATACCTCATAGAATCATATACAGTATATTACCAAGATTATGTGGCTGCTGCCCAAGCACAGCAGGCGTGGGATAACAGTAGGATTGTGGATAAGTTCAGCCAGGGTAAGGTGTTACGTGCTCGATATGGTTTTCGAGAAGTTGAAACGCATTTTGATACCTTTCTAGGAGCCTGCGAAAATCCTGACCTAACCTTTGATGAAGTGGAGAGCCGAGAAGAATTTATCGCTAAGTTTGCTCTTAGGGAAACTCTGATCTACGCCCTAGAAGTCAGTCTCTATCGGGATGCATTTTTTGGTGGACCATCCAATAACCGATTCAACGACAGTGATATCCTGGAACTGCTTCACAATTGGCGAGCAAGGTCTGCCTTCATTCCTGCTGAAGCCCGGCAGGAAAGCAATCAATGGTTGATCGACCAGAGGAATAGTAAGTCTCTCAACAACTCTAAAGGTTGAGTGTGGCTGAGGTAGTGAGAGAAAAATCAGCCGCTCTTTCGGTCGGGCTTAATCTCTGTTTTTATAAGGAGCAGACACAAGGCTAATTTTAATTTCAGGGTTGCCCCGCCCTCCCTAACCCTTTAGTTAGTCAACATTAGAAACAGCCCAGATATTTAAATCCCCTCTCCGGGATTGTCACTTCCGGGAGGGGATATAAACTTAACCAGCCTACTTGTTGCTACTCAATTAATGACACACCATCTCATTCCCCCGTTTCTTCTACCATATGCTCTAACTGCTGCTTGATTTGTTGTTTCCACCTTTGGTAGGCTTCGATTTCTGTCCGATGCTGCGCCCTCCGCTTGCCCGCCCGCTCTATTGCGCCCATCTCTTCCGCTACCTCTGCCAGGTCTGTCTGCCCACGTAACCAGTAACCGTTACCGACCGGCTCGGCCAAACCCCACTCAAACAACCTCGCTAATGCGGCTTTGATCGTGTTCCTGACTTTTCCGGTTATGTTCATCAGTTCACTTTCAGCGATTGGATCAGTCAGAGACAGATGCGGAAAGATCAGACCTGCCGATGGGCCTAGAAAGCCCCTACCCCAAATTTCACTGATCTGTGCCCAAGTGTCAAGATTTTTCACATTAGTCACAGTTCTCCCCCCTTGACTAATGTATAAAGTCTTGACACTTTCGAACAGACTAAGATCGTACCTTTGGGTATCTCCCTTTTTATCAGATGTAAGCATTCGTAAGAAGCCCAGTGTTTGCAATCTGGGACTTGCTTTTTGACTAGTGGGCAAAGAGAATCCAGCATGCCTGCTGATTTCACGATAGCTAACCGCTGGCTGAACAGTTTTGAACTCCCATGCCTTCGACAGAATGGCGAGAAGCGCTTTCCTGTCATCACCTCCAGAAAAACCAGGCCAGGGCATGGTGGCAGCGTACTGGTACCATTCCGCTACCTGTTTCCGTATGACATCATTGCAGAGGTTATCAACAGCATTGTTGAACGAATGCAATAGATACTTCTTTCCTTCTTCCTTGTAGTGTGGAGAGGCGATGCTGTCAAATAGGACTTCAATCTGTTCATAACACCAACCTGCCAAGATGAGCATGGTGATTAGCCCAGCCTCGGCTTCTGACGTGCTTCGGTAACCCTTCTGCTCATCACCGGTTTTCCCTGATCTACACCAGGGGATAAAATCTTTTCTGCTGGCCCCACGCAACTTTTCGGCGAGCGAGAGAGCGGCCTTGGGCCTATCGTTATACAACAACCGGATTGGCAGCGACAATGGGGTGTTGGAAGTTTCAACACCCCGCCCTGTGGTGCCTTTTCCTTCTAGTAACCATGCTAAGTCTCTCCACAGGACCACAGGTTGGTTCAGAAATTCATGTAGACCACCTTGCAAGAAGCAATACTTACCTTCAGGTAAGGTGCTCCCAGGAGCAACTACATAAGCATTTCGGTGAAGGCGAAATTCCCCCTGTCCAATATCAGCTGGAAGGGCATAGGAACACTTCGCTTCACTGGGAACATCCAACACCCTAAGCCACATATGACGGCCCTGCCTTCGAGGTGATTGAACGATGGTTGTTACTCCCAACAGCCCCATCTCCTGGAGTTTCGAGGCCACATTGACCTGGGAGGTTTCGCTGTCACAGTCTATGACGATTAACCCGTTTTCGCTGCCAGGAAAAAGGCCAATATTATTGGTATCAGTAAATTTCAGTTGCTCAACAGTCGCAAGTTTTGACCCTCTTAGTGGCTCTTTAGAGCCAGGTGCAAGCGGGAAAGGAATATAACCCTTACAGCGATATTCTTGGGCCAGGGAAGGGATGTTCATTTCTTCCCCCTACCGGTGGATGTTTTGGACCACCTCGAAACAGGGAGAACCCAGTACCCGCCCACATAGTTTCCATCCCGGCATACCTTTTCCACCGTCGCTCGATAATTGGCCTTGCCACACTTTACGTTTACAACGACAGCGCCCGAGTCCTTTGCACTGCTCAATTCATCTTCCGGGACCAGGATATACCCCATCAGGATATGCCTTTCTGGTACCTCAAAGTTCAGTGTGCCCTTTTCATTTACTGCTGGTTTTCGATTGTAGAGATTGCTAGACATGCTTTTAGACCTCCGTCCGTAGAAAGGCCACCCTTCCCGGTGGCCTTTTTGCTTTTTCGCCAATGTTTGGTCTAGTCCAAATCTGGACTGGTTGCTTTTTCGTAAGCCTGGTCGATTAGGATGCGGATGATGCGCCCTAGGCTGGACTTATCCTTCTCTGCCAAAAACTTGAGTTTACGGATTGTTTCCACATCCAATCGAAAGGTAAACCGATCTGCATATTTCATTCTGCGCCTCCTGTACTAATTTTGTCTTCCCAAAAACCTACAATCGAATTCGGAGGCAAAATGCAAAAGTTTTCCGCCCTTAAATCGTTCCAATTTGATTGTCATAATAGAGCAGTTGGAAATGGGAAAAGGTCATTGGTTACGAGTGTGACCCACCTAGTCTATCCCTAGAGAATCATTTTGCTTTTTCACGTGGAAAAATGATTCCCTAAAAACGAAGTCCAGTTAGAGACATTGGTTTTCGGGATGCGCTATAATTCAACGAAGCCGACGAACACGATCCAGCGAGGATTCTCTATGCACCTCTACGAAGCGCTTGCCAGCCGGGTCTCCCGGTGGCGCTCTGAGCACTACCCCTGCGAGCCGTATCCCGCTATTGCAGAAATTCTGGAGTGGGCTACCAACCCGGATGTAAGCGCTTTTCGTTTGCGTGGGCCACAGCTGCGGGCACTCGAAACGTATTGGTATCTGCGCTTAGTCTTAGGGACACCCCAAATTTCTGAACTTTATAAGAGCATCTTCAATCCTGAAGACGACCCGGATGTCTTTCTACAGGCATTCGGCATCCCAGATGAGGCGTTTAAGAAAGCCAAGTACAACTTCAAGAGGCTGTTCCAGTCCATCCGAGCCGATGATGCTTTTGTTAAAGAGTTTCGCCTGGAGTCACAGAGAGAAACACTGACCCTGGAATACCCCAGTTACATCCTGGCCCTGGCGATGGGAGCCGGAAAAACGGTACTGATAGGAGCGATCTTTGCCACCGAGTTTGCGATGGCACAGGAGTACCTTGATGGGCCTTTCGTAGAAAATGCCCTGGTATTTGCTCCTGGCAAAACGATCATTGAGAGCCTGCGTGAATTGGCTGAGATGCGGTATGAGGCTGTTCTGCCCCCCAGGATGTATAAGTCCTTCTCAGCCTCTCTAAAACTGACCTTTACTAGAGATGGTGACCCTTCTATCCCAGTGATCCCAGGTAGTTCTTTCAACGTGATCGTCACGAACACGGAGAAAATCAGAATCCAAAAAGAGACCATCCGGAAGGCTGACCTTGGGCCACTCTTTTCACATGGAAAGGAGGAGGAGGCTAAAACTGAGATTGCTAACCTGCGTTTGCAGGCTATTGCGAGCCTTCCCAAACTGGCGATCTTCTCCGATGAAGCCCATCACACCTACGGCCAAGAACTGGATAAGGACTTGAAGAAAGTTCGTAAAACCGTTGATTATCTCCACAACCCTTTCCCAATCGGCTCGCCAGAGCATGAAGCCCATATCTCTCGGTTGGTGTGCGTCGTAAACACTACCGGAACCCCCTATTTCCAGCATCAGCCGCTCAGAGATGTAGTGATCTGGTATGGTCTATCCGAGGGCATTCGAGACGGTATTCTGAAAGAACTGACCGGGAACATCCTAGGGTTCGACTTCGACGGAAATGTAGAAGACTACCTCGCCTTCGTAACTGACAGTTTCTTCCAGGACTATGGGTCGGTTACCTTACCAGATGGGACACCTGCAAAACTGGCGATCTTTTTCCCCCAGACCAACGACCTTCAAGCGCTGCGCCCTGTGGTTGAACTGGCTTTGTCCAGACTTGGACTCTCGCCCACCCTGATCCTGGAGCACCATACTAAGAATGACAATAAACCTGATTTCGACCGCTTCAAGTCCAAGGAATCCCCCCACCGGATAGCACTGTTGGTGGACAGGGGGGTAGAGGGCTGGAATGTCCCTTGCCTGTTCGCTGTGGCACTGGCCCGTAAACTGAAAAGCAGCAACAACTTTGTGCTCCAGGCCGCCTCCCGGTGCCTGCGCCAGGTGCCTGGGAACAAAGTGCAGGCCCGCATCTACATCTCCCTGGACAACAAGAACATCCTGGACAAGCAGCTACAAGAGACATACGGAGAGTCCTTTGCCGACCTGACCCGAAACCAAGTCCACAGCCGTACCTGGAAGATAACAATAAAGAAACTTAATATCCCGCCTCTAGTTGTCCGTAAGGTTGTGCGCCGGGTCGAGCGCAAGGAACAGCCTGGGCCTCGACTTCGCCTTACCTTGCCCGATACCAGCGCCACACAGGGGATGGACATGTACATCTTCACCGCTAACATTACACCTGGCTCGGAAAAGGTACTTCAACAAGTGGGTGATAGCGAGCGGATTGAATCAGCCCCAGAAATGGTCAGCGTATTTAATGTCGCAGTGGAACTTGCCAGGAACTATCATCTCGATGGGCTGACAGTCCTTCAAGAACTACAGCGGGCCTGTGGCTCCCAAGCGGAGATACCGGCAGCGGCTATACCCGAACTAGCCCGCCAAGTCGAAGAACAAAGTTGCAACTATCACTTTATTGAAGAAACGGTCGAAGTCGCCCTGGCTCTCGTAAAACCAGAAGGATTTATAAAGGAACTGGACCACCAAGGGAATGAAGTCTACACGGCAGAAATCTCCTACCCGATAGACCGTGAGCAGCTGCTGGCTGAATACTCAGACTGGATGGCTCATGCTGGCCGGTTGGGTTTTCACTACAGCCCCTACAACTTCGATTCCAAACCCGAGCGGAGTTTCTTTGACCTGCTGCTGACCTACCTGAACCAGCATCCTGACGACATAGACGACATCTATTTCACTGGAGGTCTGACAGACCCCCAGAAAACCGATTTCTTTGTCGATTACCGGGGCGAAGATGGGCAGTGGCACCGCTACACACCGGACTTTGTGATCCGCCGCAAGGATGGGAAGTGCCTGATCGTGGAGATCAAGAAGGAGCATGACCGGCAGCACCCAATTGACGGTCAGGAGGGTGCGAAAGCGCTCGCCACCCAGAAATGGGTAGGCTTGAACCCCGAACACCTGATGTACGAGATGGTCTTTACCGATCTGGATGAGATCGGTTACGACAAGATGAAAACTGCCCGAAAATTTGTTGAGGGTAAATAAATGAGCCAGAAGACAACGGAAGTCCAGATAAAACCCGCTAAAGGCCGACCAATGCTCAGTTGGGTTGGTAAACGCCCTTTGCGGAACATTACCGCATATCCGGCTCAAAAAGCGGAGTTTTTTACTGTAGAAGGAGAAAATATTCTTCGAAGCAAAAATATAGATTGGTCAGAATGGCCGCAGTTATTGGCTAAAGGTGGATTACTATTTTACGGCGACAACAAGGATGTTTTGGCTTATCTATTAGCAAACGGGTTTAGAGGCAAGGTAAATGTAATTTACATTGACCCGCCTTTTGATAGTGGAGCCGATTATATAAGAAAAGTGAATTTACGCACTGCAAGAGGCGAAGTAAAAATCCAGGCTGAGGGTTACACTCTTGGGGAACAAATTCAGTATACGGATATTTGGGCAAATGATAACTACCTTCAATTCATGTTCGAGAGACTTTTACTCTTACGTGAATTATTGACGGAAACCGGTTCTATCTTCCTTCATTGCGACTGGCGCATGGTTCATAGGTTACGTCTCCTTCTAGACGAGGTTTTTGGCGAAGATAATTTCATAAATGAGATCGCTTGGAAACATACTGTCCTTGGCGGTACTCATGGGAGAAGACTACCAAAAGCACACGAGACCATACTGTGGTATGGAAAAAGCCAGGACTACTATTTCAACGACAATGCGAAATCAGCCCGAGTTGAGTTTGGTGATTACATAAAAAAGACCTTACGACAAGATGAAGATGGGCGTTGGTTTTATACCCGAGGGAGAATGAGCCGACAGCCATCTCAGGACGAATTGGCCCGTAAAGCCTTTACCAGGACGTATGTTGATGATCCCAATGCGGGTACCCTTGCAAGTGATATTTGGGATGATTTACTTGCGTATCGAGTTTATGGAGAGGAAAACTCGGATTACCCAACACAGAAAAATAAGTCTCTGGTTCAGAGATGCGTAGAACTAGGATCAAGAGAGGGTGATTTAGTCTTAGATTGCTTCATCGGGTCAGGCACAACCGCAGCTGTTGCGCAAAAATTGGGGAGGCGATGGATCGGAACCGATATAAATAAAGGGGCTATCCAAACAGCTACCAAACGGTTACGAGGGGTTATTGAAACCCAGGCCACAGCCTTAGTAAAAGGTAAAAATAGACTACCTGGCCTTGAGGGTGAGGAAGGTCCACTTCCTGCTCAACTTTCTTTTACTACTTACAGAGTAAATGACTACGACCTGCAAATCCAACACAACGAGGCTTATAACCTTACGGTAGAACATTTAGGGATTACACGAACAAAAACCGACCCATTTTTTGATGGAACTTTAGGGAAAAGGTTGGTAAAAATTGTTCAATTCAATCACCCTCTTACTCCTCTCGAACTTGAAGCAGTCAGGAGCGAACTGAGCAACCGGCCTGAAGAGAGCCGAGATATTGCCGTTGTTTGCCTGGGGAAGGAACTAGCGGTAGACGCCTGGTTGGAAGACTGGAACCAAATCCGCAGGCGGGGTGATTTCCCGAATAAAATCGAGGTGATCGAACTCCGCACCGATCCCAAGTACGGAGGCTTCTTCGTCCACGAGCCTGCCCAGGCTGTGGTCAAGTTCGGGCGGTCTGAAGGGATGGTCGATGTAACGGTGGAGACCTTCCTTTCTCCGACCATTATCCAGCGGCTTGAACAGCAATCCGCTGGTCCTCTGCTGAAGCCACAGGTCACAGATTGGCGAGCGATGGTGGATAGCATCATGATCGACGCCAACTACAACGGGGAAGTTTTCAACATCACCCTGGCGGATGTGCCCGAGAAGAAGACGGACTTCGTAAAGGGCAGTTACCGAATCGAAGCGCACATAGGGGCTGTGGTGGCCGTCAAAATCACGGATATGCTCGGTGAGGAAGTCCTTGCACTGGGTCAGGTTTGATGAGTAACCGATGCGCCACACGTGTGAGTTCTGGCGACATGAGACCCCCTGAGGTTTTCGGGGGGTCTCTTTAATCGTGTCCAAGTTTGGACTGGCTACCCGGAGAAAAATCAACTCCCAAAACTCAAATTTCCTACCGGCTTGGTTTTAACCCGAAGCCCTCAAAAACCCCAACAAGGATGCTATTTTCCCCCAATACTTTTCCACATGGAAAGAAACATACAGCATGACGGTTCCCCCATCATTATCTAGGTACAGCTGCCATTTTCTGCCTCCCCAATTCCGTCATGACAGTCCCTCTGAAGTGTCAGTGGCTATGGCTGAAAGAGTCATAAGAATGACAGGTGACAAAGATGGCGAAGCCTTCGATATTCTAGGAAAGTCCTAATACTTTTGACGGTTGACAAAATAAGGAGCGCATAATATAATCTGACAAGAAACTCGTCATCATTCCGCAATACTCCACCTTATTAGTCTATGTTCGCTACTAGATCGCCTATTGAGACTTCCAACGCCCTGGCTATCTTGACCAGGTTGATTACACTGATATTGCGCTCACCTCTTTCCACACCCCCAATATAAGTGCGGTGAAGCCCCGATAATTCAGCCAACTTCTCCTGTGAGAGTTCCCTGGCTGTACGGAGAGCACGCACTTTAGCACCTAACTTCTTCAGAACCGACTGCGCCATGTTCTGAATTGTGCTAGGGTGATGACTATAAGTCTACACATTATAAGTAGCACTAGGGCTAAAGGGGAGCAGGCACCGGAGATGCCCCTGGAGCGAGCGTAATGGGTTCTGCCCAGGCAAATTAGCAGTGAGGAGGTTCCATGCCCTAACTACGGGTTGGAAAGCAGTAAGCAGCGAGAAGTAGCACCATCCACACATTCTTCAAGGAGACAATGCACCATGAAAAATATCAAGAAATATATCCCCCTGCTGGCCCTGGCCGCCCTGGTACTGGCTGCCCTGGCGTGCGGTGGCTCCTCTACCGGTACGAAGGTAGGCGAGTCGAGCGGCACTTCTGCGACCTCGGCCCCGCCGAAGGTGGAAGTGTTTAAGGTTGGGGATATTGTCGAAGTGGACAAGCACACCATCGTGCTCAACAGCGCTGAGGTTAAAGGCGGGGTAGTCCACGCCAACTTTACGGTCGAGAACAAGGACACTTCTGACCTGGCGATGAGTTCCATTATGAGTTTCACCGCCAAAGACAACGAAGGCACGAAGTTGGAGCAGGAAATCTTCGACTGTGGGTCTTCTGGCCTGGATGGGAAAGTTCTGCCCGGCGACAAACTGAAGGGTGACATTTGCTGGAAGGGCGCTGCTTCCTTTCCGGTCAAAATCTACTACGAAGCCAGCCTGTTCGGTTCTGGCGCTGTAGTGTGGGAAGTCAATCAATAAATTAGTGTAGTTATTTCCAATCATAAGGCCCCCAGGAATTGGGGGCCTTTGTATTTCAGTAAACAGAACATAAGTCCTAGAAATCTATCATGCAAATCTATGACATTTAGCACTAATTCTGTTATCTCTTTTTGCTTTACCATCGGTTGTGTATATATTTTTATAAAGTTGCAGCACATAATAATAGGAGGCACAGTGGCAGACCAAGGACAATTCCAAGCAAGCATGGCTGACCAGAAGCGGGCTAAAGGTGTGTTTCCTAGGCTTCCTCTTATAAAGGCATTAGAATTACCTACCGCAATATACGAATTAGGACATGGGGATGAGGTGCGAAGACGAACGGTTTTTGATCGGCTAGGAAGATCACCTGATAGTGGTAGCAGCAGAGCCTTAGCTGTCGCTGCAAACAGTGGGTATGAGTTGATTATTGGAAGTTACCAATCAGATTATTTAGGTCTTACAGAAAAAGGTATGACGATAGTAGCTGCAATTGACGAGAAGTCAAAGCATGCAGCGATTTTTCGTTCACTTTTCGATAATGAAATTTTTAGAAGTTTTGTTGAGCGATATAAAGAAAAGCCACTACCCATAGATGAAGTAGCTATCGATTATTTGAAGAAAAATCACAGTCTAACTGAAGCAGATGCAAAAAACTGTTGGGAAATCTTCAAGAAAAACATCATCGATTTTCACCTAATAGAAGAATTGTCTGGAAAAAACATAGTTGTTGATGGGGAAACAGCACTTCGGCACTTTTCCGAAAGAAACGAAGGGATTCTCGAAGATGGCAATGAGCAGCCAGCCCATACCGCACCACTGGACCACAAACCTGCCGAAAAACCAGTAACAATCCCAAAAAATGGATTGTCTCCCCAATTCACATTTAATATTCAAATAGTAATCCCAGAAAACGCAACCAAGGAAACATACGACAGCATTTTCAAGAGTATTGCTGAACACTTACTAAACAGAAGTAGTGAGTAGCTGTGGAATCTCACCCAACTCAACTCCTACAGGATATTTATAACAGAGTGGAGAATGCAAGGAAGAAAATCAATGATATTCTCCATTCTGCTATAGATCAAAGCGAAAAACAAATCGCTATAAACCAAAAAGACATTGGTAAACATAACAATGAGGAGAAGATTTTTCGTGCACTAAACAATATATCAACAACTTTAGGCAATAGTTATTCCCAAGTCATTACTGATATACAAGACGCCCAACGTGTATCTTGGGCCGGAACTGCTCATGAAGTTAGAGAAATAATCGCAACGCTATTACGAACAATTGCGCCGGATGATAAAGTAAAAAAAGAGTCCTGGTATAAACAAGAAACCAATACATCTGGACCAACACAGAAACAGAGAGTCCATTATATCTTGAAAACAAGGAATGCCCATTCCAAAGAGTTGGAAGTCGTAGAACAAATTACCAAACTAGAAGATATGATTGAGGATTTAGTACGTGCTACCTATTCCCGTGCTAGTGATGCAGCACACACACATAAGTCTAGAACAGAAGTAGTTAGGCTGTTGAGATATTTCGAAGCATTTGCCCTAGACTTACTAAACATTGAAGAATAGATGGCATTTTATAGACGTTATGATTATGATTTCGACAAATTTCGGTTTCTAGAAGTGAAATTCTCCAATCTGATATCTAAATCATTTTCTCGAGGTCCACAGAGAATACTTGCAATCGCCAGAACTCATATTAATTTCCTCAAAACGCAACCAGTCTGCCGACTTAAATCTGATAATTACCGATTCTTCACTTGTCACTCCTAGTAATTGGTTGTAAACTAGCATTGAATAATGGTAAGATTGAGATTTTTTCCAGTAAGGCAGGAGTCATCGCCAGGATATTTCTGCTACAAACTATCAACGGGCATTGCTCACAAGGAGGCCAACAATGAATAAAAATGCAGTTATGATTCCAAAATCATTTATTGTTATTGTTTCTTTTTCTCTCGTCATAATGTTTGGAGTAATAATTTATCTTCTAATACGGTTACCAATTCAGTCGAAAGGGACTGCTGCAGAAAATCCTACACAAATGGTTGAAAATGAACAATCGATACATATGGTTGAAACTAGCAAACCACCAGCAGAAGAAATAAAACAACAATCAGGTGGTATAGTTACATCACCGGCAAAACCAGAGGATGAAATACTCGGAGAATGGAATTGCAAGGATAGTTCTGGAGATTCGGTTATATGGTCGTTTTATAATGGCGGTCTCAGGTATGCTAGTTTTTGGGAGTATGACAATCAATACCACAGTACTGACTTAATTGACTACAACTTCGTTGATGAAGACCAGATAAAAATTGTTGATATGGTTGATCCTGCATTAGAAGCACTTGGTTTTCCTCCAGAAAATAGGTTGTACAAAGTTCAAATAACAGGTAATTCGTTGACTATGGAACGGGCTGATGGAGATCAAAATTTTTCTTATTACAGCTGTACTAAAAAATGAGGATTAATAAAGTACCAGAAGCCAAAGCGAAGGGCAAGTCTAAACTCAGGAAGGGGTATAACATTAGGTTAGAGTTAAGGACAATAAGAGCAGCCCTTAAATATAATCCTTGACAATGGGAACCTTGGAGAGTATAAACAGTGGTATCAATCACCGCACCTGTGGCGATTGCCTTACCAACGAAACAGAGGTAGTAGCCCCCCGAAATTGAACTGAGGCTAAAGCGTGTGCCGCCCCCATCGTCTAGGGGACCAGGACGCAGCCCTTTCAAGGCTAAAACGAGGGTTCGAATCCCTCTGGGGGCACACGAAGAACCGCCTGAACCAGGCGGTTCTTTTCGTCCGGAGCCAATGGCGGCGACAGCATTTCCGCCAGA
>Ga0134103_1002234_pt1 | contig 15529 bp, 11 predicted proteins | sample 14_taG_2_FD_94445 | JGI IMG/M metagenome (GOLD analysis project Ga0134103, IMG submission 94445) | Switchgrass degrading microbial communities from high solid loading bioreactors in New Hampshire, USA - 14_58_20_212_A1 metaG | ecosystem: Engineered > Bioreactor > Semi-continuous > Anaerobic >...
TTGAAGTGGGATGTATTTTGGCTGAACTGGAAATGGACGACAGTTCGATTATTGCCGGATTACTTCATGATACCCTTGAGGACACCACCTTCACTTACGATCAGATCAAGAAAGAATTCAGTACAGAAATAGCAGAGTTGGTTGAGGGAGTAACCAACCTTACAAAAATCCCTTACACTTCCAAGCAGGAGATCCAGGCTGAAAACTTCAGAAAAATGTTCCTTGCCATGGCGAAGGATATCCGGGTGATCATTATAAAACTTGCGGATCGCCTTCATAATATGAGGACACTCAAGTTCATGTCCAAGGAAAAACAGTTACAGAAGGCAAGGGAGACAATGGAGATATACGCTCCACTGGCTCATCGTCTCGGAATTCATAAAATTAAATGGGAATTGGAAGATTTAAGCTTCCGGTATCTTGATGAGAAGAACTATTATGATTTGGTGGAAAAGATAGCCAAAAAACGCAAAGAGCGTGAGGAATATATAAATAATATTATTGAAAGCGTCAGAAAGAAAACAGCCGAGGTTGAAATAGAGACATATATAGAAGGGCGCGCAAAGCATCTTTACAGCATTTATAAAAAGATGAAGACACAGAATAAGACTCTTGATCAGATTTACGATCTTTTTGCAATACGATTGATTGTAAATTCGGTAAAGGATTGCTACGCGCTTTTGGGTATAATGCATGAAATGTTCAAACCCATGCCCGGTCGTTTCAAAGACTATGTGTCTATGCCAAAGCCTAATATGTATCAGTCCCTTCACTCAACTGTAATAGGTCCTGACGGAATACCATTTGAAATACAGATAAGAACATGGGAAATGCACCGTGTTGCCGAAGTAGGTATTGCTGCGCATTGGCAATACAAAGAAGGCGGATACAGCAATAAATCTTATGCCGAAAAGCTTTCCTGGCTTCGTCAGATGCTTGAATGGCAGAAGGAAGCAAGAGATCCCGATGAATTTATGGAGAATCTTAAAATAGATTTGTTTACCGACGAGGTGTTTGTTTTTACTCCAAAAGGAGATGTTAAAAACCTCAAGGCCGGATCTACTCCTATTGACTTTGCTTATTCAATTCACAGCGCTATCGGCAACAGAATGATAGGTGCCAAAGTAAACGGCAGGATCGTGCCCCTTGAATATGAGCTCAAGAACGGAGATATTGTTGAGATTATAACGTCCGGCGCAAGTAACGGGCCCAGCAGGGACTGGCTTAAGATTGCCAAGACATCGCAGGCAAGAAATAAAATAAATCAATGGTTCAAAAAAGAGAAAAGGGAAGAAAATGTCGAACAGGGAAGAATTGCTTTTGAAAAAGAATTAAAGAAGCATGGACTTACAATGAACCAGGCTTTAAAGAGCGAATATATCGAAGCATTATTGAAAAAGTATAATTTTAATAATATTGACGATATTTTCGCAGCCATCACTCTGGGTGGTATTACAGCTCAGAAAGTTGTCTCCAGGTTAAAGGAAGAGTATAGAAAGAGTCTTCCGCCTGAAGAACAGACCAGCATGCTTCTTGATCAGGTTGAAAAAGAAAGCAAACGGAAAACTAAAAACATGCCGGAAAGCGGTGTGGTGGTCAAGGGCATTGATAATTGTCTGGTCAGACTTTCCAGATGCTGCAATCCTGTTCCCGGAGACGAAATAATAGGGTATATAACCAGGGGGCGCGGTGTTTCGGTTCATAGAAAAGACTGTTCAAATATACGAAATAACATAATTGACGGAGATGCCAGATTAATTGATGTCTACTGGTACAAGAACGTTTCACTAAATGTCTCTTATTTAGCTGAGATTACATTAAAAGCCCGCGACAGAACCGGCCTGATTGTTGATGTTACAAATGCCATCGGAGAGTCCAGAATTCCGTTAAGAGCAATTAATGCAAGAACTTGCAAGGATATGTCGGTTCTGATGCATATGACTCTTGAAATTAATGATACTGAACAATTGGACAGGATAATCAATAAAATGAGTCGCATAAAGGATGTAATAGAAATATCACGTAACAAATGAGGAGATTATATGCGTGCTGTTGTGCAACGGGTCAAACGCGCCGAAGTAAGAGTTGAAGGCAGAATAACGGGGAAAATAGAAAAAGGGATACTGATACTGCTGGGCGTAGGAGAAGACGATGAAAATAAAGACTTGGAATACATGGCCGACAAAATCATGAATTTACGTATTTTTGAGGATGATAATGATAAGATGAATCTGTCGGTGATTGACGTGGGAGGAAGCGTCCTGGTGGTTTCCCAGTTCACGCTTTACGGAGATTGCAGAAAAGGAAACAGACCCAGCTATTCAAAGGCGGCAAGACCTGAAAAGGCAAAAGACTATTATGATAGATTTATCGAGTATATAAGCAATAAATACAATATTAAGGTTGAAACCGGCATATTTCAGGCCAGTATGGAAGTGGACTTTATTAATGACGGCCCGGTAACGCTTATGCTTGACAGTAAGAAAACATTTTGAAGGAAGAATTAAAATGGAACCTATTACTTTGACAAACGGAATATTCGGATCAAACACATATATTATCGAGAGCAATAAACAGTGTGCCATAATAGACTGTGGCAACAAACCCGAGGATATAAAAAGAATAATCGATTACCGGGGTCTTGAGCCAAAATATATAATACTGACTCATGGCCATGCCGATCATATTTTTTATGCTGGAAGAATTAAGGAAGCTACCGGCGCACCTGTTTGTCTCCATAAAGATGAACTGCCTGTTTACTCGGATGCTGAAAATAACGGGTTTAACTTATTTGGCTTTGTAACCGTTTCCAATCCATATCCCGATATTCTGTTAAATCATGGGGACAAGTTACCTTTGGGAGACATTACTTTGGAAATCATCCATACTCCAGGGCATACTCCAGGCGGGATATGTGTTTTATGTGAGGATATGCTGTTCAGTGGGGATACTCTTTTTCAATTAAGCGTAGGCAGAACCGATTTATTCGGAGGCAGCTATAAGCAGCTTGAAGAGTCAATAAGAACACGATTATATACATTGGATGGTTCGGTCAAGGTTTATCCCGGCCACGGAATGTCGACTACAATTGACTACGAGAAAAGGAACAACCCTTATGTCTGAGAATAAAAAACTATGGGTTAAAATATCCGGTATAGATATGGATTTAGAGGCGTGGGAGCTGATACGCCTCTTTTTTGACGAGGATTTATTTACTTTTATAAAGGAAGGATTCAACGAAGAAAGCTTTACCCCCGGCGCCCTTCTGAATGTTACCGTAATCAATGGAGAAGATTGGGTTTGCAAGGTTGATTATTTCAGTGATATCGAAAGATTGGATTTCATTAATAATTTAGAATCTTCAGATATAAAACCTCAATACTCCTGTAAAAGGCAGGTTTCGGCCGATGATATAAGAAAGCCCGGCGGAAGATTGCTTAAGAGCAAAAAAATACTTGCCGGAGCATGTATCTACGATGTATTGGCAAAAGTAACAGGCAAAAAGCTGCCTTACGGTTCATTAACCGGTATTAGGCCTGTTAAGCTGGCAATGCTGTGTATAGAGGATGAGCTTGATAAACCGGCCACTATTAAACATCTGGTAAAATCAACCTCTATGAATGAAGAAAAAGCTTCCCTGCTTTATGATATTGCAGTCGTGGAAAGACCGTTTATCAACATTGACCCCAAAAGTGTGCATCTGTATATAGGGATTCCGTTTTGTAAAAGCCGCTGTTTATACTGCTCTTTTACTTCTTATCCTATAGAACGTTACAGAAGCCTTATTCCGGCTTTTCTGGATGCGCTTTTAAAAGAAATTTTATTTGTAAAAAAGATGGTGGATGAAAACAAGCTGATAATCAAATCGGTTTATATCGGCGGAGGAACTCCCACCGCTCTTGACAATTCAAATCTTGACCGTATTTTACAGTTTGTTAATGAGTCTTTTGATATAAATAATGCAGAATTCACTGTTGAGGCGGGAAGACCGGATACGATTACTTATGAAAAGCTACAAACAATGAAGATGAATAATATCACCAGAATCAGCATAAATCCGCAGACAATGAATGCTTCAACACTTAAAACCATTGGCAGGAACCATACCCCTGAGGAAGTCGTTGAAAAATTCAAAATGTCAAGAGATATGGGGTTTGACAATATTAATATGGATATAATAGCAGGGCTTCCCAATGAAGATGAAAATATGTTCAGGCATACCCTGGAATGTATAGAAAGAATGGCTCCGGAGAGCCTGACCGTGCATACGATGGCAATAAAAAGAGCTTCAATTCTTCATGAGAATATAGAGACCTGTAATTACAATTACAATCTTACTCCCGATAAAACAGTGGAAACAATGATAAAGGATGCAAGGCAGACAGCTATGAACATGGGGATGAGACCTTATTATTTATACAGGCAGAAGAATATCCTGGCAAATCTTGAAAACACGGGCTATGCCAAAGTCGGATACGAATGCGCATATAACATTCATACAATGGAGGAAGTCCAGAGCATTATAGCAATGGGCCCGGGCGCAATTTCAAAATTTGTCTCCCCGGATGGCCAAAGGATACAGAGAACCTGTAATGTAAAAGATGTAGCTCAATATATAGACCGTATAGATGAAATGCTTGAAAGAAAAAAGATTGCATATGAAAATATCAATATTGTCCATGACATTCAGCGATGATATCATTATGATGAGAGGATGTCATTATGAGATCCGGACAATAACACATTACCACGATTCTGAGCAAAGCGCAGAGTCTATAAAAGTTATAAGTATTTACTAAACGCCCTTTCGCTTTGCTCAGAATTTAAGGGATAATTATTTCTGCTTTACACTCAATATTTCTCCTATATACATGCGATGATAATCCCCGTTGTTATATTTCTTTTCTATTGATGGGTCGAGGAAGTGCTGGGGAATGATATCCTGATAATATATTTTTTTGCATTCAATTATTAATCTGGCTTGTTCAAACACAGTAGTCCGGTGCTCTCCCGGTATGGGTTTTAATCCTGTTTCCTTTGCTTTGTCAATATCCCGTCCGGATTTTGTTCCGCAAATGGTTAATGCATTGCGCCATTCTTCTGTGAAAAAGCTGAGAGAGAAAGTATCATTCTTTTCCATGAATTCGTAGGTATAGCGGCTAGGTCTTACAAAAACAAAGCAAACATCTTTGTCCCAGAGATGACCCATTCCGCCCCAGCTGGCGGTCATTGTATTGTAGTTGTCAACGGTTCCCGCGGTAATAAGCATCCATTCCTTACCTATCAATGAAAAAACGTTATCGGTGAGTTTACAGGCATCAATAGGTTTGAATTCGTTACTCAAATCAATTCCTCCTTTTAATGCTTTTTAATGAATATATATTAGTATAGCATATGTTTGCATTATTCACATCAATAGCGGGAATAATCATTGAACTTGTGTTATAATAACTTCACCCGTTACCGAAATCGGAGATTTCGAACGGGTACCCGAGTTATTGATACTTCGTATGAATAACTTCACCCGTTACCGAAATCGGAGATTTCGAACGGGTGCCCGAGTTATTGATACTTCGTATGAATAAGAACCCCACCCAACACGCAATCAAAGATTGCTGTTGGGTACCCGGGAACCTTGTTACTGCGTAATAACCTCACCCGTTACCGAAGATGTCATCCTGAGCGAAGCGCAGCGGAGTCGAAGGATCTTTCATGTTGACGTGAAAGATTCTTCGCTAACGCTCAGTTTGACATAGAGGCAGTAAATGACAATAGGTGCCCGAGATATTGATAATGCGTATGGATCCATTTGAGGTGTATTATGAGTAAATTAAATAAAAAGAAATATTACATTTTAGCTTTGATATTGATATTTATAATAGCCTTTTTTTATTGGGAAAATCATACTCTTCAGGTAACCCGATATGAGCTTGTTTATGATAATCTGCCCAAAAGCTTTAATGGTTACAGGATTGTCCATATAAGCGACATGCACGGTAAAACATTTGGTAAAGAGAACGTTGGCCTTGCTGAAAGGATAAAATCCCTTAAACCCGATATTCTCTTAATAACAGGGGATATGATGAGTTCTACAATAAATGATGAGGGCGCTTTTTTTGATTTTTTGGATCATTTCAATAAAGCATGCCCAATTTACATGTGCCTGGGAAATCATGAACAAATTGCAAGTCAGCTCATTACGGGCAATAGCGACAGATACACAAATTTTATAAATAATATAAGAGACAAAGGCGTAATACTTCTGGATAATGAAAAAGTCAAAGTAAAAAAAGGTACGGACTCGATAACAATATCAGGTTTGACACTGGAGTTATATCACTATTCCAGAAGAGACGTTGAACATTACGATGAAAATATGTCCTTAACCGTATCGTATATGGAAGCCGTTTTGGGTAATTCTCCGGAGGAATTTAATATTTTAATGTCGCATAACCCTGCGTATTTTAAGGAATATGTGTCATGGGGAGCCGATTTGATCCTTTCAGGTCATGTGCACGGGGGAATAATCCGTATTCCTTTTTTGGGAGGGGTATTTTCTCCTGAAAAAGTATTTTTCCCTGAGTATGATGCCGGATTATTTGAAAGCGGAACCTCCAGGATGGTCGTAAACAGGGGCCTGGGATATTCGAAAGTCAATATCAGATTATTTAACAGGCCTGAAATCAGTTTTATATCATTAAAAAGTAGTTGATAATATAAGTGGTCATCTTAATTATTTTATTCATTTTATGAATGTATTATGTTTGTATTTTATTAAAAACCATTATATAGTATCTATAGAGGGTATAATTAGTATTATTGGGTAAATTGCAGAGGAGGACTTTTATGAAAAGGTTCCTGCCGTTTATGATTATTATGTTATTTATCCTCACAATAATTGTTGGCTGCGGTATTTTGGAAGATACTTACGAAGTGGCACTTATTACCGTTTATGATATGCTGGATGACAGCTCTTTTAATCATGAAGTCTGGGAAGGTCTGAAAAAATATGCAGAAGATCATAATAAATCATATCAGTATTATCAGCCGGATGAAAGGACAAAAGCGTCTTACCTGGAGACAATAGACCTTGCTGTAAAAAAAGGAGCCAAACTTATAGTGGCCCCCGGTTCACTTTTTGAAGTTACCATATATGAAGCGCAGCTAAAATATCCTGAGGTAAATTTTATACTGATTGATGGCGAGCCTCATACCGAAGACTACAAGACATATCATACAGAGGAAAACGTCCTGCCCATTCTATATGCTGAAGAAGAAGCAGGGTTTATGGCAGGATACGCTGCTGTAATGGACGGTTTCACCAAACTTGGTTTTCAGGGTGGTATGGCTGTTCCTGAAGTAATCCGCTACGGTCATGGTTTTGCACAGGGAGCAGAAATTGCTGCAAAGGAAATGGGTCTTGCTGAAGGTTCAGTTTCTTTGATGTATAACTACTCGGGCGACTCTGCAGACTCTAAAGAAAGCCAGGAAAGAGCAGCAGGCTGGTATCAGGAAGGGACAGAGGTTATTTTTGTCTGTGGAGGTTCTGTTGAAAGTTCGGTAATAGCTGCTGCCGAAGCTATCGAAGGAAAGTATGTCATCTGTGTCGATGCAGTTCAACATGCAAAATCTGAAACAGTAATTTCATCAGCCGTAAAAATGGTGTCAAATTCGGTTTATCAAGTCCTTGAAGCATATTACGACAATAAATGGGAGGGCGGAAAAACATTGCTGTTAAACACTGCTAATGGCGGTGTCGGCCTGGATATGAAAAATTCAAGATGGCGTAGATTTAATTATGAAAATTACAATATTCTGCTTAATGCTATCAAGGACAAAAAATACAGTATTAACAGAAAAACTGATATCGGTGTTAACCAACTGGGGCTAAAATATGTAAGTATCACAGAAGTCAAGGACTGATTGAGTAGTGGGAAATAATAATTTTACATGGCTTTGACATATGGTAAAATTATATTCATAAAATCAGTCGGAGGTAAATTTTATGAGTGGTGTTAAATACTGCTTTGCATGCGGAGCCAGTCTTTCGATGAGTGATTTGTATTGTTATAAATGCGGGAAGAAGCAAGTTTACGTCGTTGAAAGCGAGTTAGCGGCATCGAAAGAGAGTGTTAATGGGGAACATATAAATGATTCAGCAGAGAGTAACATAAAACCTGAGACTGAGAAAACTGAAGTTGTCGGTGAGAAAGATTCTTCCGGCATTATTCCTCAACCGGAGGTTAATGAAGAAAAAAACGTAATTGATAATGAAAAACCTAAAATTGAATCAAATGAAAATATTATAGAAACAAAAGCTGATGAACCTGTTAATACATATGCCAACAATCTTGATCAGCAACAAAAGTTTGCTGCTCCGCAACAGCCTCTTACCTGTCAGTCTACGAATACTCAGCAGGCACCTAATGTTCAGCAGGCCACTCCTGTACCGGCACAAAAAAAGAAAAAGTTTCCCTGGTTCTTCACGGTATTGTGGCTGATTATGTTTACAGCCGTTGGTTTTTGGGGTTATTTGTACTTTTTTTATCCAAACTATGATTATCCCATATTTACTGAGGACGCGCAAAGATTCGTACTTTTTACGGTAGCTGTAGCGTCGCTTATTTACACATTAAGCCTTAAGTTATCCATGAAAAAGTTTAAAGCCGTTCCAGCTATTCTGATGGTGGTTTTAGGTTTGGTAATATTTGTGTTCTTCTGTTTGATAGAATTGCAGGAAGGAGATTTGCTTCACGATATGGTGAGCGATCTTGTTGAAAATGTCATACCTGTGTCCGGGGAGTAACTTACACTTTCTGTGATCTAATAACGGTATGGAAATCAGCTCACCTTCAGGTGAGTTCTTTTTTCTATCAGACAAAATTTGATTTTTTCAGTATAAATAAATGGTAAATGCATTTAAAATAAGTTAGGAGAATGCGAAGGATGAAGAAGTTTTTATGCTGTATTTTGTCTATTGGTATAATATTATCGGCTTTAGTGTTACCGGTTAATATGGTATTTGCAGATTCCGCTCAGGAGACAAGAAGCATGCAAAGGCTGATGGACTTGGGGGTATTTGCGAAGACCAGTTCTGATAAAATGAATCTTTCTGAGCCCATCACCCGCGAACAGCTTGCTGTTGTGTTAGTGCTGATTACCGGACAAAGGGATAAGCTTGATCTGTACAAGAACAGCGGCTTATTTAATGATGTCCCGGTGTCAAGATGGTCGAATCCATACGTCAATGTAGCCGTAAAGTCAGGCTATATGGATGCAAAATCCGGCAATATATTTTCACCCGTTGAAAAGGTTACGTTTAATTCTGTCGCAAAAATACTATGCAAACTGCTTGGATATGATGACGAATTCATTCCGGGAAGTACTGATGATAAGTATTTGAGAAAGCTTGACGGATTGGGTATCCTTGATGAGATAAATTACAGCCCGTCTGCCTTTGTAACAAGGGGACAGATGGCTCTGATGCTGGACAGACTGCTTTCAACCAGAGTTTTCGGTACCGATAGAAAATTTATTGATACGGTCCCGATTTTCAAATCAGCTATTGTGCTTGAAAACAGTCTCATAAATAAAAATTCCGATGACAGACAGATTTTGACCGATAAGGGCTTCTTCTATTTAAAAGACGGCGTCAGTGTTCCTGAAGCCGGAAAGCAGTATTATTTCGGATTTAAGGATAATGATATAGAATATGCGGCATTGACCGATTACAAGTATAAAGAGTACTCGGTATCTTCATTCGTTTCAGGTATATTGACAGCCAACAGCGGTGAAAAGGTTAAGCTGCCGGCAGGTATCCTGTATTATTATAAAGGCGGCAATATTACATATAATGAATTGAGTTCAGTACTGGAAATGAATTCATCGGTAATAGTCGCGTATGACGAGGATAAACCGGTATACGGCGTGGTATTTGATCCCATAAAGTCCGATCCGGAGGTAATTACCGCAAATATGGCAGGCGTTCCCCTTGAAATAAAATATAAAGGCTACCTTATCGATAAAGGGGGAAAATTTATTTCAGCATCCCAAATTGAGATAAATGATGTTGTATATAAAATAACTGACATATGGAATCAAAATGCATATTTCATAGTATATGACAATGTGGTTTCAGGTAAAATTACAGCTTTTATCCCCAATAAAATATCACCGGTATCTATAGAAATAGACAATAAACCATATACCTTGGCTGATACCTTCCCGAAAGAGAAGATCAACAGAGCCGAAGCCACGCAAGTGGGAGAAACGGCAAAACTGATAATTGGAACCGATGGTAAAGCTGTTGATATAATAACCGAAACCATCCCCGGAACCAATCATTTTGCGTTTGTTTTGAATGCATATACTGAGAACTCGGTTAAATCTGAAGACTTTGGCACTCCTTATTACTATGTAACTCTTTTACATACAGACGGAGGAAAGAAAACTTACCAGACCCAGCGTTCAATGTCCTCATTGCGGGGCAAGCTGGTAACCTATGAGATTATTGGCACAGGCAAGGATTATGACATAGTGAAACTGGTTGGTATAGATAACAATGTTAACGGAAGCTTCAGGGTCAATAAAGAAGAGAGAAAGATTGGCGACAGTTACGTAGCCAACGGAGCCGTTATTTTCAATATTCTGAATACGGCTCCTGCCGAAATTGAGGCAGAGGTAATCTCATTCAGTGATCTTCCCGACGGATATCTGATGAGCGGTAGAGTCAAGTACATCCATAGATCGGGAGATTTTATGGATATAGATCTGATGCTCCTTGATGATGCGCTTGAGGATAACGTGGCTTATGGGCTTGTAACATCAAAAACCACGAATGCTTTTATGGTGGGGAGCGAAATTCAAAAAATAGAAACTGTTACACTTTTGGTAAATGGTATTCCAATGGTTTATACCGGAGAGGAAACGGGGCTTTATGTTAACTCTGTTGCCAGAGTGAAGCTTAACGGCAATACGATTCGTTCTATCCAGAACAGTATAACTCCAGTTGCTTATTCAGGAGAAATACAAGCCATTGATTCATCCCGTATCCGGATAAACGGCAAGGTTTATACTTACCATAAGAATATTGCAGTTTATAAACTGATTGGGCCATCCAACTGGAAGACACTTAAGATATCTGACCTGAAAAAAGGTACTGATAATGGAACTGTAACCCTGTACCTTGATAAACCAGAAAACTATGGAGGAAAAGTTGTGGCAATTATTTTAAGATAATATAGAATATAAAAATGGCGTTCTGCTTCAATAATTGCCGCAGAACGCCATGAATGCCCAGGAACCGGACAGAGGAATGATTGATAAATAAAATTAGGCTCCCGAAAATCTCCGGGAGCCTTGGTGCGAAAGGCGGGATTTGAACCCGCACGTCCTTGCGGACACTAGAACCTGAATCTAGCGAGTCTGCCAATTCCACCACTTTCGCAAAGTTCATCAAGCAAGGATTAGTATACATTAAAACTGGCTTTGTGACAAGTGGTAATTAAAAAAAATTGAAATATCCATTTGTTGCTTGAAAAATTAAAGAAATCAGACTTATATTTAAGGAGCAGGAAGATGAAAAAGAAGAGAAGAATTATAACCGTATCAATCATTGTAGCAGTACTTATTTTAACCATAGTAATTGTTAACAGCCAAAGCAAAGGAAAGCCTTATCCCGTCAAAGTCGCCGAAGTTACAAAAGGCGATATACAAACCATATTATCTACCAATGCTTTGATAAAATCGAAAAAAACAAAAGAATACATGGGTAAGTCTCAATATATCGTAAAGGCTGTGCATGTCGAAGTAGGCGATAAGGTTAAGGCAGGGGACGTATTGTTATCCTATGACATTAAAGACTATGAAAATGCTGTTAAACAGGCTCAGATACAGTATGATAACGCTATTTTGAATAAGGCCGAACTATTGGAACAGAAACAAAAGATAGAAGATCAAATTAAGGAATTGGATGAAAAAATATTCATTCTTGATGGCAGTAACAACCCTGAAGATATAGCTAGTCTTCAGGCATTGATTCAAACCAGGAAGAATATACAGGAAATAAGTGACGAAAAAATTAAACTTATGGATAATTCGATAGCCCTTGCCAAAATGCAGCTGGATACATGCATCGATAATCTGAATGAAGCAAAACAGGGAATAATAGCTGAATTTGACGGAGTAGTAACACAGGTAAATGCCAAGGAAAATCTGCCTTTAAGCATGGCGCAGCCGGCTTTTGTAGTGCAGCAGCTGGATAATCTTAAAGGAGTTATTAACCTTGGAAAATACGATGCTGCAAAAATCAAAGTCGGTCAAAAAGTAACTTTAAAATATGAATCATATGTTTACGATGGAGAAATTTCTTTTATTGAGCCAGTGGCTTCAAAAGATATCACAATGGGATCTGCCGATGCGACCATCCTGGCCGAAATTGATATTTTGAATCCGGATGAGCACTTAAAGATTAATTTTGACGTTAATGCGGATATTCTGGTAGCAAGCGCTAAGCAGGTGTTGAAGCTGCCTACAGAATGCCTTAAGTATGGCAAGAACGGTGAGGTCAGTGTATTTGTCGTTAAAGATGGTTTTGCGGTCTTAACTCCCATAAAATTGGGAATTCAATCAGATACTGAAGTAGAAATAACAGATGGGCTGTCAGAAGGAGATATAGTTATTTCAACACCATCAGATAATATTACCGATGGAATGGCAGTGATACCGGCAGGAGAGATAAAATGATAAAGTTAGAAAATGTTAAAAAAGTATATACAACCGGAGAGATAAGTCTTACAGCCTTAAAAGGATTATCAATGGAAATAAAGGCGGGAGAGTATGTTTCCATAATGGGCCCTTCGGGCTGTGGCAAATCAACATTGATGAATATTTTGGGATGTCTTGACAGGATGACATCAGGCAAATACACTCTGAACGGCAGAGATATATCAGGTCTGTCAGATAATGAACTGGCAGAAATCAGATGCAAAGAAATAGGCTTTGTTTTTCAGTCTTTCAATCTTCTCCCGCGTATGACTATTCTTGAAAATGTTGAGCTCCCGATGGTTTATGCGGGAATACCCAGAAAGGAAAGAAGAGAAAGAGCACTGGTTGCATTGGAAAAAGTTAATTTAAGTAACCGTATCAGACATCGTCCCAATGAAATATCAGGCGGCCAAAAGCAGAGAGTGGCTATCGCAAGGGCGATTGTAAACAACCCGTCTATCATTCTGGCCGATGAACCTACAGGAAATCTTGATACAAAGGTGACCAAGGAAATCATGAAGATAATTCAAAAGTTGAATGATGACGGAGCTACCATTGTTCTGGTTACTCACGAACCGGATGTCGCACAGTATTCCAAGCGTATAATACATATGCTTGATGGCGAGATAATTGACGATAATATGGTAAAAAATCGTACAGTATTCTGAAAGGGCAAAGAAATATGAATCTGATTGAAAACATTAAGATGGCATTAGACAGCATAATGTCCAATAAGATGCGTTCTTTCCTGACCATGTTGGGAATTATAATCGGAATAAGTTCGGTAATTTCCATCGTTTCGCTTGGTGTAGGAGGGCAAAATACAATTACCGGTGAATTTGAAAAAATCGGTGTGTCGACAATAAGAATCACAGTTAAAACTACGGAAGCTGAAACCAGCGACTATATAACATATAAGGACATTGAGCAATTAAAAGAGAAAATTGAATATATCAAATATGTTGCTCCAATTAAATATCAAACGGGAGTAGCAAGTTCGGAAAGAAAATCCAGAACTGCAATGGTATATGGCACAAATGAAGACATGCTGTATATAGATAATTCAGAATTGTTATATGGACGTTATTTTAATAGAATTGAGTTTGAGGAAGGCCGTGCTGTGGCCGTAATCGACGAGTCTGCGGCTAAAAGTTTTTTCGGCACAAGCGACGTAGTAGGTCAAACATTAAATATCGGGTCGAGTGCCAGTACAAAAAAGGCAACGATCATAGGTGTTACAAAAAGCCAGTTTGAAATGTTTGAGAATATGGCAGATGAAGAAGAATTGCCGGTAATTATTTATGTGCCGGCCACATTTCTGGATATACTCTATTCGAAAGAAAGCAGGATAAGCGAATTATATATAATGGCTGATTCCAAAGAAAATACCGAAGCCGCAGGAATACTGGCCAAAAATATGCTTATGAACAGGCATGGAAACCGGGACAGAGATGTTTATAAAGCTGAAAATTTAATGAAGCAGTTGGACCGAATTAATACAGTGTTAGGCATCTTCACAGCATTTATTGCAGCCGTAGCAGCCATATCCCTTCTAGTAGGAGGAGTAGGGGTAATGAATATCATGTTGGTTTCGGTAACCGAACGAACTCGTGAAATCGGTATAAGAAAGGCTATTGGAGCCAAGACCTCCAATATCATGTTTCAGTTTCTTACCGAATCGGTGATAATTTCATGTTTAGGCGGCATTATAGGATTGATCCTGGGTATCGCAGGGGCATATTTACTGGGACAGCTTGCAGGGATAACACCGTCGATCACACCACAGATAGTGATAGTTTCCATAGCGTTTTCCTCCGCAGTCGGTATCTTTTTCGGTATCTATCCTGCAAGAAAGGCTGCAAAGCTTGATCCAATAGAAGCTTTAAGGTATGAATAATATAAATATCAATTAAGTTTTAAAGCACCATGCGGGGCGAATGCCCCGCATTTAATATAAAACTGTATACCAAATAGAGATGGGAAGATTTACTTTTGCTCTAAACCTGATATTTGAGTGTTCTGAATCAAAACACTGCGTGGTGGTATTATGGGTACACCGGCTTCTTCAAAAAACTTTAAAATTTTAAGGTTTACATCTTCATTTACTTTAAGATAGTTAGCATAAGACGTGCATTTTGTAAAATAATAAATCAGTACCTGGATAGAAGCTTCGCCAAAACCATTTAAGTTGACTATTATAAGATCTTGATGTATGTCATCATGATTAACCAGCATTTCCTTGATCTTTGCAAGTAAAGAGTTTATTTTATCTGCAGGAGTATCCAGAGGTATGTTAAGATTAAAACTTACTCTTCTTTTGCCCATTTTTGACCAGTTGGTGACGGGTTCATTGCTCATTATGGAATTCGGAACACTGATGAGTGAATTTTCGAAAGTTTTTATCTTGGTGCTTCTGAAACCAATTTCCTCTACAACACCCTCAATATCGCCGGCTTCAATCCAGTCTCCGATACTGTAAGTTTTGTCTGTCATAATGGTAATACTTCCTAACAGATTTGATGCGGCATCTTTTGCTGCCAGGGAGAATGCAAGGCCTCCTATACCAAGACCGGCAACCAGACCGCTTATATCGTATCCCCATTCTTTTATTATCATAAATATTTCAAGTAATATGATTATGAATTTCAGGCTCTTTAGAAACAATCCACTGAGGGCGGGAGTAATCTTTGGATCCTTTCTATTTATAGATCGCGCAAACATACTTACCATACCGTCAGAAGCACGGTATAAAAACCAGAAGAAA
>Ga0134103_1002246_pt1 | contig 15452 bp, 14 predicted proteins | sample 14_taG_2_FD_94445 | JGI IMG/M metagenome (GOLD analysis project Ga0134103, IMG submission 94445) | Switchgrass degrading microbial communities from high solid loading bioreactors in New Hampshire, USA - 14_58_20_212_A1 metaG | ecosystem: Engineered > Bioreactor > Semi-continuous > Anaerobic >...
AATCACAGAGTATTCTGCGACGTTGCAGGCAGACGTTACTTGCCGGGGATATGATGGTATCCTGCTAAGTGCACGGGCCATACCGTGAAGCAAGGTGGCACCGCGGATAAGGTTTTATTCGTCCTTGACAGATAGTATTTTTCTGTCAAGGGCGTTTTTGATTTAAAACTCCTTTGACAGAAAGTCGAAGGAGTATTTTTATTTGGAAGTATAGGAGGTGCAAGTTATGAAGATTACGCCAAGTTTAAACCAGGTATATGAATACGCTGCTTCTGGTAAATATGACGTGTTGCCAATAAGCTGTGAGATCCTGTCAGATTTCACCACACCTATCGAAACCATCAGAATATTGAAAAATGTATCTACCCATTGCTTTATGCTCGAATCAGCCGTAGCCAACGAGAAATGGGGAAGATATACATTCCTTGGCTTTGATCCGAAAATGGAAATCACCTGCATTAACGGCGAGATGAGTGTCGGGAATCTAAAATTCAATACGGATAATCCTTCGGATTTTCTGCGGCAGATCCTCGCAAGTTACAAAAGTCCCAGATTCGACTATCTTCCTCCTTTCACTGGTGGTCTTGTGGGATATTTTTCGTATGACTATCTCGGTTACAGTGAACCATCCGTCAAATGCAATGTTGAGGATAGCGAAAACTTTAAGGATGTTGACCTGATGCTGTTTGACAAGGTTATCGCCTTCGACCATGTAAGGCAGAAAATTATCCTTATTGTGAATATGTCGCTGGATGACCCCGAAACAGGTTACAACAAAGCGGTCATGGAACTGAAACAACTTGCTGATCTTATCCGAAACGGCGAAAAGAAAAAAGAGCCGGCCGGTAAATTGCTTGGCAGTGTTACACCTCTGTTCGATAAAGTGGAGTTCTGCAATATGGTGGAGAAAGCAAAACACTATATCCATGAAGGAGATATTTTCCAAATCGTACTTTCAAACCGTCTTTCTGCACCATTCGAAGGAAGTCTTTTAAACACATACCGAATACTTCGCACCATCAATCCGTCACCATATATGTTCTACTTTTCCGGTACCGATGTAGAGGTTGCCGGTGCATCTCCTGAAACGCTGGTCAAATTGCAAAATGGTGTGCTTCATACCTTCCCGTTGGCGGGTACCAGACCCAGGGGCAGGACTGAAGATGAGGATAAGGCTTTGGAAAAAGAATTGCTTGCCGACGAAAAAGAACTCGCCGAGCATAATATGCTGGTGGATCTTGGCAGGAATGATCTGGGCAAAATCAGTAAATTTGGAACTGTTCAGGTGGAAAAGCTGCGTTCTGTCGTACGTTTTTCCCATGTAATGCACATTGGTTCAATTGTGCGTGGTGAAATCAGGGAAGACAAAGATGCGTTGGATGCCATTGAAGCTGTACTTCCTGCCGGAACTTTATCCGGCGCGCCGAAGATAAGAGCTTGTCAGCTTATCGGTGAACTGGAAAACAACAAACGTGGCATTTACGGCGGAGCCATCGGATACATCGACTTTACCGGCAATATGGATACCTGCATTGCAATTCGTATTGTTTACAAGAAAAACGGTAAGGTATTCGTCAGAAGCGGAGCGGGCATCGTTGCAGATTCGGTACCTGAAAAGGAATATGAAGAATGCATGAACAAGGCCAAATCCTCTTTGAAAGCATTAGAACTTGCACAGGAGGTGGAATTATGATCTTGCTTATTGATAACTACGATAGTTTCTCATATAACCTCTATCAGCTGATCGGTGAAATTGAGCCAGATATCAGGGTTATCCGGAACGATGAAATGACGGTAGAAGATATAAGAGAATTAAAACCCGACAGGATAATCATCTCCCCGGGGCCTGGCAGGCCGGAAGATGCAGGAATTATTGTGGAAGCCGTAAAGACCCTTGGTAAAGATGATATTCCGATACTGGGTGTTTGCCTTGGGTATCAGGCAATATGTACAGCTTTTGGAGCAACCATTACATATGCGAAAAAATTGATGCACGGAAAACAATCAAAAGCGAGATTGGATACTGAAAGTCCGCTGTTTCATGGTTGCCCGGATATTGCTCCAGTGGCGCGCTATCATTCTCTGGCTGCAGATCCGAATACTATTCCGGATTCCCTGAAGGTTACCGCAATCACTACAGATGGTGAAATAATGGCAGTACAGCACAAAGATTATCCTATCTACGGTGTACAGTTCCATCCTGAATCCATCATGACGCCGGATGGAAAAGTTATAATAAAAAATTTTATAAAGGGGAATTGAACTATGATCAAAGAAGCAATAGTAAAAATCGTAAATAAAGAGGATCTAACTTTTGATGAAGCATACACCGTGATGAACGAGATTATGAGCGGTGAGACCACACCTACTCAGAACACAGCATTTCTTGCAGCGCTTTCTACCAAAAGTGCGAGAGCTGAAACGATCGATGAGATCACAGGCTGTGCAGCAGCAATGAGAGCACACGCCACGAAAGTGGAAACGGGAATGGAGCTGTTTGATATTGTTGGTACAGGCGGAGATAATGCCCACAGCTTTAATATTTCAACGACATCCGCCATTGTTGCGGCAGCAGGAGGAATGAAGGTTGCAAAACACGGTAACCGTGCCGCCTCATCCCAATGTGGAACAGCAGACTGTCTTGAAGCGTTAGGGGTAAATATCCAGCAAAGCCCGGCAAGATGTATTGAACTTCTTAATGAGGTTGGGATGTGTTTCTTCTTCGCACAAAAGTATCACACTTCAATGAGACATGTGGCAGCCATACGCAAAGAACTCGGATTTAGAACCGTATTTAATATTTTAGGGCCTCTCACCAATCCCGGTTCACCATCCATGCAGCTTCTGGGGGTGTATGACGATTACCTGGTGGAACCGATTGCCCAGGTACTTATTAAACTTGGTATCAAGCGCGGCATGGTGGTGTACGGACAGGATAAGCTGGACGAAATCTCCTTAAGCGCACCAACCACTGTCTGCGAGATCAGGGATGGTTGGTTCAAGTCATTTGTAATTACACCCGAAGATTTTGGTTTTGAACGCTGTACAAAGGCTGATTTGAAAGGCGGTACACCCGCTGAGAATGCAAAGATCACCCTGGCCATTCTGAATGGAGAAAGAGGACATAAAAGAAACGCAGTATTGATGAACGCAGGTGCCGCTCTTTACATAGGAGGTAAAGCTGAAAGCATGAAAGAAGGTATTCACCTTGCCGCACAGCTCATTGATTCCGGTAAGGCACTTGAAACTTTGAATAAACTGATCGAAGTCAGCAACTGCCCGGAGGTAGTGGAATGACAATTCTTGACCAACTTGCCAATCATGCAAGGGAACGTGTGGCAGAAGCAAAAAAGATAATGCCGCTTGATAAAATCAAACAGCAGGCAATGTCCCTGCCAAAAGGGACATTTGCCTTTGAAAAGGCACTTAAAAAGACCGATATATCCTTTATATGCGAATGTAAGAAAGCATCCCCGTCGAAAGGGCTGATAGATCCTGATTTCCCATATTTGCAGATCGCGAAAGAATATGAAGAGGCGGGGGCAGACTGCATATCGGTACTTACCGAACCAAAATGGTTCCTCGGTTCAGACAAGTATCTGAGGGAGATTGCTGATACAGTTTCGATCCCATGTTTGCGTAAGGATTTCACTGTGGATGAATATATGATCTACGAAGCCAAGATACTTGGCGCTTCTGCTGTGTTGCTGATTTGTTCAATACTGACCGAAGAACAAATCAAAGAATTGATAGATATATGCGACCTTCTGGGAATTTCAGCGTTGGTTGAAGTCCATGATGAAAATGAAGTGGAAAAAGCATTGCAGGCAGGAGCAAGGGTTATCGGCGTCAATAACCGTAATTTGAAGGATTTTTCCGTTGATATTGATAATAGCTGCAGACTTCGTGAAATGATACCCCAAAATGTTCTGTTCGTTGCTGAAAGTGGTATCAGCAGTAGCGAGGATGTGGCAAAGCTACGTAAAATCGGTGCTAACGCTGTGTTGATTGGCGAAACGCTTATGAGAGCATTAGATAAAAAAGCCAGGCTTGCAGAATTGAGGGGTAAAGTATGACTAAGATAAAACTATGTGGCCTGTCCCGTTCCCGAGATATTGAAGTTGTAAATATTCTGAAACCCGAATATATCGGCTTTGTGTTTGCATCGAATAGCAAACGCTATGTTTCACCTGAAAAGGCTTCCGAACTTAAGCAAATGCTTTCAACAGATATTCAGGCAGTGGGTGTTTTCGTAAATGAAGAAGTCGAAGCTGTTGCCAGATTGCTTGATAAAAAAGTGATCGACATTGCTCAGCTTCATGGTGAGGAGGATGACAACTACATAAAAAACTTGCGGACCCTTACAGAAAAACCGATCATCAAAGCGTTTCGCATCAGGAATGAGCAGGACATCATCGCGGTTCAAAACAGCGCCGCAGACTATATTCTGCTTGATTCCGGCGCAGGAACAGGAACCGTGTTTGACTGGACACTGATACAAAATATCAGGAGAGCCTATTTCCTTGCAGGAGGACTGGGGCTCAACAATATCAGAAAAGCAATAAACGAATTACATCCTTTTGCTGTTGATGTCAGTTCCGGTATTGAAACAAATGGCATAAAAGACGAAAAAAAAATGGCGGAATTCGTTGCCGCTGTCAGAAAGGAAGAAAAACTATGACGAATCCGAATGGACGCTTTGGCATTCATGGTGGGCAGTATATTCCCGAAACCCTGATGAATGCAGTTATCGAATTGGAAGAAGCATACGATTACTATAAAAACGATCCTGAATTCAACAGGGAACTGTCCCGGCTTTTAAATGAATATGCGGGGAGACCTTCACGGCTTTATTATGCAGAAAGAATGAGCCGTGATCTTGGTGGAGCAAAAATCTATCTCAAGCGTGAAGATCTTAATCACACAGGATCACATAAAATCAACAATGTACTGGGTCAGGCATTGCTTGCAAAGAAAATGGGAAAGACTCGGCTGATTGCAGAAACCGGAGCCGGTCAGCATGGCGTTGCCACAGCTACAGCTGCTGCTCTGATGGGAATGGAATGTGTGATCTTTATGGGCGAAGAAGATACCGTCCGCCAGGCTCTCAATGTGTACCGCATGCGTTTGTTGGGTGCAAAAGTTATTCCTGTGAAAACAGGTACCAAAACCCTAAAAGATGCAGTATCAGAAGCCATGCGTGAGTGGACATCCAGAATTGACGATACACATTATTGTCTCGGCTCGGTTATGGGACCACATCCGTTCCCTACTATCGTTCGTGATTTTCAGTCAGTTATATCAAAAGAGATCAAGCAACAGATGTTAGAAAAGGAAGGCAGACTTCCCGATGCTGTGATTGCTTGTGTAGGTGGAGGCTCCAATGCCATCGGTAGCTTCTATCATTTTATCGAAGATGAAAACGTAAAACTCATCGGATGCGAAGCGGCAGGAAGAGGTATAGACACCTTTGAAACAGCCGCCACAATTACAACCGGTAGGCTAGGTATCTTCCACGGAATGAAATCCTATTTCTGTCAGGACCAATATGGACAGATCGCACCTGTTTACTCCATTGCCGCAGGTCTTGATTATCCTGGGGTTGGTCCCGAACATGCTTATCTGCATGACATTGGCAGAGCCGAATATGTGCCTGTAACTGATGAGGAAGCGGTGAATGCTTTTGAATATCTGGCAAAAACAGAAGGTATTATCCCTGCAATCGAATCGGCCCACGCTGTGGCTTATGCGATGAAACTGGCGCCTATAATGGATAAAGATAAGATCATCGTGATAACGGTTTCCGGCAGGGGCGACAAAGATTGTGCCGCTATTGCCCGTTACAGAGGGGAGGATATCTATGAGTAATGTTAAAAAAGCATTTGAAAACGGCAAGGCTTTTATTGCTTTTATTACATGCGGAGATCCTGATCTTGAGACAACCGCTGCAACAGTTCGTACTGCTGTGGAAAACGGTGCCGACCTTATCGAGCTTGGTATTCCGTTTTCTGATCCGACTGCCGAAGGGCCTGTTATTCAGGGAGCTAATCTCCGTGCTTTGAACGGTGGTGTTACTACTGACAAGATTTTCGATTTTGTCCGGGAGCTTCGCCGTGATGTGAAAGTGCCAATGGTTTTTATGACATACGCCAATGTTGTGTTTTCATACGGTGCAGAAAAGTTCATCTCAACTTGTAAAGACATTGAAATTGACGGCTTGATACTGCCTGATTTGCCCTTTGAAGAAAAAGAAGAATTTCTGCCGTTCTGTCACAAATACGGTATTGATTTGATATCCCTCATTGCGCCCACATCCGAGAATCGTATTGCCATGATAGCTAAAGAAGCCGAAGGATTCCTCTACATTGTATCCAGTCTGGGTGTAACGGGAATGAGAGACGAAATAAAAACCGATCTTGAGTCTATTGTGAAGGTGGTACGGGAGAATACGGATTTGCCATGCGCTATAGGATTTGGTATCTCCACACCGGAGCAGGCTAAAAAGATGGCAGATATTTCTGACGGTGTTATCGTTGGTTCTGCTATAATCAAATTTCTTGAAAAGTACGGCAAAGATGCACCAGGATACATAGGCGAGTATGTTAAATCAATGAAGGATGCTATTCGATAATGTAGTTATTGCGTCGTAAATACACAGGTTTTTTGTATGCTTAACGCATGTAGCAGATCGTTGGACAAGGAATATATTAATACTATAAGGCTTGTTCAATTTTTATTCAAAGGAAGTGATCTGCATGGCATAATAAATGTAACGCCGTTAACCGATATAACGGCGCTGATTGAATCTGATAGCGTGAATGAAGGAGATGTACTCCTTTTAGAGGAGGGGATATATTATCAAACAGTAATTATAACTAAAAATAATATACGAATCGTAGCAAAGGTGCCCAAAGTCGTCTTCGATGGTAAAAGCACTCTCATTACATCATTTACACTGTCTAATGTAACCGGCGTAATAATAGAAGGAATAAATATAAGGCGATATCGAAACATTGGAATATTTATTGATGGAGGATCAAGTAATAGAATCATAAAAAACACGGTCCATAATACACTGGGAAACGGCATAGAAGTATTTACTTCAAGCGGCAATCTGTTTTGGAAAAACGAACTGTTCAGATGTTTTGACGGTATAAGGTTAATTTTAGGTAGTACTAACAACTGTTTATTCTGAATGCTTGTAAAAAGAGTTAGCAACCCTCGAGCAGGAATATATGAAACTATTTGATTCCAACTTACATAATTGAATTTTTAAATTTAAAACTTTGTGGAAAACCAAGCCTTTTAAAATTAGGGCTTGGTTTTTTGTTGTGTGTTATCTAGGAGATATGGCGAGTCAGAGAGTAAGTTGTCATAAAAGACCACATTATAAATATATGGTTACTCTGAAAATAGCATAATAATGTCTGTTTTTATAGAACCAATAGAAATATAAGTTTTTTTTGCTAAAATATGAAGGGGAATTGGTATTTTTATAGAATTATATACTTATAAATAGCGAAATTACTATGGCGACAACGAATTAATTATATGCATTTGTTTATAGAGCAAAAGGACTTTAATTAACAGGCTTTTGATTAATTATTAGTGTACATATACAAAAGAAGGTGAGTTTATGTATATAGCTCATAAGCGGGACGATGGAAAAAAGCAGCCCCTTATAGATCATTTGATTGGTACCGCTAAAAAAGCATCTCTTTATGCGAGTTATTTCAGGAAGAGTGATACGGCATTTATCTGTGGCCTTTTACATGATATCGGTAAATATTCTGAAGAATTTCAAGACAGGATTAATAATGATGGAAAACTATGTGATCATTCAACTGCAGGTACTAAAGTATTGAAATCACTAAACCCGGTGATGGGTAATCTACTTGGCTATGTGATAACAGGTCACCATTCCGGGTTGCTCAATGGAGGCGGTTGGGGAGCTGTATGTGATGATGGCAGTTTTCAAGGCAGACTGAAGAAAGAAGTACCGGATTTTTGTACATATAAAAAAGAAATTAGTACTGATATGTATCCTTCTTTACCAAGTATAGCCAGACAATTGGCTGATACTAGATCACTTGAAGAAAGTGATCAAGGGTATAGTTTTTCATTTTTAATCAGAATGATTTTTTCATGCCTAACCGATGCAGACTTTCTTGATACTGAAGAATTCATGAATAAAGAAAAGATTACAAGGGGTGTGGAATGCGACTTTACTAAACTAGAAGACAAAATAATCCAACATGTAAGTAATTTTGACACTGTCCGTGATATTAATAAAAAACGTAGAGAGATTTTTGACCAATGCCTGAGAAAAGCAGAAAAAGCTCCAGGGATATATAAACTTTCTGTTCCGACAGGAGGCGGAAAAACAATAGCGTCTATGGCTTTTTCATTAAGGCATATAAGATATAATCCAGAGTTGAGAAGAATTATTTATGTTATACCATTTACTAGTATTATTGAACAAAATGCAAAAGTGTTTTCAAATATACTTGGAGAAAAATATGTACTGGAACATCATTCTAATTATGACTTTGATCAGAATGATGAACAAAAATATAATATTAAAAAGCTCTCTGCAGAGAACTGGGATATTCCTATTGTTGTTACGACAAATGTGCAGTTCTTTGAATCAATTTATGGGAATAAACCATCAAAACTTAGAAAACTACATAATATAACTAATAGTATAATAATACTTGATGAAGTCCAAATGCTGCCTACTGAATATATTATTCCTTGCGCTAAAGCACTTGAAGAGCTTGTTCATAACTATAATTGTTCAGTTATCTTATGTAGCGCTACTCAACCAGAATTAGAACGATTCATGTCAAAAAAAATAAAAACTGAAGAAATATGTAGTAATGTTTCAGAATTATATGATTTTTTTAATAAAACCAGGGTTAAATTTATAGGACAAATAACATCAGATGAGCTTGTGAGAAAACTGAATGATATTGATCAATGCCTTCTAATTGTAAATACAAAAAAGCAGGCGAGAAAACTTTATGAAAAATTAATAAAAACATATGGAAAGAAAGGTATTTTCCATCTTTCCACATATATGTGCCCTGTTCATAGAAATAAAATAATAGGAGAAATAAAAGAACGACTAAAGGATGAAGAAAAATGCATTGTTGTGTCAACTTCACTAATCGAAGCAGGTGTTGATGTTGACTTTCCAGTTGTTTACCGTGCAATGTGTGGATTGGATTCAATTGTCCAGGCTGCGGGTAGGTGTAATCGCGAGAGACGATATGAATTAGCGTATCTATATGTTTTTGATTTTATTGATGAGGAATTTAAGGTAAATAAATCTTCGCCATATGGAAATTATTTAAGGCAAAGACAGAGCATTACTGAAATAGTAGCAGGTAAATATGAAGATGTTACTAGACCAGAAGCCATAAAAGAATATTTTGATATGCTATATAGTAATGCTTCAGTATCAGAATTGGACAAAAAGCACATAGTGAAAAAGTTGAATGAAGGTTTTGACAGGAATTATCCATTGGAATTTAATTTTGATTTCGAAGATATTGCTCATGATTTCAAGTTGATTGAAGACAACGATTATTCTGTTATTGTTAAATATAATGATGATGCAAAGAAGACAATAAATGAACTTGAATATGGTTATTATACCAGAGATAAACTTCGCTCGTTACAAAAGTATATGGTCAACCTAACTATTCATGAATATAACATACTGAAAGAGATTAATGCGGTTAAGGAATTGGGAGAAAAAATAGGGGTATTAATTTCCATAGAAGATTATTCCGATGAAATTGGAATAAAAATGCCGGAACAATTGGGCATTGCAGAATTTATATAAGAATCCCACTATACAAACAAGTGGGATTCTTTTAAATAATAACACATTCTTAATTTCAATCCACGCTTTAAGCGACATTTAAATACTAGCATATTTTAGCAATTGCAGTCAATGTATTGTTTTCAGTATTGTTGCTTTAATACTTGACAAGTTTTGGAATACGTAGTAAATATAATAATATAAAATAATAATTACACAATCTTAGAAATAAGGAGGTGATATAGTGAGTTATGGTATTAAAATACTCATCGAAGGTGATTATGCACTATTTACTCGCCCAGAATTAAAAGTTGAAAGGTACTCATACGATTTTATAACACCTTCGGCAGCCAGGGGTATACTTGAATCCATATACTGGAAACCACAAATTAAATGGCGAATCAACAAAATCCATGTGCTAAAAAAGCCTGAATTTACAACAATATTGAGAAACGAAGTCGACTGCAAAATATCTGACTCTGATGTAAGAAAAATGATGGAAAACAGCAAGTCCGCAAAAGGATATATTGACACAACAAAATCAATTCAACAAAGGTCAGCTACAGTTCTAAAAAACGTAAAATATGTAATCGAAGCAGATTTCATTATGACCGGAATTAATAGTAATGACGGGGATACTCCTGAAAAACACTATAATGTCATTTTGAGAAGACTAAGAAATGGTCAGTATTTTCATAAAAGTTATTTGGGTACCAGAGAATTCCCTGCGAAAGTAACTCTTTTGGAAGGCGAATGTCCAAAAAGTGAACTTACCGGAGAACAGGATTATGGGATGATGCTTTACGACATGGATTACTCCAATAAGAACAATATAGTACCGATCTTCTTTAGAGCAAAAATGGTTGACGGTATTATTGATCTAACTAATGTGGAGAAAGTGAGGTGATTTGATGCTGCAGGATTTAGTACGGTATTATGAAATCCTTTCTGCTGAAGAGGACAGCACAATACCTAAAATAGGATACGGGACTGTCAATGTATCTTTTTCTCTAAATATAGATGATGACGGTAATTTAATTAATTTGACATCATGCAAAGTAGCCGTAGGGAAAAAGACGATTGCAAAGCCAATGACGGTACCGGAACCGGTTAAAGGAAGAACTGGAACAAAGGTATTACCTGATTTCCTTTATGGAAATTCCAGTTATGTGCTGGGTTTTGATAATAAAGGAAAACCAGAGAGGACTAAAGCTTGTTTTGAAGCTTTTAAGCAACATAACATATCGATTTTGCGTAATGCTCAATGCAAAGAAGCTGATGCGGTTATTAAATTCCTGGAAAAATGGAGCCCAGAAAAGGCGCTTGATAATCCAGCCATTAATGAAAATCTTGAAGAAATATACAAGGGTGCTGTTTTTATATTTCGTTATTATGGTAAGGATGTACATAATGTACCTTCAATAAAACAGGCATGGATGGAATATAAAAACCAGTCATCCGGCAGTATTGTCCAGCAATGCCTTGTCACCGGTAAGTCAGCTCCAATAGCTATTTTACATCCCACCATAAAAGGTCTATACAAAGGTCAATCTATGGGCAATAGTCTTGTTTCTTATAATGAACCAGCTTATGAATCATATAACACTTCTAAGAAAAAAAGACAAGGCTTAAATGGTCCGGTTAGTGAATACGCAGCATTCGCTTATGGAACCGCTCTTAATGCTCTTCTCGCAGATGAAAACCATAAGCTTTTATTAGGTGATACCACGGTTGTTTTTTGGGCTGAGACAACATCAGTGGTGTACCCAGATATGTTTTCATTGTTTTTGGATTGCTCTCAGCTATATATATCAGAAGAGGAAAAGAAGATTATACGCTCACCGGTGGCTGAAAAAACAGTAAAGATTGTACTTGAAAAAATTACTCAGGGTAAAAAAGCAGATATAGACGCAGTATATAAAGAAGCAATTGACAAGAATATACGATTCTATATTCTAGGAATGTCTCCAAATGCTGCAAGAATTTCTGTTCGCTTCTACCTTAAGGGTACTTTCGGTAACTTTATTGAAAAAATCGAACAACATTATGAAGACTTGTCTATTCAAAAGCAGTTTGATAGTGACATGCCATATATACCGGTATGGAAGATACTTGGAGAGACCATTTCAAAAGTGTCTGATGACAAGGCAGTATCAACATATTTGTCCACATCACTAATGCGTGCTGTCCTATTGGGAGAGGATTATCCCAATTCACTATATCAGACAATTTTACTAAGGATACATGCAGAACAGGACATTAATTATTACAAAGCTTCCATTATAAAAGCATGTCTGCTCAGAAAGGCCAGAAAGACTGGTAATAATATGTATAAGGAGGTTTTATCATTGTCTTTGAACGAAAATACAAACATTAAAGTGTATCATTTGGGAAGATTATTTGCTGTTCTTGAAAAAGTACAAAGGGATGCTAACCCAGGTATTAAGTCAACTATACGTGACAAATATTTCTCATCCGCAAGCACAACACCCGCAGCTACATTTCCAACTTTACTTTCATTAGCACAACATCATATTTCGAAGTTAGATTACGGTGTATATTACGACAAAATGATTGGTGAAATAATGGACAAGCTTGAAGTTGAAGACAATCCGTTCCCTAAGAATTTATCTTTAGATGAGCAAGGTATTTTTTACCTTGGTTTTTATCATCAGCGAAATTTGCTCTATAAAGGCAAAGAACAATAGGAGTCGTTTATTTATTTGAAATCTTATATTTATATATGGAGGTTAAAGTCATGAGTGAAGTTATTAATAACAGATATGAGTTCAGTCTTTTCTTTGAGGTTGAAAACGGCAATCCTAATGGCGATCCTGATGCAGGTAATATGCCAAGAAGAGATGCTGAGACTGGATATGGTATTATTACAGATGTTTGTTTAAAAAGAAAAATAAGAAACTATGTTGACATTGTTAAACAAGATGCAGAAGGTTACAAAATATACGTAAGAAATGGAGTACCTCTTGATACAAATAGAAAATGGGCATATGAAGAATGTAAAGTTGAAGTGCCAATGGAGAAAGGCAAAGTTACTGCAGATGAACCAAAAGATAAAGAAGAATATAAGAAGTTGACGAGTTTCATGTGTCAAAACTTTTATGATATACGTGCATTTGGAGCAGTTATGACATTGGCTTATAACTGCGGTCAAGTAAGAGGTCCAGTGCAGTTAGGCTTTGCAAAAAGTATTGATATTATAGCTCCTCAGGAAATCGGTATTACAAGTTGTACATATGCAAATGAGGGAGAAAAAAGCTCCAAAATGGGAAGAAAGAACATTGTACCATATGCGCTGTATAGAGTAGATGGATTTATTTCACCAAGTTTAGCATTAAAAGAAACAGGCGGAACAGGGTTTTCAAATGATGACCTTAAACTTTTGTGGGAAGCACTGATTAATATGTTTGATTTTGACCATTCAGCTGCTAGGGGCAAAATGGCTTCAAGAGCTTTATTTGTTTTCAAACATGACAGCGTATACGGAAATTGCCCAGCTTATAAGCTTTTTGAGGCTGTGGTCGCTCAAAAGAAGGATGGAGTAATAGTGCCGAGAAGCTTCCATGACTATATAATAAGCGTTAACGAGAGTGAGATTCCAAATAATGTTACTCTTGAGAGGTTGCTGTGATGCAATACAAAGAAGACTACCTGAGCCTTTCTGGCATACAGCATTTTATTTTCTGTAGGAGACAATGGGCGTTAATCCATATAGAAAAGCAATGGGAAGAGAACTTGAGAACTGTGGAAGGCCATCTTATGCACGGAAACGCTCATGATTCGTTGAAAACCGAAACCCGTGGTGACATAATAATCACACGTGGGATGCCAGTATTTTCAAAAGAACTGGGAGTTTATGGCGTATGCGATGTTGTTGAATTTCATCGTTCTGATGATGGTGTTATTTTATATGGAAGAGAGGGCAGATATTTACCCTGCCCAATCGAATATAAAAAAGGTCGTCCTAAAGAAAAAGATATGGATCGCTTGCAATTGGCTGCACAGGTGTTATGTCTGGAAGAAATGCTATGCTGCTCAATAAAATCAGCATATTTATATTATGGCGAGACAAGGCATAGAGTTGAAGTTCCTATAACGTTCGAAATACGAGATAAGGTCAGGAGCGTATTTGCGGAAATGCATCAATATTATGACCGCAGATATACACCGAAGGTCAGGCCAACTAAGCAATGTAAAGCATGCTCATTAAAAGATATTTGCTTACCAGTGTTATGTAAAAACAAAAATGTTGATGTCTTTATTAATAAAATGCTAAAGGATGAGATTAGTGAAGAAGTTACTTAATACACTTTATGTTACGTCTCCCAATTCTTATCTTTCACTTGATGGAGAAACAGTAGTGGTACTAAATCAAGATAAGGTACTGGGAAGATTACCGCTTCATAATTTAGAGGGTATCGTAGCATTTGGTTACACGGGAGCAAGTCCGGCTTTAATGGGAGAGTGTGCAAGAAGGAACATATCATTATGTTTTCTTAACCCTAATGGCAGATTTCTTTCCAGAGTAACCGGCGAAGTATACGGAAATGTAGTTTTGCGGAAAGAACAATACCGGATTTCAGATATGCCGGACCTTTCATGCAAAATCGCCAGAAATTTTATTATTGGTAAGCTATTTAATGCCAGATGGGTGATTGAAAGGTTTACCAGAGAGCATCCCTTAAGTGTTGACTTTGCAAAGCTTAAGAAGGTCTCTGCGCAGCTACTGCATTCAATTGAACTTATTAAAAACTGTACTACGAATGAGCAATTAAGAGGTTATGAAGGCGAAGCTGCTTCTCTGTATTTTTCCATATTTGATGATTTGATTCTACAGCAAAAAGATAGTTTTTGTTTTAACGGGCGAAACAGAAGGCCACCGATGGATCGAGTTAATGCAGTCCTTTCATTTGTATATACTTTACTTTTAAACAATACAGCTTCAGCATTGGAGACAGTTGGACTCGATCCTTATGTTGGTTTTCTACATACAGATCGTCCCGGAAGAATGTCATTAGCACTAGATTTGATGGAAGAATTAAGGCCTGTTATGGCAGATCGATTTGTTCTTTCGCTAATAAACAAGCGCATTATAAAAGAAGACGGATTTATTGTTCGAGAAAATGGTTCTGTGGAAATGTCAGACGAAACCAGAAAAATAATTTTAACTCAATGGCAAAATAGAAAGCAGGAAAAAATAAGCCATCCTTTCTTGGAAGAAAAAATAGAGTGGGGGATGGTACCATACGCTCAGGCATTGCTTCTGGCGCGAACTATAAGAAATGATTTGGATGCATATCCACCATTCATGTGGAAGTAGGTGAGTGAATGCTAGTATTGATAACATACGATGTGAATACTGAAACGGAAAGCGGGAAAAAACGGCTTAGAAAAGTAGCAAAAGTATGTACAAACTATGGTCAGCGTGTACAAAATTCTGTTTTTGAATGTGTTATGGACGCAGCCAAAGCGAGGGAAGTAAAAGCAATCTTAGAGAAGCTAATCGACAAGGAAAAGGATAGTTTGCGATTCTACAACTTAGGGAATAACTACAAAACAAAGGTGGAGCATATCGGAGCTAAACCAAGCTTTGATTTGGAAGGGG